>Ga0190313_1000853_pt1 | contig 17260 bp, 18 predicted proteins | sample 4870071011_MG_FD_169989 | JGI IMG/M metagenome (GOLD analysis project Ga0190313, IMG submission 169989) | Hydrothermal vent sediment bacterial communities from Southern Trench, Guaymas Basin, Mexico - 4870-07-10-11_MG | ecosystem: Environmental > Aquatic > Marine > Hydrothermal vents > Sediment ...
AGCCAGGGGTAATACGTGTTCCAGTTACAGTGTATTATTCTGATAAGAAAGGTGATGAGTTTACTTATGAGACTTACTTTTCAGTTTTTGTAAAGCAGACCCCGCCGAATTATTCATTAGCAGGATTTTTCATCTTATTATTTGTCATCTTTTTGGTCTTGTTTTATTTTCATTCCCTTAAGAAAAGGAAAAGGGGAAGAGCATTGAATGTATGAGTTTGCTTTTAAGAACCTTTGGGTTAGAAAGGCTAGGACAGCGTTAGCAATAATTGGTCTTGCGATAGCAGTTACTGGAGTGATTACTTTAGTTTCAATTTCTAATGGAATGAAGCATAATATAGAGTCCATTCTTTCAGGCATGGAAGGAGTAATTGTTTTAGAAAAAGGGGCTGTTGATGATGCTTTTTCCACCATTGACGAGTCTTTAGTTGATAAGATTTCAAGGTTGAAGTATGTTAAGACAGCAGTTCCTATGATTAATGGGATTGCTTCTAATATTGAAGAACAAGGGGAGTCTCTTAAAGCAGGGTCAATGTTGGGGTTGGTTTTATTTTTAGGAGTTGATCCTCAAAAACAAGCCTTGTTAGAAGAAGGTAGTTTTTACAATCCTAAGATAACTGAAGGCAGGAGGCTAATGCCTGGTGACAAGTACTCAGTTGTTATAGGACAGCAGGTTGCTGATGATTATGATAAGAACGTTGGTTCAATAATAACTTTTAACGGTAAAAAGTTTAAGGTTGTTGGCTTGTTTTCAACAGGAAGTAAGATAGCTGATAGAATGATGATAATTCCAATAAAAACTGCTCGGGAAATCACTGGAAAAGAAGAAGGCAAAGTTTCAATGATTTATGTTGAACCAAAAAACCCTTCTCAGACAGAAGCTTTAAGGAATACTATTGAGTTAATGTTTGATGACGTGAGTGCTAAATCTTCTTCAAGTTATTCTGAATCAACGAACCAGATTCTTAACACTTTATCATTATTCTTTATTACAGTGTCTTCTATTGCTTTGATGGTTGGTGGGATAGGGATTTTGAACACGATGCTGATGAGTGTCAGTGAGAGAACTAAAGAGTTTGGTATTTTGAAAGCTATTGGCTGGTCTAAAGATGATGTATTAAAACTAGTAATGTATGAGTCTTTATGTTTAGGAGTTATTGGTGGTTTTACAGGTATTGGTTTTTCCTTTCTTTTAATAGCTTTGATTAGTCCTTTTCTTCCTTTTTCCTTCATAGTTACTCCAGAGCTTTTAGTGATGGCTTTTTTTATTTCAGTATTACTTAGTGTGATTGGAGGGATTTATCCAGCGTTTAAGGCCGCTTCACTTGATCCTGTTACGGCGATAAGATATGAGTAATGTTTTGATTAAAGCAAAAGAAGTATGGAAGACTTACAAAGTAGGAGAAGTTTTTGTTAATGCTTTGAGGGGAGTGAATTTAAGCATAAAAGAAGGAGAATTTGTTTTTATAGTAGGTCCTTCTGGAAGTGGGAAAACGACTTTGCTTGATGTTTTAGGAGGGCTTTCCAGGCCAACAAAAGGCAAAGTGTTTGTTAGAGGTAATGATCTTTACTCTTTTGATGATTATGAATTGTCTTTTTACAGGAGGTATAAGGTTGGGTTCGTGTTTCAAGCTTTTAACTTAGCCCCTTCTCTTACTGCTTTTGAAAACGTCTTACTTCCAAAAATGCCTGATGGTATTAGCAAACAGGATAAAGAGAAAGCTGAAGAGCTTCTTAAAGTTCTTGGTTTAGGAAAAAGAAAAAACCATAAACCTACGCAGCTTTCAGGAGGTGAAAAACAAAGAGTTGCTATTGCGCGTGCTTTAATTAACAACCCATTGATTATTTTTGCAGACGAGCCAACAGGAGAACTTGATTCAAAAACAGGTGAAGAGGTTATTGAATACATGAGGAAGATAAACAAAGAAGAGAAAAAAACTTTTGTCATAGTAACTCATGATTTAGAGTATATCAAAAAAAGAGACAAAGTGTTCAAGTTGAAAGATGGAAGGATAGTTAAGTGATTTCACACTACTTCTATTTCTATTCCTTTTTTCGTGATGTTTACTATTGCTTCTTTTTTCTTTACTTCTATGCCAACAAGTCTTGCTATGAAGAGTTTTTTATTTTCAAGGAGTATGGTTCCGTCAGTTAGGTATTCAAGAGTTGAAATCATTTCAGGAGAACAAGTTCCTTCCTCGACAAGGATTAATGCTGACGCGTCGTATTCTTTTATCATTGCTGTGAAAGCTTGTACAAATCTTTGAATAGTTTTCTCATCGTGATATAAGAACATTGTGGAAAGAGAGTCAAGTACTACTCTTTCCACTGGTCCTTTTTTTAGTTTTTCCTCCATTAGCTCCAGAATTCCAGTAGGGTCTAAAGCAGACACATCTTCATACTCGCTTTTTTTCCCAATAAGCCAAGAGTAAGCATCAATAAACTCTGCTGATTCAAGATCATACCCTATGCTTTTAGCTATTGCTTTTATTTCTTCAGGAAAATTATTCAAGCACACGTATATTGATTTTTGACCTTTCATTATCCCCTCGTGAGCGTATGCTATTGCAAAGGGAGTTTTTCCAACTCCTGGTTTTCCGAGAACGAGGATTACTCCTGGAAAAGGAAACCCGCCTTTAATCATTTTGTCAAGTTCCTTTATCCCAGTGCTTATTTTTTTAATAGTTCCTGTTTCTTTTTCAACTGCTTGAGCCATTAATTTTTTTATCTCTTCAGCGTTTACTTCTTGTTTAGTCTTTTTATTGCTGCGTTTGTTGTTCTGCTGTTTTGTTTTTTTCTTCACAGGTTTTTTAGCTCTTGGCATGGTTCATCAACAAATAAATATGCAAAGTGTTTTTTTAAAACCATGCGTTTCAAGCATTTTTCTCAGTCAGCTATAGAGTACTTGTTGATAATATCTTTGGTAATTGCAATACTTACTCCTTTTATTTATTATGGCTACATGACTTCTCAGGAGTCTACGAGGGTGATTCAGGCAAAACAAGCTGTTCAAGCTCTTGCAAAAGCAGCTGAGTATGTTTATTCTCAGGGTGTTGGCTCAAGGATAACTGTTCAGGTAACAATTCCTGGAGGAGTAAACTATTCTGGTTCTTATATTGGAAAGCCTGCTTGGACAGGCCCTTCTGTTCCTTCAAAAGAAATAAACCTCAGGCTTCAGACAAGAAATGGAGAGACTGATGTTTTTGAATCAACTACTCCTGAAGTAAGAGGTTCTTGGCTTGGAAATCCAGGTAATCAATTGTACATTGTTCAGATGACTTCAGATGGTTATGTGTTAATAATACCTTATGAGTTAGAGTTTGATGCTATCCCTTCTTATTTTAACGAAAACATTCAAGCAGGAACAAGCACCCAGCTTAACTTTACTGTTATAAGTTACTCTGACTATGATTTAACTATTAACTTTACAAAGACAGGGGATATTGCTTCTTGGATAACCCTTTCAACAAACCAAACCACTTTAAGTTCTTATTCTAACAAAACAATATTTTTTAATATAACAGTGCCTGATAATGTTGATTTGGGTTATTATTCTGGAAAGATAATCGCAGAATCAGGAAACACTACAAGAGAGATAATAATAGAGTTAAATGTTTATTCAGGAAACCTCACTCTGCCAAACTATACGATTACATTATACAATGATTCTAGCTATTCAAAAGAAGCTTATGAGTTTTATCAGGGAAAACTGGTTGAAATAAGAGGGAAAAATTGGCCAGCGTCAAGCAACTTAACTATTAGTATCCTTGATCCTTTAGGTTATAACGTTACTGGTTATCCCGTGGTTATTCAAACAGACAATGAGGGGTCTTTTGTACATTATTGGGATCAATCACAGGTTACTACTTTCGGTAATTATACTGTTGTAGTAAATAATTCTGAAAAAACCAAGACTACTGTGTTTGAGGTGAGACCATGTATCTAAGGATTTTGATTCCAATCATCTTCTTTATGTTTTTGTTTTCAACACCTGTTCTTGCAGATATTTTTTCACAGCCTCCTGACTCTGCTTTTGAAGATGATGGTACTGATGTTCTTTCCCAGGTTAATGTTTCTGATGACGTTAGAGCAGAACTAGACATGAGTTCTTTAGATAAAACTGATTCAATTGATGCTAACTGGACTAACAACAACATCCCTGAAAATTCAACTATTAATTCAGTTATTTATTATTTTGAGCATTATGAGAATCAAGCATCTAGAGTTGACTTAAAAGTATACTGGTATAATGGGACTCAATGGATCCAGGTGTGTTCTCCTTCAACAGCTTCTACTGATACTATAAGTTCGTGTGATTTAACTTCATATATTACTAATGTATCTCAAGCAAATAATGTGTTCTTAAGATTTGAAGCTTCAAGACTTTCAGGAGGAACCCAGTATGCATATGTAGATTATATGAATCTTACGGTAAATTATACGCCTCCTGCTATTGTTTTTACTAATCTTTCAATTTGGGATGATACTGATTTTTATATAAAAAGAGTCAATGAAACAATTGGTTTTTATGCTAATTATTCAAACTCTTCAGACCCTATTCTTAATGCTTCATGTATAATTGGTTTTAATATTTCTGGAGGTTGGGAGTATTATAATATGTCTTATAATTTAACATCTTCTTTATATGAATACTACCGTTCTTTTTCTGATAATGGGACTTTTAATTGGAATGTTACTTGTTCAAAAACAGGATATCAGACCAGGACAGAATCAGATACTTTTATAGTATATCCTCCTGCTGAACCTTCGGTTGAAGTAGTTGAATCAGTTTATTATGCTTGTCCTTCAACTGTTTATTATAAAATTCAAAGGACAGGTTCTACAGATTATTATATTAGAATATTAGACAACGCTCTCCAGACAAAGGATTATTCAGGTCCCTTTTCATACTCTACTTATTATGGTAATTATACTCTTGGAAGTGAAGCAAGTCTTGGTAATTGGACTGCTAAAGTTGAGGATGCTTTTTTTAGGGTTGAAGTCAACAAAAGCTTTGTAGTAAAAGCAAGACCTGAATCTCAGCCAATGACAGTTATTTCAACTGATTATTATGGTATAGCTTCTTCTTCTGATTCTGAAATAAATGTATATACTGTTGGAAAGGTTATTTCTTGTAACATAACTGTGAATGATAGGACAGGAGAATTGAAGTATAGTCAATCTCATTTGTTTGATAATGTTTCAACTTTGACAATGAGTTCTCTTGGCGGTACTGGATGGCAATATCCTGCTTTAATACATGTGCAGTGTAATGATTCTGCTGTCGTTACTTCAGGTCCTTCAACAGAGGGGATGTATTCATTTTTAACTCCATCACAGCTTTCATCAACTTATTATGGTATTATAAAGCAAGCAGGTTCTGTTAGGATAAGTGCTCCTTTTGGTTCATTATCTTATGTTGTTAAAACTCTTGATGCTACAGGGGGAGTGAAGCAAACTATTAGTGGAACAATTCCTGTTAATGGTTCAGTAGAAGAAGAATACGCAGCAGCTTCTTCTATAATTATAGAATTAAATGGTACTGGCATAGTGGTTTATGAACCTGATGGCACAGAAGCATTATTGTATTCTTCAGATTCACTTTCAAGTAAACTTGCTGTTCCTATTTATGACAAGACGGGAACATCTGTCATAGTATTTGCTGTTAGTGGCCCAGCAGAGCTTAATTTCACTATTTATCCACAGGTTGGTTATATTCCTACTTTAGGAGTTTGTAATGTTTTAAAAACATTAGGTAGTAATCAAACAGAAGAATATTCAATATCCACTATTTTAAGAGAATGTGATAAATTCAAAGATTTTGCAAGTAATCCTTTGGGGACATTAGTAGTTTCTTCTAATGAAAAAATAGTTATGGCAGCTAATCCTTGGTCAGGGTCAAGCATAGATCAGCCAGCATATAAGTATGGTAACTTTTATTTGAAGGGTTATTTTGCTTCAAGTACGTCATCTTTAGATTACCTTCTCTTTATTCCAAGTGCAGATACTTATGTTTACGTTAATGGTGAAGATACTAATACTACAACTGTTTATTCAACTTACGCTGGAACAGTTAATACAAATTATCTTAATATTAGCTCAACAAAGCCAATAGCTGTTTCAGTTGGTTACAGTGGTGAAAGTACTTTAGTAGTGGTGGGGGAATGAGGTCACAGTCTGCTCTTGAGTTCATGCAAAGCTTTACTTTTTTGCTTGTCATGATTACAGTGTTTTCAGGAATTTTTTTGTCTTATTATGTTAAAGTAAACCAGGAGTTAAGGCAAGCTGAGTTAGCTGACTTTACTCAGGAGCTTGGAATGGTTTTGAATAAAGCATTTTTAGCAGGACACGGTACTAGGTTTTATTATACGGTTCCTCAGCAGGTTGGTGGCTTCAATTATTCTATTAATTTGAATTCTTCTGCAAGGATTCTTGAAGTTTATTCAGGAGAACATCTTTATTCAGTGAAGCTTTTAGGTGAGGTTAGAGTAATTGAATGGAAAGAAAATTCAACCATTGAGAACGTTGATGGAGTGGTGTATGTTAAATGAAAGCACAGGTGTTTACTGCTGACGCGATTACTTCAGTTGGAGTAATGCTTCTTATTGTTGCAGTAGCTCTTTTCATGATTAATTCAATTACTGCTAGGAATGCTGAGTTAGTGGTTTATTCTCAGATTGAGCAGAAAGCAGAGTATGCTGCTGATTATTTAGAGATGAAAGCACAGAGTTTTCCTAAGGAATACTTTACTCAGTTTTTTTCAAAATCAGTTGATGAAATAAGACAAGAGCTTGGCTTACCATATAATTTTTCAATAAGAGTGACTGACCTTAATGGAAGAGTTTATTCTTCTAATGGGGTTGTTTTTTCAAAAGGGAATTATTCTTTGAAGTCTGATTATGTTGTGACTGCTAAAAGGATGATTTTGCTTGATGGTGAAAAAGTAATTGAGGTGAAGACTTACTCATGAAAGGGTTTGTATTCTCACTTGACTCTGTTATTGCTTTGTTGATTTTATTCTCGACCTTAGCAGTAGCTGTAACTGTGATGAACACTAGTTATAGTTCTCTTAAGCATTATGAAGTTTATAGGTATTCTTTAAGCATTCTTAAAACTTTGAAAAAGGAAGGTTTTTTATCTTCTCAGGCAAGTGCTTTGGTTAATGGTAATCAAAACCAAGCAGAGTCTTTTATAAGGCAAAAACTAAGAAGTGTTTTTCCAAAAGGATTAAGGGAAAGAATTACTTTGTATGTTTATAATGGTTCGCAGTATGTTGACTCTTATTCGGTCACAAATCCTAAGAAAGCTTATCCTGGGAAGCAAGATACTATCATAAGTTCAAGGGTTTCTTTTGTGTTTGATGATTATGAGGCAATAGCGGTTCTTCAGGTGTGGTAAATGAAAGGGTTTATTTACATTGCATTGTCTTTTTTCATTTCTGCAGTAATTATTCTCCTTTTAGGTGTTTTTGTAGTTTCAACATCTTCAAAAACGCCTTTGCTGGTTTCTACTTTAAGTGTTAGCAATGATGCTGATTCAATAATCAAAGACACTCAGAAGATTTTAGGCTTGTCTTGGGAGAATAATAGCACTCACTTACATCTGGTCAATAATTTTTCTAAGGAAGACAAGTCATTAAAACTGTATTACTATTCTTTGTTTTTAGAAAATTACTCTGGTTTTAGTAACTCATCTATTTATTTTGATTATTCTGTTTTTAATGATTCAATAACACTGATAGGAGATAACGTTGTTTATTTGATGAACTACCTTTCAAACAATTCGTCAATTCTTCTTAATTATTCTCATGCTTGGTTGAATTTTTCAGGAATAGCGTCAATAACTGACAACTGTACTGATTCAGGCCAAATTAGAGTAGTAATCCAAGCAGGCAATGTTTTTGCTAAGAACATTAGTCAAGAGTGCTGGGTTTTCTTGAATTATTCTTCTGCAAGCATTAATCTCACAGTTTCTCCAACCAAAATTTTAATTGATTATTCAAATATATCCGCAGTTGACCAGAGTTTTTTATTTGAGCTAGGAAATGCTTCTTCTTTAAACCAGCAGGGAGAGTTGCTTTCAACAACGTTATCTTCATCCAATCCTGGTTTCATAGAACCAGATTATCCTGCTTCTTCCAACCCCCAAAAGTACTATGGTTCAATTTCTCTTTTTGGAAAAACTTATTACCTAATATCAATGGATTATGACAGTGATTCAATTTATGAGAGTGTTTATGTTGACGAAGACCAGAACTTTTCAAATTCAGAGCTTTATAACAACAAATCAAAAGCATTTTTAAACAATAGAGTATTTGTATTAAGCGTGGATAGTAGCGGAACAACAGTCATGTTCAATCATGTGATTGGGGTAATGGTTGAAAGGGGAAAGGATAAGGCTGTTTACTCTTGGTGATTTAATGAAGCTTGAAAGTGTTGTTGACAAGATTTATGACCTTGTAAAAGAAAGAGAAGCTGTTGACCTTGAAACTATTTCAAGAGAGCTTGAGGTTCCTTTTGAAAAAGTTGAAGAATGGGCTAACATTCTTGACAAGAATGGCTTGTTAGTATTGGTTTATCCAGCAAATCCTTTTGTCCCACCTTACTTGACTCTTCCAGGAAAAGCTGAGAGTAAAAAACCACCAGTTGAAAGAAAACTCTTTTCTTTTATGAGAAAAAGAGGACTTAAACAGGAGATTTTGAATGAAAAAGGAATAATCTCAAACCTTGAAAAAAAGCTTGCAGGAGTCCTCATCTCTAAGAAAAAAGCAGAAGCAAAAGTTAAAGAAAAATCATCTAAGGTGCAGGAGCTTGAATCTGATGTTTCAAAGCTTCAGAAGAAGATTGAGAAAGTGTTTTTTGAAATGGATAGCGTTAAGGAAGAACTTAAAAAGGTATCTAAGCATGTTTCAAAGATTGAGGATAAGTTGAAGAAAGAAAAAGAGAAGCTTGAGGCTTATTCTGAGAAAGCTGAAAAGTATAAGGGAAAGAAGTTAGGCGTGAGGTATAAACAGTTAGCTGCTAAAAGAAAAAGGGAGATAAGCAAACTTGAGAAGAGCATGAGGTCTTTACTTAATGAGAAGAAGAAACTTGAAAGAAAGCTTGAAAAAATAAAGTTAAGGTCAAATGAATTATTGAATGAGAAAAAAGAACTAAGTGATATGATTAAGAAGGTTAATAAAGAAATCAAAGAGATTGAGGAGGAGATAAAAAACCTTGCTATTACTTTGTCGGAAATTGAAAGAAAAATAATCGAGCACAAGTCAAGGCTTAAGGAATTAAAGCATGAACTTTCTCTTAAGAGAAGGAAAAGAGCAGCTTTCTTAATGATTGCTATTGCAGTAATGTTGATAATATTCCTGCTGGTGGTTCCATGAAGAAAAAACTTGAATCTTACAAGGTTAATGCTTCAGGACTTATTGCTGATGTAATAATTTCAGATACTGGAGAGTTTGTTCCTGTTTATGAAATCAAGATTCCTGAAGTTGGAGTTGCTACTAAGAATATTCTTTCTCAGGTGAAATCTGAGCTCATAAAACTTTCAAAAGTAAGAATGAAGGAGGTTTTAGACCCAAGGATTTTTGAAAAGATGAAGCAGGAGTTTTTGACTAATGCTGAGAAAAAGATAAAGGAGTACTTGCCTGACTTAAAGCCTGACGAAGTAAAGCTTCTTGTAGGTTTGGTTGTTAATGAAATGCTTGGCCTTGGCGATATTGAGGTTCCTTTAAGTGACGAGGAATTAGAAGAAATAGTGATTAATGGTTCTGCTGAACCTGTGTGGGTTTATCATCGTAGGTACGGGTGGCTTAAGACAAATATTTTCTTGCCTTCAGAGGAAAACATTCTTGATTATGCTAACATGATTGGGAGAAGAGTAGGAAGGCAGATAAATATCTTGAATCCTTTAATGGATGCTCATTTGATAACAGGAGATAGGGTTAACGCTACTTTGTTCCCGATTTCCACTAAAGGAAACACGATAACCATTAGGAAGTTTGCTAGGAAACCTTGGACAATAACTGACTTCATAACCCTTAATACTCTTAATAATGAAATAGCCGCGTTGTTATGGTTATGCATTCAATACGAGCTTAATGTTTTAATTTCAGGAGGTACTGGTTCTGGAAAAACAAGTACTTTGAACACTATTCTTCCATTCATTCAACCAAATCAAAGGATTGTCAGTATTGAGGATACGCGAGAGCTTTCTCTTCCAAAATACCAGCACTGGGTTCCTCTTACTACAAGAGAGCCTAACCCAGAAGGAAAAGGAGAAGTTTCAATGCTTGATTTAATGATTAATGCTTTACGTATGAGGCCTGACAGGATAGTTGTGGGGGAGATAAGGAGGCAAAGAGAAGCAGAGGTTTTGTTCGAGGCAATGCATACTGGTCATTCTGTTTATTCAACACTTCATGCTGACAGTGCAGAGCAAGTAAAAAGAAGACTAATCACGCCGCCGATTAATATCCCAGAGCCTTTGCTTGAATCACTTCACTTGATAATTATTCAATACAGGCATAGGAGGCTTGGAATTAGAAGGACTATTGAAGTTGCTGAAGTAATGCCTGTTGGAGAGTCAAGAGCAGAGACAGGAGTTGATATCAGGCTGCTTTACCGCTGGAGGCCAAGGGAAGATAAGATAGTTAAAGAGAAAGACTCGATGAGAGTGTTTTCAGAAATTGCTTTGCTTACAGGACTTACTCAAAAAGAGCTTGAAGAAGACTTAAGTGAAAAGAAAAGAATACTAGCATGGATGGTTGATAATAAGATCAATGACGTGCATAAGGTCGGGGAAGTAATTGCAAAGTATTATAAGAACAAAAGCGAGATTCTTGATTATGTTGAAAAAAACAAACCCTATGAGTGATGTTTTTTGAAGACTCCTTTCCTTCCGTTTGAAGCAAGCAAAGCAAAAAAGTATTCAAGAGTATTTAATCCAATAGCAAGAAAATTGGTTAGTTTAAAACCTTCTTTAAAAGCAGAATTGGCTCAGCTTGATTTTCCGTTCACGCCAGTAGAGTATTTTTCAGTAACCATACTTACTTTTTTCTACGTGTTTGTCATGTTCGTGATAGGGATTAGCTTGGTTGTTTTCTTGCTTTCAGCATCACAGTTTCATGAAATCTTTAGTATTATCCTGTTGTCTGGTTTTGTTCTTTCATTGTTCATTACTGGTCAGGTGCTTTATTATCCTTCAATGCTTTTGAAAAAGAAAGCAGAAGAATTGAATAAAGATATTCTTTTTGCTTTAAGGCATTTGCTTATTCAAGTAAGGTCAGGGGTTCCATTATACAATGCTATTGTTTCTGTCAGTGAAGCTGGTTATGGTGTTATTTCTAAAGAGTTTGAGATAACTGCTAAAGAAATAAATGGTGGAACTCCTGAGCTTGAAGCATTAGACAGGATGATGCTAAGGACACCATCTGTTTACTTACGTCGTGCAGTGTGGCAGATTTCTAATGCTCTCAGGGCTGGGACTAACTTAGCTGATGTTCTTGAAGGATTAGTGAGGGATTTTTCAGAAGAAGAAAGAGTAAGGCTTCAGAGGTTCAGTAAAGAACTAAGTCCTTGGGCTTTAATGTACTTGCTTTTGACAGTTATCTTCCCGACAATGGGAATTGCTTTGATTATGGTATTGTCTTCGTTAATGCCTATAACTATAAGTAATGGCATGTTTGTTGTTTTCTTAGGTTTCTTTTCAGCATTTCAGTTGTTTTTCGTAAAATTCCTTAAGATGAAAAGACCAAAGCTGAGGTTTTAAGCATGAGAAGAATTCAAAGAATGTTTATGACTTTTGGGAAAGCTTTTCCTGAGAGTTTTAAGGCTAAAGTAGGCAATCTTCTTTTTTATGCAAGAATTGCAGTAAAAGAAGAAGTATGGCTCGGGGTGGTGTTTGTTTATAGTTTGTTACTTTCTATTCTAATAGCTTTGCTTGCCTCTTACATATGGGAATTAGGTTTCTTCTTATATCTTGCCTTGTTTTTTGGATTGTTGTTTGTTTTTTTCATTTCAGCTTATTTCTTTTTATCTTACAGTGCTTATCAAAGGGCAAAACAGATTGAAAAAAACCTTCCAGATGCTTTACAGTTGATTTCAGCAAATATAAGGGCTGGGATTACTCCTGATAAAGCAATACTATTATCAGCAAGACCTGAGTTCGGGGTTTTAAGTGAAGAAATTAACTTGATAGGTGAAGAGACTCTTGCAGGAAAGCCAGTTGATGAAGCTCTTATTGATTTTTCAAAAAGAGTGAATTCACCATTACTTAAGAGAGTAGTTGGTTTGATTGTTGAGGGAATGAGGTCAGGTGGGGAGTTAGCCAGCTTGCTTGAAAAAACAGCTGATGATATCAGGATGGGGGAAATCCTTCAACAGGAAATTCAAGCAAACATTGGTGCTTACGTGTTGTTTACAATTATAGCAGTATTGATAGCTGCTCCTATTTTGTATGCTACTTCTATTAATTTTGTTGACTTAAGCCAGTCAATAAGAACAGCTGTTGGAGTCACTTCCATAGAAGCAATTCCAAAAGCACCAATAGTTAATGTAAACTTTCCAGTGATAACTCCTCAGAAGTCATCAATAGACGTTGGAGTATTAAGATGGTTTTCAATAATCAGTCTTTCAATTTCAGCTATTTTTGCTTCTTTAGTGATTGGCGTGCTAAAGTATGGTGAAGAAAAAGAAGGTATAAAGATGATTCCTGTGTTTTTGTTCATCGGGCTTGTGGTATTCTTTGTCGTGTTAGTAGTGCTTTCAAAAATCCTTTCAGGGATAATGGCATTGTAAAGTTTTAAAACTGTTTTTTTGAAAAATATTTGAAATCAACCAGTAACTTTTTTAAATACTGTTTCTTTATTTCAAACAGATAATTAATTTGAGGTGACGCATGTGAGGAAAGGTCAAGGAGCACTAGAATACCTAATGACCTACGGGTGGGCAATACTCGTGGTCGTAATAGTAGGATTAGTATTATGGAGGTCTGGAGTTTTTGGAACAAGCTCTACAGGATCTTCTGGATTTGATGTTTTAGTACCAGCAGAGTGGACAATTACTAACAGAACAAATGCATCTCAGATATTATTCAGAAATGTTGCAGGGCAGGCTTTAAGAAACGTTAATATAACATACTATGACGGCACATCAAGAAGTGAAATACTTGACAATGGATTTACCATAGGCGCTGGACAACAGAAACTAGTGAATTTGTCAACAGTTACTTGTACTCCTGGAGGATCAGTTACCCTAAATGTAAATGTTACCTACACTTCAGAAGGAGGATTAACACACACAGACAGTGGAATAATCTACGCTGACTGTGAAGCATGAGAAACCTGAAGGAGCTTTTGCTCCTTAACCTTTTTCTTGTTTTTCAAAAGTTTTATAAAACAGCTTTTCGTTTTTATTTTCATGATTGAAAGAATACCTACTGGAATAAAAGGTTTTGATTCTTTGATGGAAGGTGGGATACCTAAAGGCTCATCAGTACTTTTAACAGGGCCTTGTGGTTCTGGGAAGATTTACTTTGCAGGAGAATTCCTTTACAGAAGTAAAGAACCAACATTATTCTATTCGTTTGAAAAAGACGAATCTTATCTAATAAAAGCTTTTTCGGTTTTTGACTGGCAGCTTGAAGAGAAAATAAAGTCAAAGCAATTTAACATAATAAGCAGTGAATTATATCAGTTTGAGTCTTTCTTATCAGACTTATCTGACAACATTGACAAGCTTAATGCTTCAAGAGTAGTGATTGATTCTCTTACGATAATAGGGCAGTTTTTTGACTCTCCTTACAAGATGAGGAAAGGATTAATAGAAATGAGGAAAATGCTTTCAAACTCAGGAGTAACTGCTTTAATGCTTTCAGAAATCCATGACAACGATCCAAAGTTAAGCGCTTTTGGAATAGAAGAATTTGTTTTAGATGGAGTTATTCAAACTCACTTGATAAAAAAGAACTCAGAAATAATGAGAGGCGTCTCTATAAGGAAGATGATAGCTACCAACCACGATTCTTCAATACATCCTTTCGAGTTGACTAAGAAAGGAATAACAGTGCATAAAATAAGAGAAATAATCTAAGCCTTTTCCAAGAACTTCTTCAACTTCCTTATCCTTGCTTCTATTTTCTTAACTTCTCTTTTGTTATCAGTAGCTATCATTTGAGTCCCGCACTCAGGGCATTTAAAGTCATACTCAAAAGCAATTTCAAAAGGAAGCTTCTCACATCCCTTCTTGCATTTGAAAAAAGTATAAGTCTTTTCAAAACCAAGTCTCTCTTCAAGCTCTTTTATTTCTTCTTCAAACCTCTCTTTTAACAGTTCTTTTATCCTATCTTTTCTAGCATACCAAGTGTAAGTATACCAGTTGTTGGTTTTAGCTTTTTCTTTAGTGTAAGTGATTACTCCAAGATAATGAAGTTGGTTTAATAAGGCTCTAACGTCATTAACTCTCATTTTAAGCTTTCTGCTTATCTGTTCATCAGTCTTTCCACGTTCAAGACAAGCAAGCACGTTATAGGCGTCTTTACTGATTGTTTTTGAGATAAAGTCCTTCACAAGCTCATCTTTTAAATTAATAGAATTCTTGGGCATGCTATTATTCTATATTTTCTAATTTATATTACTGACTGGTGTCATTCTTTTTTAATGACTTTCTTTCCTTTAGGGCTTGGGATGATTTCAAGCTTTCCGGAAAACTTTTTCTTTAACCCCGTAAGGTTTTCTAAAAACACTGCAAGAGCAGCAATTTCAGAATGAGGTTGGTTAGTAACTGAAAGATTAAAATCAGCAAGCTCATAAACTTCTGCAGGAACCTTCTCAGCCCCTATTACCACGAGAATGTTTTTCTCTTTTTTCAATTCTTTTATCTTTTCTCTGAAATCAACACCATACATTGTTAAGTGAACTACTTTCCCATCAAACTCCTTAATAACCTTACGCCAGTTTTTCTCATAACTTGCCTTAAATCCATTACCCCATTTCTCATTCACCTTCCTAATGCTTTCAAGAAGAGCCTCGTCTTTTTCTCCTGAAAAAATGATTCCATCAGCTCCAAAAGCACGAGCAACTAACCCGCAATGCGTTGAAACCCTTGCATCACGCTTCCTTCTATGACCAAGCCTTAAAACCAAAAGCATAAGTAATTTTAATACTAAATAATGTATAAATTTATGCGTAAAAGAGCTAGAAAAGTATTTAAGCAATTGCCAGTCCTTAAAGGGGAAATAGGTTTAATGCAAAGGTTATATGGTAAGGAATTAGTTAAAAGAGCATTAAATATATCAAAAGAAACAGGTCTTAATTACTATGATATAATAATTACTTTAAAAGAATTTCCTGAAGTGAGTGAAAAGGCTATAAAAATAGCAAAAGAAAGAGGGTTATGTCCTTGGGATGTTGCTTTTACGTTAAAGAATTTTCCTGAAGAAGCTTCTGAAGCTATAAAAAAAGCAGAATGGGAAAACCAAGCGTCTTGGATTGCTATAAACTTAAAAAGACAAAGGGATAAAAATGGAAGAAAAAATAGGCGTGATTGATAACGGGGGACAGTATGCTCATCTAATATGTTTGAAGATCAGGCAACTTGGCGTGTACTCTGAGCTTCTTTCAACAAATCTTGAAAAAGAAAAGATTAAAGAATATAAAGGATTCATTTTGTCAGGGTCACCGTATTCAGTTAATGATAGAAAAGCGCCAAGAGTTTCTAAAGCAATTTTTTTATCTGAAAAACCAATTCTTGGAATATGTTATGGGATGCAGTACATAGCAAAGGTGTTTGGTGGTGAAGTAAAAAAACTACAAGCTAGAGAATATAGCAAAGCAATAATGAAAGCAGACAACTCAAGCCCTCTCTTTTTAGGACTTGATAAAAGCCAGGAGGTATGGATGAGTCATGGTGATTCTGTCATAAAACTCCCTAAAGGATTTAAGGTTATTGGCTTTACAGATAATTGTAAAATAGCTGCTTTTGAAAATTCTGATAAAAGAATTTATGGAGTTCAATTTCATCCAGAAGTTAGTGATACTAAGTATGGAAATAAAATCTTAGAAAATTTTGTGTTTAGAATCTGCGGCGCATCAAAAAATTGGAATATGGAAAAATATCTTGAAAAAAAGTTATATGAGATAAAAGAACACACTTATAATAAAAAAGTAGTTTTGCTGGCAAGCGGTGGCGTTGACTCTACAGTGCTTGCTTTCATGCTTGCAAAGGCATTACCAAAGGAGAATGTAAAAGTTTTTCATATCAATACTGGGTTTATGAGAAAAAATGAATCAGAAAAAGTAGCAAGTGCTTTGAGAAAAGCAGGCATAGTTCCTGAAATTATCAATGCCGAAAGTGATTTTTATAATGCGATAAAAGACATTAAAGACCCTGAAGAAAAAAGAAAAATAATCGGCGAAAAGTTTATCAGTATAATTGAACCAAAACTAAACCAATTAGATAATTGGGTTTTATGTCAAGGCACGATATATCCAGACACGATAGAAAGCGGTGCGACAAAACATTCTGAGGTAATAAAAACCCATCATAATAGAGTAGGAATAATTCAAAGAATGATAAAGAAAGGTCTTGTATTAGAACCATTAAGTGATTTGTATAAGGAAGAAGTAAGAGTGCTTGGAAGGATTTTAAAAGTTCCTGAAGAAATACTAAAAAATCATCCTTTTCCAGGTCCAGGCTTAGCTGTTAGAATAATTACTGTTAAAACACCAAAACCAGGCTTGCAGGAGAAGTTGGAAAAAGTACTTAAGCACACAAGGTATAAAGGACTTGTTTTACCTTTAAAAAGTGTTGGAGTGAAGGGAGATGCAAGATGTTATGAACATCCAGTTGTTTTATTTGGCCCAAAAAATTGGGATGAATTAGAAAAAATATCAATAAAAATAACCAACAATATAGAGGGGATAAACAGAGTTGTTTTTTCATTGCAACCAAAAACTTTCAAGAAACCAAAAACCATCGAAGATGAGATAAATAAAGAAAAAATAGAGCTACTAAGAGAAGCTGATTATATAGTAGAAAAGATTATGAGAAAAAGCAATTACTATGATAAAGTATGGCAGTTCCCAGTAATCTATGCACCAATATCTTTTACAGAAAGTGGTGGAACGATCATATTAAGGCCAGTGATTTCAAAAAGAGCAATGACAGCAAGGTTTGCAAAACTTCCATGGGGTTTAGTTGATGAAGTAAAAAAAGAACTCTTAAAATTAGAGGGGGTTAATGCGATATTCTATGATATTACTAATAAAC
>Ga0190313_1000855_pt1 | contig 17256 bp, 17 predicted proteins | sample 4870071011_MG_FD_169989 | JGI IMG/M metagenome (GOLD analysis project Ga0190313, IMG submission 169989) | Hydrothermal vent sediment bacterial communities from Southern Trench, Guaymas Basin, Mexico - 4870-07-10-11_MG | ecosystem: Environmental > Aquatic > Marine > Hydrothermal vents > Sediment ...
ACTGGGAGACGTAATGCAAGAATCTGCCCGAACCGCTTTGAGCTTTACAAGGGCAAACATTGGTTCCCATGGAATTGAGGAAAATTTTCTTGAAACCATGGATGTCCATATTCATGTTCCGGCCGGTGCCATACCAAAAGACGGACCCTCTGCAGGAATAGTTATGGCAACAGCCCTTATCTCTGCAATAACAGGGCAGCCTGTCAGCAAAGATGTGGCAATGACCGGAGAAATTACCCTGCGGGGTAGTGTCCTTCCCATTGGCGGACTCAAGGAAAAAGCTCTTGGTGCTCTGAGGGCGGGGATACACACCATTGTTTTACCGGAGAAAAATGAAAAAGATCTCATGGAAATTCCAAAAAATATTAAAGATAAAATAAAGTTTATCCCTGTGAAAGATATGAACCAGGTACTTAAGATAGCCATAGAAAAAAAATGAAAATGAAAATACTCGCAGTCGATACATCAACAAAAACATGCAGCGTTGCTGTTGTTGATAATTTTTCATTACTTGCTGAAGAAACGTTGGTAAGTGATCAAACCCATTCCAGGCATTTAATGGGAATGATTAATAATGTAGTGACATTATCAGGCTGTAAATTTTCTGATATTGATGGTTTTGCTGTAACAAAGGGACCTGGAACTTTTACGGGTCTTCGGATAGGAATAAGCACGGTAAAAGGGCTTGCTTCTGCCTTGGATAAGCCGGTTATCGGTATTTCCGGTCTTAATGCCCTTGCCATGCAAACGGCAACTTCATCTCTTATTTGCGCCATGCTTGATGCGCGCAGGATGGAGGTTTACTCCGGGTTTTATAGATATGCTGCTTCCGATGGGAAAAAAAGGTTGTTAAAAAATGAGGTATGTGAAACAGTACTACCTGTGGAGCAGGCACTTTCCGGAATTTCTGAAGACTGTACTTTCATAGGGGATGGTGCGGTTACTTACCAGGAGACAATTATTAAAATTCTCGGTGCCCGTGCTATTTTTTCACCTCGATGCTTAAATACTCTTTTCGCCTCAACAGTGGCATATGCGGCTCTTGAAAAAATTCAGGAAAAAGGGTTTGATACTATTGAAGCCCTTGTCCCCTGTTATATACGTAAACCTGATGCAAAGATTCCGAAAAACATGCCGCAGAAATTGCTAAGGAACGGAGATGAAATAAGTTGAGCAGAAATAGCGCAGGATTTTGACCCGTATACAAGGCGCATTAAAGGTTGCATACTATATACATTCGGCCTTTGATGCAACGAAGTAGATGGGCCAAAAGACAAGCTATTTCGTTCAACTTATAAAATTTTCGTTCCTAAAACAATAGGTTTGTATTTGTTATCTGAACGTGACTATTCAGCGTTGCTGATTTAAGATACGCAGCAGATTATACCTGCTGCTGTACATATTAGCTGAATAATTACGGTTATTCTTGACTTTATTACCAACCCTTACTAAACTAATTATATTGTGGAAAAAGCAGGCTACCCTTTTATACTCATATGTGCCCTTGTAACCGTGCTGTTTACCTTTTTTGGTGTATCGGTTCTGGCGGTACTATCTTTATTGTGCACAGCTTTTGTTTGCTGGTTTTTCAGAGATCCTGAACGGATCATCCCCCAGGATGCAAATGCTCTGGTATCGCCGGCGGATGGTAAGATAATTATTGCAGAGGCCATTGAAAACTCCCCTTTTACCCAGGGACCATCAATTAAAATCAGCATCTTTATGTCGGTTTTCAATGTTCATGTAAACAGAATTCCCTGCAAAGCAAAAGTGGTGGGGATAGACTATTATCCTGGTAAATTTTTTTCAGCACATCTTGACAAGGCATCAAAAGAAAACGAGCATAATGTACTTTTTCTTGAAACGGAAAAAGGGGATAAAATATGCTTTGTTCAGATTGCAGGGCTCATTGCAAGGCGTATTGTCTGCAGAATAAATAAAGGAGATCTTGTTGAGCGGGGTCAGCGGTTCGGATTAATACGCTTTGGCTCAAGATTAGATGTCTACCTCCCGGCCGGCGCAAGGCTTAATGTATCTGTTGGTGATAAAGTTTCCTCAGGGGAAACTGTTCTGGGATATTTATTATGAAAATAGGCAAAATTGGTAAACAAGAAAATAAAAAAAAGAGATTGCACAAAGGAATTTATATTCTACCGAATATATTCACCTCTCTTAATATTTTCTGCGGTTATTATTCCGTAATATCGTCTTTGGACAGAAATTTTGTTGCTGCTGCCGTCGCCATCATAATTGCGGCAGTTTTTGATACACTGGACGGCAAGATTGCCAGGGCCACCAATACAACCAGTAAATTCGGCATTGAGTATGACTCCCTTGCGGATATTATATCTTTTGGATTTGCGCCTGGATTAATGATCTATCTTTGGGCACTTGAACCTTTAGGAAGAATAGGATGGCTTGCAGCTTTTTTATTCCTTGTATGCGGGGCTTTAAGGCTTGCAAGGTTCAATGCCCAGGCAAGCAATTCCCACAGCACTTATTTTACCGGTCTCCCCATACCTGCTGCTGCTGGAATGAACGCAACAATGGTTTTATTTTTACACAGAATTGAAATCTTTGAGGCCAATCCGGTTTTTCTCCTTGTATTCTTGTATTTTCTTTCATTTTTAATGGTGAGTACAATTAAATATGAAAGCTTAAAAAGACCGGAACTACTTAAAAGGATGAAATTCAATAATCTTGTTGTTGTTATTTTAGTGTTAATTTTTATTGCTGCTGAACCTTCAGTCACTTTATTTATTTTGGCGGTTGCTTATACGATTTCCGGCCTGATAAATTTTGTACGGCAAAAAAAGCCTGCGGCGTGCGATATTGAAGAATTAAATTCGGATGATATATTTATGGGTCTTAAAAAATAATATTTTATGCTTCCTGCCGGGTTTTTTTACAGAGGTCTGGGTCGACTAATCTCTATACCTGTAATTTTCCTGTTAAAAACAATCCTTCCATTTTGTCCATCTTTCTTTAAAGATTGATTCAAAATTTCTGTTTTATCATGGCATTCTTTATTCATCGGTTTACACTTTCCGGGACAAGTAATGTCAAAAATTCAGGGTTGGTTTTATTTCCTGAATTCTCTCCTGCGCGGGGAACGATTTTAATGTAAGTAGTTGATATAATCAAATGTCGTTTTTAAAAAAGTGTAAACTTCTTTTTATGGTTTATGAAAGATGCCAAATAATTTTATTTTAATGAGTTTAAACTATGTCTAAAAAATATGAAATTGCAGTAATTCCGGGCGACGGAATAGGGCCTGAGGTTGTAGCGGAAGGCGTTAAAGCCTTGGATGCAGCCGCCTCAAAAATTGATATAATCTTGAACTACACCTATTACAACTTAGGTGGCGAACATTACCAGGCAACCGGAGAAATTTTATCAGATACAACATTTAAAGCCCTTGCTTCAGCAGATTCAATATATCTGGGGGCCATTGGTCATCCTGATGTTAAGCCGGGTATTCTAGAAAAAGGACTTCTGCTTAAATTAAGATTTGATTTTGATCAGTACATAAATTTACGACCGGTTAAGTTGTATGAAGGGGTTGAAACTCCAATAAAAGGGAAAAAACCTGAAGATATCGATTTTGTTGTGGTGCGTGAAAATACTGAAGGTCTTTACACAGGAGCCGGGGGTTGTCTTAAGCGTGGAACTCCGGATGAAGTTGCAATTCAGGAATCGATTAACACACGCAAAGGTGTTGAAAGGTGTGTTAGATATGCTTTTGAGTACTGCCGGAAACGTAACAAGGCAAAAAAACTGACCCTTTGCGGAAAAACAAACGTACTTACCTATGCTTTTGACTTGTGGGAGCGGGCTTTTTATGAAGTTGCAAAAGAATATCCCGACATTCAGACCGATTATGCCCATGTGGATGCCATATGTATGTGGATGGTCAAAAATCCGGAATGGTTCGATGTTATTGTTACAGATAATATGTTTGGAGATATTATTACAGATCTTGCTGCAATGATTCAGGGGGGGATGGGAATTGCAGCAGGGGGGAATATTAATCCGGAAGGAATTTCCATGTTTGAACCGATAGGAGGCTCCGCTCCTAAATATACAGGCAAACAGATTATAAACCCCATTGCCGCCATATCGGCTGCCGGCCTTATGCTGGAAACATTAGGAGAGCCGGAAGGGGCGCTGCATATTGAAAAAGGTGTGGAAAAAGTCTTGAAAAATGATTTAAAGGAGATTGCAGCCGGAAAAATGGGATATTCCACTAAGGAAGTGGGGGATCTTGTGGCAGAATATATCAATCAATGATAGGATACAACATATATAGATCGTCACATAAATAATTTTACTTAACAAAACTATAATGGAGTATTACGTTGGAACGAACACCTATTACACGGCTTGGTTATGAGAACCTGCAAAAGGAACTTCAGCGTCTTAAAAAGTTTGAAAGGCCTGCAAATATTAAGGCCATTGAAGAGGCAAGAGCCCATGGAGATCTTTCTGAAAATGCCGAGTTTGAAGCTGCAAAAGACAGGCAGGGCTTTTTAGAGTGTCGAATAGGAGAGTTGGATTATAAACTTGGCAGTGCGGATATTATTGATCCGGGAATGTTACCTAAAGATAAAGCTATTTTCGGGAGCACTGTGCTTTTAGAAAATATTGATACAGGCGAGGAAACAGAGTATCAACTGGTTGGGCCTGAAGAGTCGGATGTGGGGAAAAATCGTATTTCAATTCTTTCTCCCATTGGCAGAGCAATTTTAGGAAAAAAACCGGGTGATGATATAACTTTTAATGCTCCTGCCGGAAAAAAAAATTATGAGCTAATAGAAATACGGTAATAATATAGATTGCCAGATAATTACCCGATTTAAAAATTTAACATAGGGCAAAAGGGAGGAAGGCATATTGTAATACCTCGATCACCGGTAATGCAGTATAAAATTATTTGTATGAAAATCTATAATCACGTTGTTTCTGTTACAGATTTTAAGAAGCCAATTTTTTTCAAGGAGATTTTTAGATGGCGAGAATTACCATAGAAGATTGCCTCAAAAGGGTGCCCAACCGTTTCATGATGGTTAATATGGTTGCAAAACGTGTGCGTCAGCTTCGGGAAGGATCGGAATATCTTGTACATTCACCCAAAAACGAAGATGTAGTGGTGGCAATGCGGGAGGTTGCAGCAGGTAAATTGACCATTGTTGAACCTGACAAAAAACAAAAAACAAAAAACAAAAAAACGGATGCATAAAAATGCCTACAGGATTTTAAAAAGGAATGTGGGCAAGGCTGTTTCGCACTATGAAATGATATCCGATGGTGATAGGATACTGGTGGGGCTTTCAGGGGGGATGGACAGTACAACGCTTTTTTGGGTTTTGCGTGAGCGGCTGGCCAGAATACCGGTGAACTATCAACTTTTCCTAGTCCACATTGATCCTGGATTTGATGGAGAATTTTCCAGGTTTCTTGAGGGTTGGACCGGTAAAACCAGACATAAAATAATCGTGGAGTATACAGATAATGGCCATGTTGCTCACAGTTCGAAAAACAGGGAGAATCCCTGCTTTTTATGCTCCAGATTGCGAAAAAAACGTATTTTTGAAATTGCCGAAGACCTGGGCTGCACAAAGATCGCCCTGGGGCATAATAAAGATGATATTATAGAGACACTTTTTTTGAACATTTTTTATTCAGGTGAGATTAGAACCATGGTGCCGGTTCAACCTTTTTTTCAAGGTAAATTTCAAATAATAAGGCCACTTTCCTTTGTACCAAAAGATGTAATCAGACGTTTTGCCGAAAAAATGAATTTTCCTGTATACCCCAATAAGTGCCCAAGTGCAACAAATTCTAAACGGCATAAAGTAAGACTCCTGCTGGAGCAGCTTTACAAGAGTAATAGCAAAATCAAAGGGAATATTTTTAGAGCCATGAGTAATGTCAACACAGAATATTTGTTATAAATTTTTAGATTTAAAGGCCATTGCTTCAGTGAATCATGCTGGCCAGGTCTTATTTTAAGTTTTGTGTTTTTAGTTCATAAATTTTTTTAAAGTAAGTATAAAATAAAATGATCGATATTCAAAGTCAGCCAGATAACAGAAACATATCAATTGACAAAGTGGGTATAAAAAATTTGAAATATCCCATAACCGTTTTGGACAGAAACAATGGTTTGCAAAATACCGTTGCTTCAATAAACATGTATGTTGATTTACCCGGTGAGTATAAGGGTACACATATGAGCAGATTTGTGGAAATGCTTCATTTGCTCAGACCTGAAGTCTCACTAAAAAAAATTTCGGTTATACTTGAACAGATGAAAGAATATTTAGACGCAGCTTCTGCGCATATTGAAGTGACCTTCCCATATTTTATTGAGAAAAAGGCTCCTGTAAGTGGTATCCCAGGCTTGATGGACTATACATGCACATTTATCGGAGCATCCTATTCCAATGGAGATATGGATCTTATCCTGGAGGTCAATGTCCCCATTTCTTCGGTCTGTCCCTGTTCAAAGGAGATAAGTAAGGAAGGAGCCCATAACCAGAGGGGAAGTGTTCTGCTTAAAACAAGATTTAAAAAATTCATCTGGCTTGAAGATATGATTAATCTTGTGGAAAACGCAGCCTCATGCGATGTTTATTCAGTATTAAAACGTGTCGATGAAAAGTATGTTACAGAAAAAGGCTATACAAATCCTAAATTTGTTGAAGATATAGTCAGGGACATAGCTGTAGAACTGAATCAGGACGATAATATCACATGGTTTTCCGTTAGTGCTGAAAATTTTGAATCTATACATAACCATAGTGCATATGCACAGATTATCAGCTGATCGATTTACAAAACCCTTCATTTTGTGGGCTAAACAGAACAGCTAATGTACGAACAGTTCCTAAAGAAAATATCAAAAAAGCAAAGCCAATAAGATTTTGCCAGATAGTTTGAATGTTTATACTGTTTTTATTAAAAATAATTTTTCCCCTTTAATCTGAAATGTCAAGCCATTCTCCCCGCCAGCTAATAAAAAACATTATTATCGAAAAAATATTCCCGGAATAATAAATTTACGTTAAAATATCGTTAGACACTCCAGAAAAGAGTACCCTTTTAATTAAAATTATTGTATTTATTTTGTTTTCTTGTCATTATTCCCTAAAAACTTTAGCGTTACCGTCGGAAAATCTATATTACTTGTACAGGAACTACCCGATTCTCTAATTAAGTATTAGTGGAAAACATATACGCAAACAAAAATGAAAACTGTAATCCAAACAACAGATATATCAGAATTAATAATCTGTTATGATTGCGATCTGCTTTTTAAAAATCCCTCGGTTGATGTGGGGTATGCCCTTTTTTGTCCAAGGTGTGGATGCAAGCTTTGCGAGCCAAAAAAAAATTCCATCAGTAGAACACTGGCCTTAAGTATTACCGCTCTTTTACTCTATTTACCAGCCTCTTTAATGCCTTTAATGACTTTAGACACTTTTGGGTTTAAGCAAAGCTGTTCAATTTTTGATGCAGTTATACTATTTTATGATAAAGGCTATTTATTCGTCTCTCTAATGGTGGCATTCACCAGTCTTTTATTTCCTCTGATTAAACTTTTGCTGCTTTTTATTATTTCCATATCCCTTAAATTAAAACGTTATTCTGCTTTCCTCCCTTTGTTCATGAGGTGCTATTCTTTTATAGATGAGTGGGAAATGCTTGATGTATATATGATCGGCATACTGGTAACGATTATTAAAATGTATCACTTAGTAAATATTCAATATGAACCCGGGTTTTTCTTTTTTATTGGTCTATTAGTTATTACCTTTTGTTCCTCAACAGCCATGGATAAAAATCTTTTCTGGAGCCTCATTGAAAAAAAGGGGCTTTCTTAAAAAAATAAAACATGGGAAAAAATATTAAAAAAAATGAGCTGCATAACATAACAGGGATGAAGGCTGGAATTGCCCTGTGCCATGGGTGCCATAAAACCCTTGCGGCCATTGGAAAAAATGGGGTGACAGCTAAATTATGTCCAAGATGCGGCAGCAGCATTCATTTTCGCAAGCCTGCCAGTATTGCACGAACCTGGGCGCTTCTTATAACTGCTGCCATTCTTGTTTTTCCTGCTAATCTTTTACCTATTATGCGGGTATATTCCATGAGTGTACCTGATGATTCCACAATAATGAAAGGGATTATATATTTTTTTAAAGAAGGCTCCTATGGAATTGGGCTAATTATTTTCACCGCCAGTATTCTGATCCCTCTTTTTAAAATCACAGGGATTGGCCTGATACTTTTTTCGATTCATTTTAAATGGAAAACCAAAGTAAAACAGAGGGCTTTGATGTTCAGGTTTATTCAATTTGTGGGGCGCTGGTCAATGCTTGATATCTTTGTAATAGCACTTCTTCAGGCATTTATTGACTTTGGGATTCTATCCTCCATAGCACCCGCACCCGCTGCAACATATTTTACTGGTGTGGTGGCGGCCACCATGTTTGCAGCAACTACTTTTGACCCGCGTCTTATGTGGGATGAATATCAAAATCAAGGAGGTTAAATGGAAGCTCCCCTGGTTAAAAAAAGAACCAGAATATCCCCAATCTGGATTTTGCCGGTTGTGGCCCTTGTAATAGGAGGGTGGCTTATTTTCAAAGGTGTCAAGGATGCTGGAATTAATATAATTGTTCATTTTGAAAATGCTGAAAGTGTTGTTCCTGGCAAAACGCAAATAATCTACAGGGGGATTCCTGTTGGGACGGTCATGGAGGTAACAGTCGATGAAAATATGAAGGGGGTTGACCTTTATATTGAAATGAATTCAAAAACAAAAGATAGTCTTGTGGAAGATACTCTGTTCTGGCTTGTGCGGCCGGAAATTTCTGCCGGTAGAATCAGCGGTGTTAACACTCTTTTTTCAGGGAGTTATATTGAAACCAGATCCGGCACCTCCAAACTTCCGGCAAGAGAATTCACAGGGCTGGCTGATTCTCCATCTGTTCCCATTACTGCCCCTGGTCTCCATATAAAATTTAATACGTCGACCCTTGGCTCTCTTCAAAAAGGTTCCCAGATTTATTTTAAAAATATTTCCATCGGTTCTGTTCAGGGATATATTTTAATGAATCAACAAAATGTTCTGATTAATGCGTACATCAAACCTGAATATGCCCATCTTGTTAAAAAAGATACCAGATTCTGGAATGCCAGCGGCATTACTCTTAAGGGGGATCTCTCGGGATTTAAATTGCAGATGGAGAGTATTTCCTCTCTGATTTATGGAGGGATCGGGATGTATACGCCGGAATCAAAAAAAGATAGCCCAAATGCCGAAAACGGCCATCTTTTTACTTTATATTCAGATCGGGATGATTCCAAATTAGGGATCCATATGACTCTTAAACTTTGTTCTGCAGAAGGTTTGATGGCTGATACTTCCAGGGTTATGTACCGTGGATTTAAGGTGGGAACAGTAAGCAGCCTCACCTTTAATAAAGATGATGAAAAAACAGTTACCGCAAATATTATTATCAACCCGGAATCGGAATTTATATTAAGGGAAAAAACCAGATTTTGGGTAGCCCGGCCTAATTTTTCAATTAATAGAATCCAGAACATAGACACCATAGTAAAGGGAGCATATATCGCTTTTGAACCCGGGGGAGGAGAATTCTGCGATAATTTTACAGCAGGGGTACAGCCAAATTCAAAAAGCATACTAAGACAAGGAAAAGAGTTTACTCTTGTCTCTGAAAATTCCAGATCTTTTTCCATTGGTGCTCCGGTTTTTCACAGAGAGTTTCAGGTGGGGGAGATTACAGGTTTTGATCTTGCCCCGGAGGGCAATCATATCTTAGCAGATTTTTTGATATATGCGAAATATGTTCACCTTGTAAGGCCTGATTCCGTATTTTGGAAAACAGGGGGAATCCATATTGATGCCGGTCTTGACGGTGTAAGTGTAAAAGCTGAAACACTTACAACCCTTTTTACAGGAGGCGTTGCATTTATCACCCCTGAAAAAAAAACCCCGGCCGGTTCCCCCCATATAAATAAGGAAAAATCATTCCATCTTTATCAAAGTTACCAGGAGGCAATAGACGCAACTCCTGAACTGCAATCCAGGGGATTAAAAATACGATTGCAGGCACCGACTCTTAAATCTGTCACTTCCGGGGCTCCTGTTCTTTATAAACAGGTTGAAGTTGGAGAGATTACCGGTTTTCAAATGACAGAAAAAGGGGGTGAATTTATTCTTGATGCTTTTATTCAAAAAAAATATGCCCATCTTCTTAAAACAACAAGCCGATTTTATAATGTAAGCGGAATAGATATTAAAGGAAATTTTTCCGGAGTTCATATTAAAACGGGTTCTTTAAAGAGTATTATTGCAGGAGGCATTGCGTTTTTTGCACCGTCTCCGGGTGAACCGGTTAAGAAGAATCATTTTTTTACACTTTATCATGATTACCAGGCCGCACTTGATGCTGACAAAACAAAATTTTTTATTAGCTTTCCCAGCCCCCATGGTATTAAAGAGGGGGTTGAGCTAAAGTACCAGGGGATAACCCTGGGGAAAGTAAAAAAAGTGGCATACAGCAAGGATATGGAGTCGGTTATTGCCACGGTTCTTGTGGATAAAGAATTTAAAATACTATTTTGCGAAGACACCAGAATCTGGCTGGTGACCCCTGAACTCAGCCTTGCCGGGGTGAAGAATCTTGATACTATAATTACCGGCCCATATATCACCATAAAACCAGGAAAAGGAAAGTTTGTTGTTAAACTTACTGCCCTTGATGCTCCTCCTTTAAAGGAAGAGATCAAGACAGGATTAAATATTCTCCTTCAAAGCCCGCGCCTTGGCTCATTAAAAAAAAGCTCCCCTATTTATTACCGGCAAATCCGTATTGGGAGTGTGACAGGGTATGACCTTTCCCCAACAGCCAGCAAGGTCTGGGTATATGTTAACATCTCTCCCGCTTACACCCCTCTTATTCGGGGAAATACCAAATTCTGGAATGTAAGCGGCATAAAAGTGGCCGGAAGCATTTTTTCAGGGGTTGAGATTAACGCTGAATCAATTGAATCGATTGTTGCCGGAGGTATTGCAATGGCGACCCCTGAAAATTATCAAAAAGATCAAAATGGTAATCCTGCCGGGGATGGGGATATGTTTACTCTCCATGAAAAAGGGGAAAAAAAATGGCTTTCATGGAATCCTGAAATTCAGCTAAAAAAGGGTACTGGGTTAAGCAGGTAATTTGTTGAATAAATATTTTCTGTAATATCAACGCGTTTCCGTTTAAAATAATTTCATTAGCCTTGTTATCTTTTAAAGCTACTAATAATTATTTAATCAGTTTTAAAATTTTTTTTGAACAGTATTCCCCTACATCGGCAAGGCCATCTACTGGTAGAAACAGCAGCGCGTTATTTGAATATAAGCATGTTACTGAAGCGGGAAAATCGTCATCCGGTTCATAAAAAATATAGCAAAGCGCTATTTTAGGAAGAGGATAAACAATAAAAGAAAAATCTCCACCTGTTCCAGCAGGAGCTTCCTCCCCCTTAAGTGTTTTGGTAATAGTCAGGACCGACTTTTTGATTTTGGGCACATGGGGGACAATCAATTTTTCAGTATGTGTCGCAAAGGCTCCCACATAAGGCATACTGTCAGGAAACTCCTTGAACGCTTTTAACGGCGTGGGAACAGATACATCGGGACAGGCATTCAATGCATAAAGAGATATTAAAATACCAAACACGGAAGAGTGTTTTTCATCACCAAGAGTAATCCCTTTTGGTTCAATCAGGCACTTTTCTCCAAATGCATCAAGAATAAAGCGTTCTCCATCCTGCTCTCCTGGAAGGTTCTTTGCAAGGTCTTTCGGAAGATTACCGTATAGTTGATTAAGATTATCTTGAACAATTTTTTCATAATTGTCTATCATTTCTCACCATCGATATTTTAGCCGCGTTGAGGGTGCACTCAAAAATAAATTCGCGTTTTTAAGTGTTCATGTAAAGTTATTTTTGCGTACGTCCCTAATTCCCGCCCGATGATTTTTCATATGATGGTTTATACGGGCCATCAAGCATTCCTCTCACTTGGCTGTTTATTGCCGAATTGTTTGCCTCCCTGGCCAGATCAAATGTTGGGTCTGCGATGGTAGAGGCCAGTACTTGGGTAACAACCGCACTTACAAGTGCGCCAGCAAGTCCGCCGCCACCATCTCCAGAAGACTTTTTAGCTATAGCCGTTGACTCCCATAGAAGTTCACCCGTTTTCACATCAACCAACCTGAGATTTACGTGAACCTTTGTTACAGATTGCAAGAGTTGAAACTTTTGTCCCCAGTCTTCAATAGAAATGTAAAGTACTGCATCAGCCCCGATATGCTTATAAATTTTATCCAGAGGGATACCATTCATCTCAGCAGGAGTTGGCAAACCATTTGATTTAAGAAAATGGTCAATCACAGAAACAGGGAAAACATAATAACCTTTCTCAGCCAAAGGACGTGTAAGCGTAGATAAATAGATGTACGGTGCATTGACTTCTATAGAGTTGTTATTTGGCGGAATAACCACAATAGACCTTGGTTTGCTTCTCTCGAATGCAGTGTAGTCATAAGGCTGTATGGTTGTGCAGCCTGAAGTAAGGAGAGTGACACAAAATAGAAACAGAAAGCACTGCCTGAATAAGCTTCTCATTACTGATCCTCCTCATGTTGTATGGCGCGATTCATCATTCCATTGATAAAAATGCTTGATTCCGGGTACAAGGCCAGCTCCTCCATAAATGCTGACTTTGACTGTGAATCCTTACCCTGCAAGGCATACAAATAGCCCAAATGAGCGTAGATGCCAGGCGCAGCTTTTTTTCCCATTGCCTCGGACTTTTGAAGATCTGCACTTAGTTTTTCGATCTGTGTTTGTGGATCTGCTGATCCTGGTTTCAGATAGGTGTCATGAATTAATTCTTCATATTCCCCCCAATAATATATATCTTTATTGGTCGCACATCCAGTCACTATAAACGCGCTTAATAATAAAAGCATATACCACTTATTTAAATTCATATCTTTATTCCTTCCCTGTCTGCTGAACTTTCCATACCCCATTCTCAATATCGCGCACTATATTGTTAACCGCTTCCATAATGGCAAAGTTTAATACTTTTCCGTTAAGAGTTGCGTCATAGCTTGCCGTACCACCAAAACCAAGAACCTCCCGATTACTCATTGCATACTCACCCGCGCCTTGAGTTGAGTAAACAATTTGAGATGTCAGGACATCAACAATATTAAGTGAAACTTTTGAATAGGCGGTTTGCTTCTTCCCTGCCCCAAATATTCCGAATAATTGACGATCTCCGGTTACTTTCCGGCCAAATTCAGTAACGTCACCGGTTACTGTGTAACGAGCACCTTGAATATTTTGCTTGACTCCGATGAATTTTGCTTCCTGCTCATTCTGCTGCAAACTTTGTCGATCTACAATGTTAAATCGGTTGGTTTGTTGCAAATGAGTCTTCAATATAGTTTTAGCCTGATTTCCTAGCTTGTCAGTGTTCGAAGAGAATAAGCCTTGCATGTAACTAGAGCGATTTTGAAAGTTACCAACAACCATCGTCGTTCGCGGCCCATTATAGGTTGTTGCATAGGATTCAACTTTCTCTGAGGCAACTATCCTGTGAGACTCTGTTGCACAACTATAAATTCCCATTAACACTACAAGCAAGAGTAATAGGTTAAACAAATTTTTATATAATGGATTACTCTTCAATTTATACATAACACCCTCCTTGCTACAAATTCATAGCATTCCAAATTTAAATTGTCGTTGCCTTGATTCGGCATCTTTTTGCGTAATCGTGATTCATTTTTTATTATAAATTAGTACCTTACTCCTGAAATCCTGTTATAAAAATAAGAAAATTATACAGCTGCCCCGTAATTTACTACTACGCAACAATTTAAAAATTATTACAAATTTATTTAGGTGATATTGAATGATGCGGGAATGATGGTCCATCGGATTTGGAACGAAATACCGAGTAGGGACGGATTCCATATCCGCCCTGTCTGATCTAAGGAACGGGGACGAAATAAGTTCGCAATTTTAAGTGTTGAGGCGCCTGCCTGGCAAGGCGCAAAAGTGTAGGAATATCAAGATATTGCTACGCTTTTGTAACGCAGTCAGGCAGGATGGATCGACGCTTAAAATACCAAGTTATTTCGTCCTCGTTCCTAAGGATAGAAATGGATTCTGAGACAAGGGCAGAAATAGATTCTGCCCCTACCCCAGCCCTATCCGAAATTATACAATCATTTAAACGGCATACAACAATAGTTAATTTTCATTATAATTTTCTTGTTTTTTATGACAGGAATCCAAGAGTAAGGCTCTATACTACAAATCTTCCATTAAAAAATTGAACAGGGCCTGGCATAACGGAGAAGCTGATCTGCGTTTATCCTTGATCATATAAAATGTGCGGGTCATTAGCACCCCGTTTATCTTTAATGCCTTAATGGAACCGGATTTTAATTCTTCGGCAATAGCCCGAGAAGATATAACCGATATGCCAAGACCTTTTTTTATCCCCTCCTTAATAGCTGTGGAGGAACCAAGACGCGCAACAATGTTAAACGATTCACTGACCATGGCACCTGCGTCCGGGAAATGCTTTTCCAGGATTTTTAAAGTACCTGAACCCGCTTCCCGCAAAATAAACGGCTCCTGGAAAAGTTCACTTACCAGGATATCTTTCCGCATTGCCCATGGGTGATCTGCACAAACAGCCACAACCAGTTCATCATTCCATAATTCTTGACAAACCAGATTTTTGTTCATAGTTTTTGCGCCAATTACACCAAATTCCAAAGTACCGTCTAAAACCTGGCCTTCAATTTTTTTTGTATCTGCAATACTCAAGGAGACGATAATATGAGGAAATTTTTTATAAAACCTGCCCAGGACCCCTGGCAGAATATACTCTCCAGGGATGGTGCTTCCGCCAATGAAGATTTCTCCCTGTTTGATACCAAGAAAATCTTTCATCTCCAGGAGAACATTTTTCTTCATTTGCAATAAAGCTAAAGAATGTTTATAAAGAAGCTCCCCAGCCCTTGTGGGAACAACATCCCTCCCCAACCGGTCAAGCAGCTTTGCACCGACCATATTCTCCAAAGTAGCTATACGTTCGCTCACAGATGCCTGTGCCCGGCAAACCGCATCCGCAGCTCTGGAAAAACTTCTTAGTTCAACGACCTTGATGAATATTTCCAGCTGTCGTAAATCAAAATCAATGCAGGAAAAATTTTTAGGATATTTTTTTTTCATAGTCACAAGTTTTGGTAAAAAATATGAATTATTTTATATGAATTACTTTAAAAGATATATCATCCAACACTTTAAATATAAAGCAAAAAAACAGGCATTCTAATTTTCATAACAACTGAATCAAAAAAATCTTAAAATGTCAATTCATGAATAATCCCGAAAAATGGGATTCGGACAGGGAAAATCCCAATACATTGTAAAAACAATTGTAGGGACATGCCCCTGTGCCTGCCCAACAAATCATTGTGTAATAGCCTAAAGACCTGAATAATAAAAGTTTATACATTTCTATTCAATTTCAGCAGTGTCCGGTTAGACTCTTGCGGGAGGGGAGTTTAATTGTTTTTGTAGCGTATTTAATAAATTTCGTAGAATTTCTTAGTGCAGCGTAGCCAAAAAATTGCGATTGTTTGAGTGAGGCACGAGCGAGTTTCGCAATTTTGGCGGAGCAAACTTAGAAATTCAAGAAATTTATTCGCAATAGCGGAAAAAACAATTAAACTTTCCGTATTTTCTTTCTTGCAATTTTCTAACCGGACACTACTGATTCAATTTATAATTTCCGAGGTCTATATTAACAGGCTTTTTGAGTTAGAACAATTTCACCCTGTCCTATATAGCTTTTGGCATTTGCAATATCGGCATTATAAAAAAAACGTGAAACTTCAGTATAGCTTTTTGCTTGACATAAATAATAGCATAAGTGTACATATATAAGATTAATTTTCTTATTCACAACCGTCAAGAATTTTTTATACATTACATAACTTTTATGTTTTTTGGTCCCATGGAGTTTTTATGAATACTTTAGATGATAATGCAAAAGATACATTGAATGGGGAACAGAAAAATGGTGCTGGGGGGCCTATTATTCTCTTTTTTATTATTGGTCTTTTCTTGAGTCTTATTATGGGATGGATAATTTTTCCCAAGCTTTTATATTCACAAAAAAAACAGCCTATCAATTTTAACCATGTTGTTCACAATGATGCTGTTGATGAAGGCTGCGAGAGCTGCCATTTTTTTCGTGATGATGGAAGCTTTGCAGGAATCCCCAAACTTGAGCAATGTGTTGACTGTCACGAAGAGGCACAGGGTGAAACAGCTGATGAAATAAAATTTGTTGAAGAATATGTGGCCAAAGGAAAAGAAGTCCCCTGGTTAATTTATTCAAGGCAACCCGATTGTGTGTTCTTTTCCCATGCAGCCCATGTAATAAAGGCTGGTATGGATTGTGTGGTATGCCACGGGCATATTGGTGAATCAGAGCACCTGAAAGTTTATGAACAAAACCGTATTACCGGTATTAGCCGTGATATCTGGGGACATAATATCGCAGGAATTAAAAAAAATACATGGGACAGAATGAAAATGGATGACTGCGCAAAATGTCATAAAGAGGCGGGTAAAAAAGAGGATAGCGTCCAAACCAGAAAAGATGCCTGTTTTGTCTGCCATAAATAATAAGGCACCCAATAAATTCTCTTTTCCCATTCATTTCCCAATTAATTGCCTGAAAGCCGATGAATTCGGCTTTGTGATAAATTTTTATGAGGTAACCCTATGAAAATAGATCGAAGAAGTTTTTTATCATGTGTAATAGGCGGTGCTGCAGGGACAGCTCTTACGCCTTTACCGTGGAAAATAACTGACGATATATCTATCTGGACTCAAAACTGGCCATGGACCCCTGTTCCTGCCGATGGTGAAACAAATTATGTAAAATCTGCGTGCACTCTTTGTTCTGGAGGCTGCGGAATCTCTGTACGCAAAATTGATGAACGTCCCATCAAGATTGAGGGGATAAAGGGGCATCCGGTAAATGATGGTGGAATCTGCTCCCATGGTTTGGCCGGCCTCCAGCACCTTTATGATGAACAGCGAATTAAAACTCCCTTAAAAAGAACA
>Ga0190313_1000856_pt1 | contig 17248 bp, 19 predicted proteins | sample 4870071011_MG_FD_169989 | JGI IMG/M metagenome (GOLD analysis project Ga0190313, IMG submission 169989) | Hydrothermal vent sediment bacterial communities from Southern Trench, Guaymas Basin, Mexico - 4870-07-10-11_MG | ecosystem: Environmental > Aquatic > Marine > Hydrothermal vents > Sediment ...
GGGTAGGCTAATACCCCAAGAGGGGCGACAAGAGTTCCCTCAAAAGGGTGAGAGGCTCCGAGGGAAGACCTCCCAATGAGGGGCTAATGAGGGCCAATCCCTGCGGGATCATGTCAATAGAAAGGCAGGGACTTAGAATAAAACTCATCGAATACTCACAAACACTCCCGTAGGGAGAACTTCGCATCTCGATGGAAACGGTTGCTTGCGTGCTATATTTCATCTACGAGGGAGACTTGTGAAACACACGCGGTTATCAGCGCGTCATGGGAGAGTTACATGGGATAAGCACTATCCTCCCGCCGCTGATGGTCATCCTGCCGTTATCGAGGCAGGTCACTTAAATCATCTCATCCCCTTGGATATTTTTGGATGTTTTTATGGTTGCTAAAAATACTAGTATACCTATCTAACAGAGTAGTCCCATACAAGATCCTATCCAAGCTTCTGCAGTGTTAAATCCTTGAAAAATTTAACAGAACCCTTAAATAAGTTGTTTTAAGATGAGTCCCTTAGAAACACTTCTTTGGTGAAGCATATGCCAAGAGATCTCAGACATGAAGAGTTAGAGGACATAATATATGGTGCTGCGTTCTTAGGAGCTGGAGGCGGAGGGTCCCCCGTTCAAGGACTATCTATAGTCTCACAGATAAAGGAAGAAGGAAAGAAAGTAGTCCTCGTAAGTCCAGACGAAGTAGAAGATAATGCTCTTGTCGTTGTCTCAGCAGGTATGGGCTCTCCAGCAGCAGCGAAGTACGGATGGAGAAATGAACACATACCAGCGTTTAAGCTCCTTCGAGACTATCTAGAGAAGGTTCATGGAGAAGAAGTTAAATACGTTGTTCCTCTTGAGATCGGTGCAGGGAACTTCGCTGTACCTTTACATACAGCTGCGTCAAGTGACATACCACTCATCGATGGAGACGGAGCTGGAAGGGCAATACCAGAGCTGCAACTCGTGAGCTTTGACATTTATGGAATACCCATTTCACCTATGGCAATAACCAACTGGGAAGGAAACGGAGGGATACTCTTCGTGAAGGACGCTGAGTGGGCAGAAAAGATCTGTAGGCAAATTGTCGTTGCATTCCAAGGGAATGCTGGAATTGCGCTTTATCCAATGAGAGGCTCTGACCTCAAGAGAAGCGTAATACCAAACACAGTAACGTTGTCCCAGAGGGTGGGATCTATTCTCAGAAGGGTACGGGAGGAAAACGACGATGTCGCAGGTCTGCTGTCAAAGGAGCTTGACGCATACATACTCGGTGTCGGTAAAGTAAAGGAGAAAACACTGGAGACGAGAAGTGGTTTTGACTTTGGAAAAGTCGTTGTAGAGACAAAAGAAGGAGACCTAGAGGTCTACTTCAAGAACGAGAACATAATCGCAAAGCTAAATGAAAAGATACTCGCCATGGCTCCAGACTTAATATGCTGGACTACCACTAACGGAAGACCACTGACAAATGTGGACGTGGAAAAGGGGTTAGAAGTAGTGGTCGTCGGGCTTAGAGCCCACGAGAGGTTGAGAACGGAAAAGGCCCTAAAGGCTTTTGAACATCTCTACAAAGAAGTAGGATTTGACGTCAAGTATAAGCCCATTGAAGAGCTCATGGAATGACTCCTATTTCTTTTAGCCTTTCTTTTAATCTCTCCATTTCTTCTTCATTGTATCCTACTAAAGGACTTCTGGGATCCCCAAAGTCAAGTCCTCTGAGCTTCAGGGCAGCTTTCACCCCTCCAAGGTAGGGTCCTGCCTTTAGTGCCTTCCTCACAAGGAGTATTTTATCTTGTATTTCCTTAGCCCTCTTGAAGTTCCCCTTCTTGAACTCCTCATACAGCTCTATGACAATCTCTGGAAACACGTTTGCAACTGCAGAAACCACTCCGTTAGCTCCCAAGGAGAGATGCGTATATATAAGGGCATCACTTCCTCCAAGGAAGACGAAGTCCTTTCTGATGCTTCTCACGTTGTTTATGGCCTCATAGAACCACTCAACGCTCTTTGAGCTATCCTTTATCCCTATAATTTTCTCATTCCCTGCGAGCTTCATTAACGTGTTAACGTCGATCTTAACCCCCGTGCGTTCTGGGATGTAATATATTATTATTGGAATTTCTATGCTTTCTGATATTTTGTTATAGTGGTTTATCAAGCCTTCTCTGGATATGGGATAATAATAAGGCGTCACTATGTGTACGGCATCAGCACCTACTCTCTCAGCGTACTTGCTTAGCTCTATGGTCTCCTTAGTACTTATGCATCCTGTTCCTGCAATGATAGGCACCCTTCCTCCTATGTGCTCTACTGCGACCTTTATTATCTCCTTCTTCTCCTCAAACGTCAACAAAGGTCCTTCACCATTTGTCCCTAGGAGAAATATTCCATGAACCCCACCTTTCATCAGAAAGTCAAGGTACTCTGTAAGCTTTTCAATGTCAACCTCTTCATTCCTCTTGAATGGTGTTATTACTGGTGGAAAAACTCCTTCTAACCTCAAGAGACCTCACCTCAGTATCTCAGATGATGTTCTCTTTCTTATGACCTCCTCAACTTCTTCTCTCGTGATGTACATAGGATCTCCTGGTATAGTATGTGCAAGAGCAGCCATAGCGCTTCCCCACTCTAATGCTGAGCGTATATCATTTGTTTCTATGTATCGGTAGATGAATCCTGCATCAAAAGCATCTCCAGCACCTATCCTATCGACAACTTCGAGCTCATACGGCTCAACATAGTACATATTCTTCCCTTCGGTGGCCATTGCTCCCTCAGATCCTAATGTGAGAACAAGTACTCTTGGCGTATATTTATCATATAGAGCCCATATGATCTCTTCATTCGATCCCGAAAGTCCGAATACTACTTTTGCATCATCTTTAGTTACAAACAGAATATCTACGTCATTTAGTATTGGATCCAAGGCCTTATATGCTTTTTCCGGAGACCAGAGCTTTGATCGATAGTTTACGTCAAAGGATACCATAGTATTGTGCTCCTTTGCCTTATTTATGGCGATTTTTACAGCCTCTTTGCAGTTATCACTTAGAGCAACTGTTATACCTGTCGTATGGAATACGTCGTAGTCTCCCAAAACGTCCCAGTCTACCTCGTGTGGATCTATGTTGCTTATTGCCGAGTTTCTCCTGTCATATATGACGTTTATGGGTCTGGGTTTTCTCCCAAACTCTATGAAATAGAGGCCCACTCTGTGCTCCTTTGTCCAGATAACGTGCGAGATATCAACTCCATGCTCCCTAATTCTATTTACGATGAACCTCCCGAGAGCATTGTCTGTAAGTTTGCTAATCCAAGCAGCTCTCCCACCAAGTCTAGCAAATGCTATCGCGAAGTTTGATTCAGCACCCCCTATAGTAACTTCGAGCTCTCTAGCCTGCTCTATTCTTTCAAAATTTTTGGTAGAGAACCTTATCATTGTCTCCCCAAACGAGACTGCAGAGGGCACATCATGTTTCATAACTAAACACCGCACTCCTTGAAAGTGTAACAATTAGGCTCTAAAGTCCTGATAAATAAGCTTAAACAAAAGAACAACAAGAATAAAGTGCAAGATCAAGCCTCCATGTAGTACTCAAGGCCAAGAAGCTTTGCAAGGTACTCGAGATCCCTTGTAAGATCCCCATAAACAAGAACTCTATGAAGTGGAGGCACATAGTTCCAAAGGTACTCCCTTGCGTTCTTGACTCTTGTCCGAACCTTTGTCCTACAGGCAAGCTCGACAATCGGAGTGTCTTCTATTATTCCCTTGTGAACTACTAGCCTCTTAAAGTCCGCTGAAATCTGTGCAGCAGTAAACTCTTGACCTATACTCATCTTTGTTCTTATAGTTGCTGGCTTTCCACTCTCGTCGTGTGTGTCGATAGCATAAGGTTCAGGATCTTTGTTATATCCCTTCATCTTCGTGGGTGCCGTACAGTGAGCGTGGATTATGACGTTGTCCTTAAAGTCAATGACGGGATCTACAATCCAAGATGGCTTTCCAGCAAGGTGCTTGAAGACTATCTGCATTATCATGGAGTTAAGATCTGCCTCGCACGCTGCTGGAATTCCTTCATCATTCAGCAGTGAGAGAGGTATACATGGAGTGACAGGAAGTGCATTGGGGTCTCTAAGAAGTATCGTGAAGCAGTTTATAGTAATCGCGTCTGCGCTCTTTTCCTTTATAAGCCTCTTCATTGCAAGGTACATCTTAGCAGCTGTCACGAGATGTTCGTCCTTTATCCCATCACGTATCCAATAAGCATTACTCTTTAGTTTTTCTGCAATGGCTTTAGCTTCGTCGTCAGGAATTTGATCCATAAGCTTGAAAAGATCCCTATAGTCAACGAACTCTAGATCCAAAAGCTCTTTTATCCTTTTGAAGTACTCTTCGTTGTATGTCCTATCTCCAGCGTATATCTCTGACTGGTGCAATGTCTCTAGTGACATTTCTTCTGGTGTAGATATCACAATGCTCTTGTATTTCTTTAATTTTACGTATGCATAAAGGGCTTTAAGCGCGGAATACAAGTCTTCTTTGCTGCTCGAGGAGACAGATACTATAGGTAGTCCTTCCTTTTGTAAAGACGCCAACTCTGGCCAGGCGAGACTGTGATACGGCTCCGTAAATATCACTGTAGGCTTTTGCAGTTCTTTGATTACTTTTAACATAAGTGGATAGTTCAAACTAGTCGTTAGTATATATACCAGGAGGCCATCCACTTTTGAGAGCTCATCTTTTATCTTGTTATAAACCTCTTCGGACGTTATCCACTCTTTTATCACGAATTCTGTGTCTATACCTAGTGTTTTAACCCATTCATTACACTCCTCCTTAAGTCGAGATATGTCCGTTGCAGGGTCATAGCTGTACAGGGGCCATGCCATAAGGGGCTTATCCTTTTCTTTTTGTTTTGCAAATACTACTAGAGCTAGTTTTACCTTTTTATCCATTTTAACCCCCTTACTCAAGCGACTCTAAAAACTCTTTCAGTCTTTCTACACCCGTTTTAATATTCTCCTCCGAGTTTGCAAAAGAAATTCTTATGTAACCCTCAGCATTGTCTCCAAAGGCCTTGCCAGGAGCTACAGCGACCTTCTTTTCTGATAAAAACTTCTCAGCAAATTCGTACGAATCGTGCATATATCTCGAGATATTCAGCATAAGATAGAACGTTCCCTTCGGTACAACAAACGATACGTCATTAATATCACGTAGCAGTCTTACTAAGAGATCCCTACGTCTTTCAAATGCATTTACCATGCTGTTCACGTGTTCTTGACATTCCTTTAACGCAACAATGGCTGCTTTTTGAGCCATGGCAGGAGCACAAGCAGCTACGCTTTCCTGAAGTTTCGTCATGTTCCGTATGATATCAGTGTTTCTGCTTATTGCAAAACCAACCCTCCAGCCAGTCATTGCAAATGTCTTCGAGAAGCTGTTTACGACGATAACTCTATCAGAAATCTCCTCAAAATTAAGCATGCTATAGTGCCTTACACCATCATACGTTATCCTTTCGTACACCTCGTCAGAGATTACTACAAGATTATTGTCTTCAGCTATTTCCACTATTCCCTTGAGCACCTCCTTTGGATAAACGGCTCCTGAGGGATTATTAGGTGTATTAACAATAATAGCCTTTGTCCTATCCATAATTTTCTCATTAATCTCATCCAAGTCAGGCATGAAACCGTTCTCTTCTTTTAGTATGTAATATGACGGTCTTGCACCTATCATCTTCACCATAGACGTGTACGGGGGATATCCAGGATTGGGAATTAAAACTTTGTCATTTACATCAACCGTGGTAAGAAGTGCTAGGAATAGTCCTCCTGTGCCTCCTGTAGTTACTATAGTATTTTCTGCCTCGATGTCTATGCCCCAAAAGTCCCTATAATAATCGGCTATAGTAGCTCTCAATTCGATAAGACCAGCATTGTGCGTGTAATGCGTATAACCATCAATCAAAGCACGATTAGCAGCATCTTTTATTGGCTGAGGAGTATCGAAATCTGGTTCTCCGATTTCTAGGTGGACAATATCCCTCATACCAGCAACCTTGTTGAAGATTTTCCTGATACCCGATGCAGGAGTCCTTAGGGCCCTATTTGAGATTATCTTTGACATGATCTCACCATGCGAGTATTTCAGTAACTTATTAACTACAGTTTACTAAGAGGATAAATAAGTATTGTGTTAAATTTCTGAAGAGGTCTTACTTTAGCCGAATAGAACGTGGCTCTATAAAGGACACACAAGAATCAAAAGTTAAAGTCTTGCTTTTTATAAATACAAAGAAAAAGAAAGAGTTAAAGGGTTCACTCTGGTGGATATGGCTGGTCTGGACTAGGAGCCCACTCTCCTCTCCAGAACTCTGGGACAAAGACTTCATAGGCAAAGTAGAATAACGAGCCGATCTCTACAAAGAATGTCCCGACGTATAGATACGTCTTGAAGGTGTTCGACATGGGTTCCGCTGAGAACAGTAGGAGGCCGAATATGACTCCAATCACTATTAGCCCAAGGCCAACCATCCTAATCTTTTTCAACATTTCTACTCTGGCCATTTCTGACGCCTCCTAACTTATTTACCCTTGTAAACCATCATTCCAATTGCGTATACTACGAGGGCAGCCACTAGAGCAGCAAGCTCTGGTAGTGGTAGTGCGTAGCTCTTAACGAAGTAGGCCACTACAGCACCAACGATCCAAGAGATGATAGCCAACGCGTTAACTGGTAGGTTGCGCTTTTTAATCACGTAAATGTCCACGCCTATCTTGGGTAATATATAATAATGCGCTATGAATATTCCTGGAATAGCAGGCCAGAGAATTGACAGTGTCGTCGCGAAGTCAGTATATCTATAGAGTACGCCTGCGTATATTACGATAATGCTAAATATAACTAGTATAGTATCGTAGATCCACCTTCTGACCTTTGGATACAGCTCGACCATACTAAGGGACAAGTGCCAGAAGTCGTTGTCAGCAGTAGTCCAGATAAGTATCCACGCCATTATTCCACCGACGACTCCCATTGTTCTAGTAGCAATGAGGAATGGATCAGCAAACGAGTTCTCTGGGGTAAGAGCATAAGCTGCTAGCGTACACGACAGGAACGTGAGTAGGATCATACCGAAGAACACTGAGAACGTAGATGCCTTTATGAAATCCTTAGTGCTCTTTGCATATCTAGAGCTGTTAGCCTGTAAGAACGATGCAACTATGTTCAGACCTACGACAAATGTAACACCGTCCCAGAACGTGTTAAACACTCCACCGTACGGTGCTTTTTGTCCCCAGAAGTTCCATCCAAGCTTGAAGCCATAGTAAAGTTCTACTATGAACAAAATCGTTACAAACCATGGTATGGCAAGCTTTGATAGTATAGATATTGTCTTATACCCTGCAGAAGACGATAACCACACGAGAAGCGCAGCAATCCACGCAGTAACGTAAATGCTAACTCCAGTCAAGTCCGTAATCGCAAGGGCCAACTGGTGAATACCCAGTGCTGCCCATGCCATAATCGTACCCACTAGAACTATATTAAAGACCTTTGCACCGTATTTTCCGAAAATAACCTCTGCAATAAACGCTGTAGGCAACCTTTCTTTGACTCCTATGTGTCCTATGGCAACATACAATCCAAGTATTATTAAATTACCGACAACAAGCCATGCCAAAATGTGATACCACGGCCAGCCAGATCCTACTAGCAGACCTCCTGTCATCAACATAAAACCAGATGTAAACAGACCTAACTGCACGTACGCTATGTCCCACCAAGGTCTAGTGGCAGTCTCTGGAACCCTTTGATCCTCCCAATCATATAGGAAACCCTTCTTCTCTTCTGTACTCATCTGCCCTAACACCTCACGATAGCCAAGAGGAGGACAATAATCAATAGTATCTCTTTTTGAACTGTAGCTTTAATGTTTATGTTAATTTTTTGAAGAGACAAGCGTGTTCCTATAGTCTTAACCCCTTAATAACCTCTTACGGAATTGAGAATTTAAATAGTAGCGAGAAGGAGCATTAAATAACAAGAGCACAAATAAAAGATGAAAGATTGAACGCATTATCTAAAGCATTTTCAATACCATTCTGGTTCTCTGCTACCTTTGAAGCAAGTAGAACTCCTGCAACGGCTGACCAGAACGAAAGCTTTACGGATGCGCTCTCATAAGTACAGGGAGTTTGTCCGCAAGTTTAAAAGGCTCGTAGAGGAGGAATGATATGGAAAAGCTCACGAGGGCGGTTATTCTCGAAAGCTATCCACCCACTAAAGGAAGTTTAGGGTAATAGCAGAACTCTTCAACGAGTACAAAGAGATCCTGGAGGACATGATAGAGAGCCACATAAGGCTGGGAAATCTCGTTTACTTGGAGATAAAGAAGAGATACTAGGGTATGCTGACGCACTACATCTACACAGCGTGCCAGGATGCGGTAACGAGGGTTAAGAGCCTCCTGAGGCTCAAGAGAAGGAGGTCACAAAAACGGAAAGACCGGAGGTTAAGGAACGTGTCCTTATGGCTTGATGATACCCTCTGGGATTTCGAGAGCTTTCCAAGGCTTAAGGAGAGAAGGAACGTGCCAGTAGTGTACACTACCGGAGACGTAAAGCTTGATAAAAAGTCCTTTGAGCTCTTTAATGCCCCACTTGTAGGACAAAAGCCTGTAAAAGTCTCTCTAAGGCTCGTAGGCGGCATTGGTGGAATAAGGGTGAGCATGCGCTTCTTTAACACAAAGGATAACATAGAATACCTTGTAGAGATCCAAGAGAGCTCTTAAGGAGGGCATATGAGCTCTCTTTTAGCTTATTTATTCTCTCACATGACGTCACATTCTTCTCCTGAGCCTTGTTAGAACTTCAATGAAAGCTATGAGAACTACTACAGCAGCTAGTATAAGTGCTAGTTCTTTGTACTCTAATGCCTCATGCTCAGAGGGCACTTCCGGTGTCACGCTAGGAGTCTCAGTGGGCTCCTTAGGAGCCTCGTAGGAGTACCAGAGCCTCACGTTCCCCGAGACTGTTATATTCTCTCCTGTGAAGTTCACGTAGGAGACTCCATGCGGCGCTAAAAGCACGACGTACAGGTTTCCTACCTTTACTCTCAGGGGGAACTCTGTAGGCGTTCCATAAACGCTGAGCTTTGTATTCTCGATCTTTATTGACGTGTTATTCTTGCTTATTTTTACATATCCAGCAATAGGGTCTATGGAAAGGACCTCATATGAGCCATTTGGCCATAGGACTAAGAAGGCATAGCAGTACTTTCCAATGCCATTCTCATGCTCATATAGCGGTGCTCCTCCTCCCCCCACTACTAAATACCTAGTTCCGTTCACGCTGACGTCAGCGTATCCATGCCAGTGTCCCTGAAGAACTAGCTTAAAGCCTTTCTCTGCAATGAGATTTCTAAGCTGTGTTCTTAGAGGTTCCGGCATGTTGTGATCTAGCCAAGGCTCTATTGGCGTGTGAACTACAAGTATTTTACTTCTCTCAGTTTTTGAGGAGTTCTCTATGAAGCTAAGCGCATCGCTCCCAAGAACCTCTGTGTGGTAATAATCTACGAGAATGACTCTCCACCCTGGTATTGCGTCCACGTAGTACATGCCCTTCGAGACTTGCTCATACCAGTAGCTTATTGTTTCAGGATTTAAGTCATGATTGCCCATAATGACGTAGACATTTTGTAAATCATCCAAGCTCTTCAGAAATTTATCTATTTGGCTTTTTAATCCCTTTCCAGTGTGATCTCCTGTCCCTATTACGGCAAATGGGTTAGAAACCTTTATCTCAGAAATAATTTTGTAGTATACCTCTGGATACTCCACAGCATATACATCTGGATGTCTATTGTCGCCAAATACTGCAATGAAGTACCAAGGAAGGTCCTGTGGGATGTTCTCGTGAGATGCCTCTGTACTTCCTATGACAGGAGCTAGAGTAAGGGCTATTGCTATGAGCGTGATGATGATGGCATACTTATGGTATCTCATATTGTTTTCCTAGGGATAACTTAAGATAATATGTTTATCGTCATCGTGTTTTATAGTGCTCATTTAGGAGTTCTAAGTCCTCTTTGCTAAGTCTCCATCCCATTGCTTCTGAGAACTCAACAAGTCTCTCCTCTTTTGAGGTCTTTGGTATTGCAATCACGTTCTCCTTTGATACTAGCCAGTTAAGGGCTATCTGAACGGCAGTCTTTCCGTACTTTCTCCCGACATCTAATAACAGCTTTTCTTGAGTAACTTTTCCCTTCTCAAGTGGTGTATATGCAATAAACGTTATCCCATTAAGGAACGGCCAAACTCCTCCTGAAGCTCCGCCCTTTAGGGTGGGGTAGGTCACATTTTGCACAACGCTGGCGTATACCCGCCCTAAAAGTCTGGCTTTCCTTAGTGATTAATTGTAGGCTTCTCCTCTCTCACAGTTAATACTACGAGGCAGTTCAGGGCAAGTCCAAGGAACCCTGCAAGAAACATCATAACAGGAGCTATATCGTAGAGAATGCTTCCAATCCATGGGCTTGGAACAGAGGCTACTACACGGTAGAAGTTAGCCCTAGAGTACACCCTACCAAGCTCTATCCTATCATCGGCGATTATCGTTACTGAAGTGTTAAACCCAGGGGTCCAAAGCGCTATTGAGAGACCTATAAGAGCTGAAGCAAGGAGTATCAGAGGAACGCTCCTCCCAAGGACTAGCATAAGCACTGCAAGCGCTCCAGTGGTCTCAGAGAGGAAGAGCCCAAGTTTCCATCCTAGTGCATCTACTAAGAACCCGGAGGGCATAACTGCAAGCGCTGACGCTATTCCACGTACTGTGCTCACAAGCCCTATTATGTCCTCTGGAAGCCCAAGGTACTCCTTTAAATACGAGTTTAACATGGGCATCCAGAATCTCCAGGACGCCCTATCAACTATGAAGAACGTTTGAAGCCTGAGCTCCTTTCTCTTCGGTATAAGGCCTCTTAAGAACTCTTTAAGTGAGAAGACCTCGCCTTGAGATCTCCTTACGCTCTCCCCCATGCTAAATATTAAGGGGATGCCGAGCAGTATGAGGAGTGAGGTCATGACGAATATCACATCATATCCCATGTATACAATTATTATTCCGGATATGTAGGGCATAATTGCCCTAGAGACCTGCATCGGAAGGGCAAGGGCAGCGAAGGTCTTTCCCATGTGTCTTCCGCTAACGCTCTCTGCAACGAATGCACCTCTTGCTGAGATCCAAGAATACATAGAGAGCTGCGAAAGAACGTAAGCGAGGAGGACTCCGTTATAGCTTCTCATGAATATGACCACAACAGGAGCAAGTGCCCTTAGAATCGTTGATATGAGCATCACAAATCTCCTGCCAATGAAGTCAGCTAAGTATCCAAATACTGGAAGGAACACCACGCTTATCCCAGTGGCTATAGCAGAGACCACTCCCACCTCTGGAGTTGTCATAGATGCCACTGACACGGCATAGACTGGAAGGAACGTCATGAATACCTGCGCTCCAACGCCCCTTATGGCTGAGATGACAAAAAGCGGTGACAGGGAGCGTGATGACTCTCTGCTCATAGACGCACCTCGCTGGAGACCCTTGTGCCACTAAGTGGAGTTCTAAATAGAAGTTATTAATATGCGTTGCTAAATTGCTCTTTGACCTCCTTCCTGTCCTTTGGGAAGGAACTCTCTTTCAGCGATAAAGGGCGCAAAAATATCACATTATCATGATGAGTAGATATCAAGAAGCAAAATCAGCCCAAATGTAGCGTAGAAGATCGTTGGCAGAACTATCATCGTGTACACAGCCATAGCTCCTCTTATCCACATTCCAACGACTGCACTAAACCTAGGAGTTATGACTGTCGCTATGGCTGCGAGGTAGCCCGGCACAGAGATGACTGGCCATGCAATCCTCATAACCTCAGAGAGCGCTATGGATGAAGGTGAGGAGAGCACCTCCTCAGAAAGTCCACTAAGGGTTCTCACAGAAAAGAACACGGCAATAATGCCTATTATTGAAATAAGAACATAGTAAGCTCCATGACCCCTAAGGTAAATTTCCTCACCAGGAAACACAATGAACGTTGCTATGTACCTGTGCATAAAGAAGAAGCCCACTGTTATAAGAAGTAACTTCATGAACACGAGCCCATATACGCTGTTTTGAAGCCTAGAGCTGGATCCCCTTGATAGAGCTATAAGCCCTATGTAGAAGTACAGAAAAGCGTATATTGTAGCTATCAGTACGCTGTACGATAGCAGTATCACCGGATCTGCCTCGCGTCCAAGGTACATCTTTATAGAAATAAGGAAGAGTGGTATCAGAGCGACATGAGGAGCAAGGTATCTCATAAGCCCCTCATAGAAGGAAACAAAGCTCAAGATTATTATGACTAGGCTCACAGTAGTGTACAAATAGAAGCCAGATCTGCAAAACCTCGTAGGAATATTCTGGTTAAACGGCAGAACCCCCGCTAGAAAGACCCATGATATAGGAAAGAACATCCCAGACACTCCAACAAGCGCTTTGATGAGACTCTCTGACCTCATTCCTTTACACCGACAGTGATGATAAACAGCTAGCATATCTTATGACTATTCGCCCTCTTAAAGAGGACAGGGGATCCAATAGGGGCTCCTATACACTTAGAGACTGCACTACACTTGACGTAAAACAGGTGATAGACCTTAGGAACATCTAAGGCCTCGAAGTTCGCTTGACCCTTTGCTATGACTACATCAGCATCATGTATAAGCTTTCTTATGTCCTCAGACCAGTAATTTGGGCTTTTATCACTTGAAGGATATATTCCAATGACGCTTACCCTGGGAATTCTAGTGAACCCCATCTCAAGGGCCTCAGCCCTTGTTATGTCGTTTATAAATGGTCTCTCCTTTGCGATCACGATAACCCTCGAGAGATTCGGAAACTCCTCCACAATGGTCTCTACTAACAGCATGTCAAGGACAGCCTCTCCAGCATTATCAAGAAAGTACACAAGACTTCTTGCCCTAGTTAACTCCTCCCTTAGGATCTTATAGTGATCCAGGTAAAAGCTTCTATACGAGTAAGATATCACCTCTTCAAATACATCTTTCGTGGATACATCTCTAGAGCCAAGATCAACTAGGTTTGCGCTACATGAAAGCTCTATAGCCCTTCTCAGTCTATCATCACTGTTCATCACAATTTCCTTAAACCTCTGATAGCCTTTGAGGAATATCTCATTATGAGCTTTCTTTACGGCCCTGTAGACGTCTTCTACTCCAAGTGATCCACTGATAAACCTATACATGACGCTGGCATTTTCCATGGGAGTCCTGTCAAAGTCCACTCCTTTAAGGAGCTCCAAAAGATCTGGAAGTATCTCAATTATACGTTCCTCGCTCTCCCCGTTGGTCTTAAATGCTCTTATGGCTTGGTTTATGAAACACGGTATGCACTCCAGAGCGGTTTTCATTTAGAGTCCTCCTAGCTACCAGTACCTGATAGTGAAGTCGCGAAATTCCCCCTTATAGTCCTCCCACCTCACAACTACCCTCTCCACGACGGCTGCTGGCGGGCCATGGTGCGCCCACTCAATGACTTTTTCGACGTCCTCCTTTTCTCCCTCTAGAACAGCCTCAACGCTTCCATCGGGAAGGTTTCTAACCCAGCCAGTAACCCCATGCTCCCTAGCAACTGCTCTCATTGTAGACCTAAAGAAGACCCCCTGAACAATGCCGTATATCCACAAGTGCGCCCTGGCCTTTGGCATGAATTATCACCAGACCTCTTGTTCTGGAACTGACATGAAATCTACTCTTAAGTTTAGAAGACTTACTCTAACTTCTCAAACGCGTCCTTACCTGCACCACATATTGGACACTTGAAGTCCTCAGGAAGTTCCTCAAACCTCGTGTTCGGAGGAACATTATAACGGGGCTCTCCTCTTTCCTCGTCATATACGTATCCGCAGATCTTACATCTCCACTTTGCCACTATGAATCACCCTTAATACACTGATATTAACTGTCCTTAATAACTTTAGTTTAATCTTCCCTAACATCTATGACCTCTGCCCTTTGATACTCGACAATTTTCCTAGGATCCAGTTTACAGAGCCTGTCTATGCGTCCTCCACCACCGATCACGTAGTCGTTTTCGAGAACCCTTGGATCAACAATGGTCCTGAGGGGCACCCCAACGGGCGGCACACCTCCGATTTCAAACCCTGTTAGCTCCTTAACCTCGTCTGAAGAGGCTAAACGAACCTTTCCAAAGAGTTTTTTGAGCTTTTTCATGCTTATTTTCGACTCGCCATCCACTATAACAAGAAGAGGTCCCTCCTTAGATATCACCACCATGGACTTTATGATCTGCCTCGGAGACGCTCCCGTTGCCTCTACTGCCTGAGAAACCCTTATCACAGGCCTCCCAACCTCTATAATCTCTCCCCCAAGGGATCTTATAATCTCCTCAAGGTTGCCCATAACACACACCTCACGAGGAAATAACTCTAAAAATATTCAAGAAGATATAAATGTCATCTGTAGGCACATTAATAATCATTATATCCTCCCGTGGATCCAAACCCACCTCTGTCCTTGCATGGAATTTCCTCAACCTCCTTTAACGTTGCTTTCTCTATTTTCACAAGAATGCCTTGTGCTATATACTCTCCTCTCCTCACAACAACTTCCCTCTCAAGTGGGTTGAATACCACAAGTTTGATCTCATCATTTGGGCCACAGTAGTCCTCGTCAATAACTCCGACAGAGTTTGCAACTAAAAGACCCTTCTTAATAAATAAAGAGCTTCTTGGGAGTACTAACAACGCATGTCCACTTGGAACCTTTACTACGACGTTTAATGGTATCATTGCGTAGCCCTTTGGAGGAACAGTCATTGTGATCCTCGCTGCGAGGTCAAATCCTACGCTTCCTTGTGTAGCATATCTAGGCCCTGGAGCTTTCCTATCCACGATCTTAATACACAGCTCCAATGGACGTCACCCCCAGAGCACTACCTTAAAGAAGAACGCAAGTATGAAGACTATCAAGTTCGAGAGAACGCCTCCTAGGCTTAGTCCAAGCAGGGTTCTTCTTCTGTCTATGCCAAAGACATAGGAAACTAATGCTCCTGTCCAGACTCCAGTTCCAGGTAGGGGAGCAGCAACGAAGACTATGAGGCCTATGAGCCCGTACTTCTCTATGTACGGCCTTGCTTTTCTCCTGATTCTTAACAGATAACGATCATAAAATCTATAAACTGCTCTGAAGAGCTTATATCTTGAGTCCTTGAAGCCTATTATGAGAGAATCTATGTAGTGTATAAGAGCTCCTAATGCAATTGCAAGGAGCACTATTGTAATTGAGGCCACGATGAAGACGTGTTTTGGGTCTAGTCCAATGCCTATGCCGTATATGATCGCATACCTTCCCTCAACGGTCGGGGTTATGGAGAAGAGCAACACTAGAAGCCAATGGAATGATGACAATGAGACCACCCTAAACGCTTAGTGTCACCTTCACCTGTGCTCTCATAGAGCTCCTATCCTCACGAACCTCTATATATCCTATAATCTCGTTGCTAGCACTATAGATCCCAAAGACCCTGCAGCTGCCCTCTTCCTTCTCTACCCTTATCACGATCTCCTCAGCGTTAGCTTCGTATCCCATTACATCACTCATAGCGTCGAGTAAGGCGTTAAGCGCTCTCTTATAAAGATCCTCCGTCTCTCTTGGGGAGTCCAAGGACACACTAAGCTCTATTGTCAAGGTCATCACCTCATACTGACCTTGAATATATATAGTAGATTGCGATTTTAGGTCTTTGTATGCGCGTCATATTGACCCATCATGCTAGACAAAGAGTGCTTAAGAGGCTCCTGAAGAAAAAGAATCCACCTGTCAGTGAGATATACGATAGCCTCAGGAACTTCCTGAGAGACGCAAGAACAATAGAGATTCCTCATGGAAGGGGAAAAAACGTGTTGTTTACAAATGGGGAATACACACTAGTCTGTGCTGTACTTAAAAATGTAAGAAAGCTCAGCAAAGTAGATATTCTTAAAGAGGTAAGAAGTTTTCCATTTTATAGGCTAGAGGCTCACATATTAGACTTCGTTGGAGAGTACGTAAAGAGACAGATAATAAAGCACATTGAGAGTATTCCAGACGGTGAGTACTGGTTTTTCATGAACGTCGAGAAGGACGTGCTCTACGTAGGTCGTGAGGAGCCGCTTCTTGCCGTTACATTCAGGCCTGCAAAGTCCTGGGAGAGGACAAAGCCTGTCGTATGGGCCATGTCGATATACAAGGAATTTGCTGAGATGATATTTAGCGGTGAGAAAAGATGGGAGCTTAGGAAAAGCATTCCCCGAAACTTAAAGCCTGGAGACGTGGTGTACGTGTATGTCCCGAGGCCTGTAAGAGCATATGTTGGCTACTTCACTGTTGGAAGCATATTGAGAGATCACCCTGAGACCCTCTGGAGACGCGTAGGACATGAAAGCGGAGTTGATGAGGAGTCCTTTAGAGCTTACTTCGATGGATATGACCTGGGAATAGCTATTGAAATCAAAAACCCTGAGCCTTTTGAGAAGAGAGTGGATCTAGACACGCTAAGGTCATACCTTATTGAGGAGTACCGTGCGTCAATAACCCCGCAGAACGTCGCAAGGCTTAAGGATGATGTGGCAAACATAATAGGGTATCTTGGGTCAAGGCCATTAAGCTATCTCCTAACGGACTACGAAAAATCTCAAGCATGAGGGTTTGGGATGTCGAAAGAGGGTCTTTTCATAGTTTTTGAAGGAATTGATGGCTCTGGAAAGACCACTATTTGCAAAATGCTTGAAAATACACTTAGATCAAGAGGAATTAACGTGTTTTTTACTAGTGAGCCTACGAGTGGGGAGTATGGGAAAATTATCAGGGAAAAGCTCAGAAGCGGTATGGAGCCCCTAGAAGCAGTTCTTTTATTTGCTCTTGATAGGTACTACCACGTTAAGACTATAGGAGAACTCCTTGAGACGGGCCATGTGGTGCTCTGTGATAGGTACTACTACTCTTCTTTAGCATATCAGGGAGCCCTTCTGGGAGAGGACATGATAAAGTACATCGAGGAAGTTCACAGGCCTTTCATAATTGAGCCTGATGTCGTCTTCTTGTTAGACGTTCGACCTGAGGTTGGCCTCTCTAGGGTCAGAAGCGTCAGAGAGAGCGGAATTGAAATATACGAGGAGGTGAGACT
>Ga0190313_1000857_pt1 | contig 17245 bp, 11 predicted proteins | sample 4870071011_MG_FD_169989 | JGI IMG/M metagenome (GOLD analysis project Ga0190313, IMG submission 169989) | Hydrothermal vent sediment bacterial communities from Southern Trench, Guaymas Basin, Mexico - 4870-07-10-11_MG | ecosystem: Environmental > Aquatic > Marine > Hydrothermal vents > Sediment ...
CGGGAAAAATACCATCAGGGCAATGGTGGAAGCCACAAAAGCCCATGCCACCACGGCTGAAGTAATCGGAACTGTGCGTGAAGTTTGCGGCTATCACTATGACCCTATGGAGATCATTGACTCCCCCTTTAATTTGTAATATTATATTCTTATATATTTTTAAAAATGGATAATAACCATGGCAAAAGAAAAAAAAATTAAAGTAGTTATTACTAAAGTCGGTTTGGACGGTCATGACAGGGGTGCAAAAATAGTTGCTTCCCTGTTAAAAGAAGCAGGGATGGAAGTTATTTATCTGGGGCTTTTTAATACGCCCGATGATATTATACGTGCGGTTGTGGAAGAGGATGCCGATGTTCTTGGATTGAGTTTTCTTTCAGGGGAACATCTTGTTTTTACTCCCAAGATAGTGGAAAAGATGAAAACAAACGGGCTTGACGATGTTTTGCTCATAGCAGGGGGTACAATTCCGGTTGAAGATATACCTCCAATGGAAAAAATGGGCATGAATATGGTTTTTCGTGCAGGAACTCTTTCAAGCCGGTTTATCGATTTTATCAATGAAAATGTAAGACTGAAATAATGAAAAAATAAGAGTTGGATAATATGGATATAAAAGAAGAAGTTGAATTAATGGTAAAAAGGCTGGTTTCAGGAGACCGCCGGGCAGCAGCTCGCTTAATAACCTGGGTTGAAAATGAAACTGAAAAACACCATGAGGTTATGAAACAGATTTATCCCCTTACAGGTAAGGCGATGATTCTGGGGGTAACAGGAGCCGGAGGAGCAGGTAAAAGTACCCTCACAGGTCAGCTTATAATTAAATACCGTGCCCAGGGGAAAACTGTGGGGGTTGTAATGATTGATCCCAGCAGTCCTTTTTCAGGGGGCGCGATCCTGGGAGACAGAATCAGGCTCAAGGGTCATACAAATGATGAAGGTGTTTATATCCGGAGTATGGCATCAAGGGGACATCTGGGTGGAATATCCAGAGCCACCTATGATGTTATTCATATAGTAGAGGCCCTGGGGATGGATGTGATTATTATTGAAACCCTTGGCGCAGGTCAGGATGAAATTGACGTTATTCATCTTGCACGGACGTGCCTTGTTGTATTTACACCGGGAATGGGGGACGACATCCAGGCTATGAAGGCAGGGATAATGGAAATAGCTGATGTTGTTGTTCTTAACAAGGCTGATCTGGAAGGAGCCAACGCTAGTATGAGACACTTGAAGGCTTCGGTTAACATGGCCACCACCAGGGATAAAAATGCCTGGATTCCTCAAATAATTCCCACGGTCTGTGTGTCAGATAAACCAGATGGCATTACAGGAATCGATGAATTAATATCAGCCATTGAAAAGCATGCTACACACCTGCGTAGCGCGGAGGATGCAAAGCGTGCAAAATTTGACAGAAGTGCCCATGAGCTTGGGATGATATTCCAGGAAGAGGTGCAGAAATTAATCTTTAAAGGACTTGCAGGAACTGGAAAAAGAAAAGATTATATTGATAAAATTGCTGATAGAAAAATCGATCCTTATTCCGTGGTTGAAGATGTTTTGAGTACTTATCTGGTGAGAAAAGATCAGTAAACAAAAGATTGACTAAATTTTAAAATCATCGTATTTATACACTCATGAATTTATCAAATTCCGCAACTGATTTTTTTTTACGGTTGCGGATTTTTTTTTCAGAAGCCAACTATTATCAGTAATGCTAGGATAGAATCTTGCGGGAGGGAAATTTATTTGCAATAGCGGAAAAAACAATTAAACTTTCCGTATTTTCTTTCTGGCAATTTTCTAACCGGACAATACTGAACTATTATGGACTACCAGATTCTCAGAAAATAGTGTTATATGAAAAATAATCCGAAATTTATTTTTGTTACAGGCGGCGTCCTTTCTTCTTTGGGTAAAGGTCTGGCCTCTGCAGCCATAGGGACTCTCCTTGAAAGCAGGGGGTTAAGTATAACCATTCAAAAACTTGATCCGTATATTAATGTTGATCCCGGAACAATGAATCCTTTCCAGCATGGGGAAGTTTTTGTAACAGATGATGGGGCTGAAACAGATCTTGACCTCGGCCATTATGAACGGTTTACCTGTGCGAAGCTTGGTAAAAAAAATAATTTTACCACAGGGAAAATTTACCATTCGGTCATAACAAAAGAGAGAAAGGGTGAGTATCTTGGCGGAACTGTTCAGGTAATCCCCCATATTACAGATGAAATAAAAGAGAGTATAAAGCTTGTGGCGGATGATGCTGATATTGTGATTGTTGAAATCGGCGGAACCATAGGCGATATAGAAAGCCTCCCTTTTCTTGAAGCAATACGCCAATTCAGGTCAGATGTGGGGAAGGAGAATGTGCTGTATATTCACCTCACTCTGGTTCCATATATTGCCACTGCAAAAGAAGTAAAAACAAAGCCGACTCAGCACAGCGTAAAGGAGCTCAGGAGCATAGGTATTCAGCCTGATATTCTTTTGTGCCGTACTGACAGGTTCTTATCGGACAGTATAAAGTCAAAAATAGCACTATTTTGTAATATCAGTGTGGACGCTGTGATCACCGCAAAAGATGTGGAGTGTATTTATGAAGTCCCTCTGGTATTTCACCAGGAAGGGCTTGATGATAAGATAACGGAACTTCTTCAAATATGGGCACGGACACCGAGGCTTGAAGCATGGGAAGAGGTTGTAAAAAAATTTAAAGAGCCTGAACATTCGGTAAATATAGCCATTGTCGGCAAATATGTTAATCTCACAGAATCATATAAAAGCTTAAATGAGGCGTTATGTCATGGCGGGATAGCAAATAACAGCCGGGTTAATCTTTTATTTGTCGATTCCGAAGAAATTAACAAAGAGACTGTTAAAGAGAGATTGCAGGATGTTGACGGAATATTGGTGCCGGGAGGATTCGGCTCCCGCGGCATTGATGGGAAAATAACCGCTGTTAAATATGCAAGGGAAAATCAGGTCCCTTTTTTGGGTATATGTTTGGGGATGCAGATTGCAGTTATAGAATTTGCACGTAATGTTGCTGGTCTGCCAAATAGCCATAGTACCGAATTTGATGATGAGACTCCTGATCCTCTTATTTATCTCATGAGTAAATGGTATGATGAAAGAACAAAAACTGTGCAAAAGCGGGATATAACATCGGATAAGGGCGGAACCATGCGCCTGGGAGCATATTCGTGCGATATACTTAAAAATACCCTGGCTTTTACAGCTTATAACTCTTCCTGTATTATGGAACGTCATCGCCACAGGTATGAGTTTAACAACAAATATAAAAATGTTTTAACGGAAAAAGGGATGATTTTCAGTGGTTTGTCACCGGATGGAGAACTGGTGGAAATTGTTGAAGTTGATAATCATCCATGGTTTCTGGGGTGCCAGTTTCATCCGGAGTTTAAATCCCGTCCCATGTCTGCTCATCCTCTGTTTGCGGATTTTGTTAAAGCCGCATTAATTTTTAATAAAGGTGTGTAATTATGAACGGCCGCAGGGTCATTGTAATCGACCAGACAATTCGGGAAGGTATGCAGTACAGGGGATTGATGTTTTCTCTGGATGAAAGGCTTAAGATCCTTGAGTTCCAGGAATCACTGGGGGTGGATATCTCCCAGTCTGCATATCCCCCGGCCCATGAAAGTGAGGCCTTTAAAATCAGGCAAATGTGCCGTGAAACAGAAACCCGGGGATATAATATTCATGTTGCACCACTTAGCCGCGCCCTTATTGCTGATGTAAAACAGATGGCAGAATATGGTCTCACCGATTTTCACCTCCATACAGCTGTAACCGAAGATATGCTGAAACGTCAGAGGATTGAGCAGATCTTTACTTCCCTGGAAGAGACAATCCGGTTCATAAGGTCCAATGTAAAAGAAGCTTCCATAGAAGTCAGCATGCTCGATATTGGAAAAACAGACCTGAACATCCTTGAAAAATCTGTAGAATATTTAATAGATACCTTAAAAATCGATATTCTCTCCCTTCCTGATACCTCTGGAGTTATGTGTCCCAATCAATTTTTTGACCGGATAAAATATATTTCCAAATTTACAAAGGGTAAAAAAACCGTAATAAGTGTTCATTGCCATAACGACCTGGGTATGGCTACGGGAAATACTATTATGGGTGTAATTGCCGGAGCCGGTGCCATGGGAGTGGGGGCGCTGGGGATTGGTGAAAGAAACGGAATCGGGGATCTTTTTATTACGGGAAAGTGCCTTAAGGAACAGGGGTTTGGTTTGAACCTTGAAACTGAAAATATAGATTTATTTCGCAAATACTATGAATATGTCGATGAATTGTGTTTTAAAAAAACCGGCATAAATCTCCTAAACTATAACACCCCTTTTTTTGGAGAAGGAATTAAATCCCATGTTGCAGGGACCCATGCCCTGGGAAAATTTGGAATGTCATCAAAGGAAGAATATTTCCTTAATGTGCTATGTGGAAAAAATCTTGTGGAAAAATATCTGAAATCGAATAATATTAAGTATCAGAAAAATGATCTGAAAAAAATTGTTGCAAAAATCAAGGATAAAAGTGTTGAGACAAAACGTTGCCTGACTATAAAAGATGTGGAAAAGATTTTGAAAGACCTGAACTAGCACCTGAACAAAAATCAGAAATTTTTGTTCAGGTGCTCAATTTAATCAGTACGTTTTGTCCAGCAATATAAATGACCAATAACGTTTAAAACCCCACCGGCAATCATCAAACCCCAATTATGTATCCATAGCCCTGCAATAAGTAATGGCACGCCCATGGCCTGGAATACGAGATGCACCGGATTTGCATGCTCCAGAAGTCTTTTTTCCAGCCAGGTAGCTTCTTCTCCATGAATATACTGCTGAATTCTTATTTCTGACCATCCCATATTTTTATCTCCTGTGATCTTATATTAGCTGGCACCGTTATAGGGCTTTACCGTTTAACAATCATTGCCACAGCCTCTCCGCCCCCCAGGCATAGAGAAGCAAGGCCGGTTTTATTATCACGTTTTATCATTTCATTTATAAGGGTTATAAGTACCCGGCATCCACTGGCGCCTATGGGATGTCCCAATGCCACAGAACCTCCGTTTAGATTGACCTTGTCCGAATCAAGACCAAGCTCTCTTGCTATTGCAACGCTGGAGCCGCTAAAGGCCTCATTAACTTCAAAAAGGTCCACGTCACTTATATCAATCCCCTCTTTTTTTAGACACTTGGGAATTGCCCAGATGGGAGCCACAAGGACATACTTCATATCTATTCCGTAAGATGCCTGGGCCCCTATTGTCGCCATTATCCGGCAGCCTAATTCTTCTGCTTTTTCTTTTGACATTACCACCACTGCAGCGGCTCCGTCACTGATTATTGATGCGTTTCCTGCTGTACCCACACCACCTTTTTTAAAAGCACTTTTCATTTTTGATAATAATTCGTAGTCTGTTTCCTGGGGGCATTCGTCTTTATCAAAAAGTTTACTTTTCCCTTTACGCATGGGGATTTCAACAGGTACGATCTCGTCTTTAAACCTGTCCGATTCCACTGCTGCAAAGGCGCGTCTGTAGGACTCTGCCGCAAAAAGATCCTGATCTTTTCTGGTGATATTATACTTTTCAGAGCAAAGCTCGTTTGAAATTCCCATATGAAAATCGTTTACTATGTCCCATAGCCCGTCATGAATCATATGATCCTGAAGTACCCCAGGCCCCATGCGATAACCTGTTCTGGCTTTTTCAAGGTAATAGGGGGCCATGCTCATGGTCTCCATCCCTCCGGCAACCACTATATCTGCATCACCCGTCTGAACAGCTTGAGCCGCAAGCATTACAGCTTTTAAAGATGATCCGCAGACCTTATTAATGGTTATGCACTCAGCCTTCCATGGCATTTCTGCCTTAACTGCAGCCTGTTTTGCAGGATTCTGACCATAACCGCAGGGAAGGACAAGCCCCATGATAATTTCATCAACATTTTCTTTATTAATTCCGGCCCGCTGCACAGCTTCCTTAATTACAACGGCACCAAGGTCTGTTGCTCCAATATTGCACAAAGATCCGTTAAATGCGCCCAAAGGGGTCCTCACCGTACTGACAATCACTGCTTCTTTCATATTACTTCCTTTTTTTTTGCAATTGTTCAATTTTCATTCAGCAGTGTCCGGTTAGAACTTTCCGTATGTTCTTTCTTGCAATTTTCTAACCGGACACTACTGATTTTCATTGAACAGTTATCTTTTGTATTCATGTAACGGTCCATAGTGCTACATATTACGCCTGTACTGCCCCCCCACCCCATAAAGTGCGTTTGTGATCTGCCCCAGGGAACATACTTTTACACTTTCCATAAGCTCCGCAAAAATATTCTCCCCGGACATGGCCACTTTTTTAAGCCGGATTAAAGCCTCCTCAGATTTGTCCTTATTCAGGGCATGAAAATTTGCAAGACGTTTTAACTGGGATCTTTTTTCTTCATCAGTCGCCCTTGCAAGTTCAACCTCAGCTTCGGGCTGATCATGATCCATGGTATCATCTATGAATGTGTTAACCCCTATTATGGGAAATTCACCCGTATGTTTTAATATCTCGTAATGCATTGATTCGTCCTGTATTTTACTCCGCTGGTAACCCCTTTCCATGGCTCCCAGCACCCCCCCCCGCCTGGTGATCATATCAAATTCAGCAAGTACAGCCTCTTCCACAAGACTTGTCAACTCTTCTATTATAAAGCTTCCCTGGTACATGTTCTGGTTTTTTGTAATGCCCCATTCACGGTTGATGATCTGCTGAATAGCAAGGGCTCTTCTCACCGATTCAGGGCTTGGGGTTGTGATCGCCTCATCATAGGAATTGGTGTGAAGACTGTTACAATTATCGTAAACAGCACAAAGTGCCTGGAGGGTTGTCCTGATATCGTTAAACTGGATATCCTGAATATGAAGTGACCGGCCGGATGTCTGGATATGATATTTGAGCATTTGGGAACGTACAGAAGCTCCATATTTATTTTTTAATGCAATGGCCCAGATTCTCCTGGCCACCCTCCCTATTACTGTATATTCAGGATCCATTCCATTGGAAAAGAAAAAGGACATATTCGGCGCAAAGCTGTCAACGGGCATACCCCGGGACATGTAATACTCAAGATAGGTAAAACCGTTTGCCATGGTAAATGCAAGCTGCGAAATGGGATTGGCTCCGGCTTCTGCAATATGATACCCTGAAATTGAAACAGAATAAAAATTTTTGACATTATTGTTGATAAAATATTCCTGAATGTCCCCCATCATTTTCAAGGCGAACTCAATGGAAAAGATACAGGTATTTTGTCCCTGATCTTCTTTTAAGATATCCGCCTGAACTGTTCCCCTGGCATTTTTCAGTACCATCGCCTTGATCTTGTTATATTCTGCATGGTCGGGCTCTTTTCCATTTTCGGTTTTATACTTTTCAACCTGCTGATCTATGGCTGTATTAAAAAACATGGCAAGAATAATGGGAGCAGGTCCGTTAATAGTCATGGAAACGGAATTGTTGGGGGAACATAAATCAAATCCACCGTAGAGAACCTTTACATCGTCTAATGTGCAGATACTTACGCCTGAATTACCGATTTTGCCGTAAATATCGAGACGTTCATCAGGATTAAAGCCGTACAGAGTAACAGAGTCAAAGGCGGTTGAAAGACGTTTTGCTTCAAAATTGGCAGATAAAAGTTTAAATCTTTTATTTGTCTTGAATGGATCACCTTCCCCTGCAAACATTCTGGTGGGGTCCTCATCCGTCCGTTTTAAAGGGAAAACCCCTGCTGAGAAAGGAAAATAGCCTGGCAGGTTCTCTTTTCGCATCCAGGTATATATTTCTCCAGGGTCTTTATATGAAGGAAGAGCTATTTTAGGTATCTTAACATGGGATAAAGACTCTGTGTAGAGGGGAATTCTAAACTCCTTCCCCCTGACCTCGTACACCAGTTCATCTTTACTGTAGGCATCCCTTATTTCCCCCCATTTTTCAAGAAGTTCTTCTGTTTCATTATCTATTTTTTTTTCAGCGCCAAGGATTTCTTCTTTGAGTTTCTCCAGAAGTCCCCCTGTATCACCGGAAAAAACTTCTGCTGTCTCCTGGAGGTGCCACCTGTCTCTTAATATATCTGCTTGTGATACTGTATCTTTATGATAATTTCTTACGGTATCTGCGATTTCTGAGAGATAGCGGGTCCGTTTGGATGGAATCACTATTGTTTTTGATGTGGATATCTTTTCTTCCGGGATCTGGAGTTTAGATTCCAACTTTGTTCCGGATTTTTTATGATATAGATTTAAAATAGCAAGGTAGAGTGCTGTTACACCATCGTCATTAAATTTGGATGCTATGGTACCGTAAACAGGCATATCCTCAGGCTGTTTGTCCCACGCTTCATAATTTCGCTGCACCTGTTTTCTCACATCACGTGCAGCATCTTCGCTCCCCTGCTTGTCAAATTTATTAATGACTACTATATCTGCATGGTCCAGCATCTCGATTTTTTCAAGCTGGGTGGCAGCGCCGAATTCACTGGTCATAACATAAATTGAAATGTCGACCATATTGGTTATACTTATATTCCCCTGGCCAATCCCGGCTGTTTCAGCAATAATAAGGTCAAAACCGGCTGCCTTAACAACATCTATGGCTTCCGGGAGGACATCTGCTATTTCTGTGTTTGATTTACGTGTGGCCAGGCTCCTCATGTAGACCCTGGGGTCATTTATGGCATTCATCCGTATTCTGTCGCCTAAAAGTGCACCCCCGGTTTTGCGCCTTGTTGGATCAGAACAGATTAATGCAACCCTTATCTCGGAAAAATCGTTTAAAACACGTAAAATCAATTCATCCATTAAAGATGATTTTCCAGAACCTCCTGTTCCGGTTATCCCTATGACAGTTGGTGTATGAGGATGACCTGTTTTTGAAAGCTTTGATAAAATATTTTCAGCCTGTCCATTTCCCATGCTTTTTGCTTGTGCAAGGGCTGTTATCAGGTTCGCTATCAGGGGTTTATTGTCCGGGGTAAGATTATTAAAATCAAACTTCCCCCCATTAACAGTGGAGAAATCGAGTGATTCAACCATATGGTTAATCATCCCCTGGAGCCCCATTTTTGCCCCGTCTTCCGGAGAATATATCTTTGCAACACCATAGGATTCCAGTTCCCTGATTTCTTCAGGAACAATAACTCCGCCGCCTCCTCCAAATATTTTAATATGGGGAGCTCCCCGTTCTTTTAACAAATCGACCATATATTTTAAAAATTCAATATGGCCTCCCTGGTAACTCGATATTGCTATTCCCTGTACATCCTCTTCAATAGCAGCATCTACGCATTCCTGAACAGATCGATTATGTCCCAGGTGAATTACCTCCACCCCTGTGTTTTGCAGCATCCTCCGCATGATATTTATGGATGCGTCATGTCCATCAAACAAAGATGTGGCAGTAACTACCCGAATATTATTTTTTAGCTTATATAGGTCAGGTTCGCTCATAAATTTCCTCTATGTGTAATGTTTCTGTTAATACATGCTTAACATTTTTTATATGGCACCTGAAGGAAAATCATGATTTTTTTCTTCGGCACCACAGATGATTATAGTGATCCATAGCATAAAGATCTATAGCATAAAGCTCTATGGGGTAAAAAAATATTTGTAATGTACAAAAAGCGATTAGAAAAGATAAGAGATTGAGACTATTATATAATCATTGATAAGACTACAAAATAACATTTTGTTAAGAAAAAATAAAGGAGAATTACAATAATATCTTCCTTCCCCGGCCTTGTGCCGAGTTTTAAAATCGGGTAATCATCTGGCAATCTATATGTATTTTTAAAGCATAAAGGGAAGGCATAAATCTGTTGTTTGTCCGTTTGTAGAACAATGTTACTTTCTACTTGACAAGGCCGGTTTATAGAGACAATGTATTGTGTAAAAGTAATTTGTTAAGCCATTTTCTCTTTATGCTTTATGTTGGATAATATGAAACGTTCTGTTTCTGATAACTTATGGTACTCATCTAAAAAGGATGGCGTAAAATGATTAACAGTCAAAAGCATGAAAACTCAGATAATATCTGCCCAAAAGCTTTGCATACCCCTCTTTGCGATCTTTTGGGGATAGAATTTCCAATATTTCAGGCGGGAATGGGGTACGTGGCATTCGGTACTCTGGCGGGTGAAGTCTCCAAGGCAGGGGGGCTTGGGGTTATCGGTGCTGCTTATATGTCTCCGGAAACTCTTTGTCGCGAAATAAGCAAAGCAAGAAGTATTACAGATAAGCCCTTTGCCGTGGATATTCTCTTTGGGCTGCCAAAGTCAGATGGTTCTGAAACTCAAACATATACCAAAGAGGTAGAAGACCATATCAGGGTTGTGCTGGAAGAAAATGTACCCATTGTTGTGTCAGGACTTGGTAATCCTTCTGGCTTTATCAAGCAGGCCCATGACCAGGGTATTATTGTAATGTCGGTGGTGGGGAACACAAAGCAGGCTAAGCGTCTTGAAGCCGAGGGGGTGGATGTGATTATCGCTTCCGGCCATGAAGGGGGCGGCCATACCGGAAGAGTCGGGACATCTGTAGTTGTTCCAAGTATAGTGGATAATGTTAAACTCCCGGTTATTGCGGCAGGCGGCCTGGTGGATGGAAGGGGGCTTGTGGCTGCATTATCCTTCGGCGCCCAGGGCGTCTGGATGGGAACTCGGTTTGTTGCGACACAGGAAGCTTCTGTTCATCTTAATTACAAAGAAAAAATAACTCAGATAAATGATGAGGGTACCGTTGTTACCAGAGCCCACAGCGGTAAACCGTGCAGGCTCATAAAAAATAATTTTACACAGCAGTGGGACGAAAAACAAGATGAGATACTCCCCTTTCCCACTCAATTATTGCAGATTGGAAAACCCGCTTCTGACAAGGGACGAATGGAAGGGAACGTGGAAAACGGATCCTGCCCCGCTGGTCAGGGCGCCGCAAATATTTCTGAAATAAAAAAAGCAGGGCAGGTTGTCAGAGATATTATTGATGAAGCATCCCATGTACTGGAGCGTTTAACCGCTGGTTTATAGAGCTGTAAAATTTGAATCCAGCGCAGATATCAGGGAAAAAGAGGCTTTTTTTATTTTTTTTGTTGCATAAGGAGATTTTAAGTAATATCAATCAAAAATATTGACATTTGAGCATAATTTATTCTGTTTTGTTTTACCCTGCACCAGGGGTTGCGAATCGGAGAAAAATGAATAAAATTAAACAAGAATGGCGTTTTAAAAGCAAGAGAAGAGACGTTTTAGCGGTATTGTTTACAATTATATATTTTTTTCTGTGTGCTGATAAAAAAGTTTGTGGAGAGAATTTTTCAGAGAGGTAACTCATTAAGTTTATTTGTGTACAATATAGATTGACCGAATATAATTTTTATATGAAAGAATCGCTTTAGCCACAATATATTGTGGATAGATCGAATTTTATACACAACTAATTCGATTCAAAAAGGTAAAATTATCTTTCATTTTTTGTTGCGCCCGACAGGGCATGCTGGTTATATGAAAAAAATATATTTGACAGTAATTCTTGTATGCACCCTTGGTATTGGTTCGGTTTTTTCCCCATACGCATATGGGAAAGATCCCCCATCCAGGGAAAAACGTATTAAAGCTGCCTTTTTATATAACTTTGCCAAGTTTGTTAAATGGCCGGAACAGGCCTTTGACACCCCTGAAAGCCCCATTGTTTTTTGTGTTATAGGTAAAGATCCTTTTGATGGCGCCCTTGCAGTCATCGCTAAAAAAAAGATTCGTAACAGACCCCTTGTTGTGGAGCAGCGAACGAGTCTTTCTCCAGAAAATTCATTTCATGTACTTTTTATTGCTCAATCAGAGAAAAATAAAATAAGCAGGATCATCGGAGAGTTAAAGGCGATACCTGTTTTAACCATAAGTGATGCTGATGGATTTATTGAAAATAATGGAATAATAGAAATGATTAAAGCCAAAAATAAAATCCGATTTCAGATAAACCTCGGTGCTGCCAGGGATTCGGGGTTGACAATCAGTTCACAGCTTTTAAAGCTTGCGACAAGGGTCATTGAATAAAGGGGGGGGGATGCGCCTGTTTAACAATTTTTCCATCCAGAAAAAAATTACCGTATTGATAGCAATGACCAGTGTTATTGTACTTCTTATTGCATCAATTGGTTTTAGCGTATTTCAAACATTTACCCTTTACAACTCCTCTTTAAAAGGGCTTTCCACGCTGGCAAAAGCTGTTGGAACAAATACCATAGCTGCACTCACCTTTGGTGATCGTGAAGCTGCGCAGCAGACATTATATGCTCTTTTTTCTGTGCCGGAAATAAAAAGAGCATGTATATTTACCCCTGCAGGATACGCTTTTGCCTGTTATGAAAAAAAGATTGATGAAGGGAACACGGTCAATGGAATCTCCCTGCCAGGGCTAAAAGATGAATTAGACAGGAATCCGTTTAAAGGCATACCTTTGCTCGACAAAAGATTTTCTGTGCTTGAAGAAATTTTTTCAGAAGGGACCCTGATGGGGACAGTCTGGATTGAAAAAGATATGTCAGACCTTTATGAGGCCATGAAGATTAATTCATTCATTATTCTTGCGGCTCTTTTGCTTACCACTGTAATAGCTTATCTCCTGGCATTAAAGCTCCATCCTCTCATATCTGCCCCCATAGTCTCACTTGTAAAAATTATGGGAAAAGTCTCAACAAAAAAAGATTTTTCCATTCGTGCTAAAAAGACCACCGAGGATGAACTGGGTGCGCTCATAGATGGTTTTAATGAAATGCTCAATCAGATTCAGATAAGGGACGATGAGCTGGAAGCCCACAGGGGGAACCTTGAAAATCAGGTGATGTCCAGAACAAAAGAGGTGCGCCAGGCAAACATTGATCTGGAAAAAACCATTGAAATGCTGAGTGTTGCAAAGGATGCTGCCGAGGCCGCCAGTCGTGCAAAAAGCGATTTTCTTGCCACCATGAGCCATGAGATCCGTACCCCCATGAACGGAGTGTTGGGGATGACAGAATTGCTGATAAATACTGATCTTACTGACAGGCAGCAAAAATTTGTACAGACCATACACCGCTCAGGAGACGCATTGTTGGGAATTATTAATGATATTCTGGATTTTTCCAAGATAGAAGCCGGTAAACTTTTTTTGGATATACACGATTTCAATATCAGGGAACTGGTGGAAGAGACCGCTGAAATGCTGGCTGAAAGGGCACATGAAAAGAATTTAGAACTTGTATCTGTGATTCCTGTTGATATGCCCACAGCATTGCGTGGTGATTCCAATCGTCTTCGCCAGGTGCTGGTAAATTTTTTGGGAAACTCTGTTAAGTTTACTGAAAAAGGGGAAGTTGTGGTGCGGCTGAGCCTTTGTACCCGCAGCCAGGACCGTGTTACTCTTCGTTTTGAGGTGATCGATACAGGGATTGGAGTTCCGCCGGAAATGCAGGCTGAGATATTTAATGCCTTTTCCCAGGCAGATGGATCCACCAGCAGAAGATATGGGGGTACAGGTCTGGGTTTAGCTATTTCCCAGCGTCTGGTGAGTTTGATGGGGGGTGAAATGGGTTTGGAAAGTGAACCGGGTAACGGGAGTACGTTTTGGTTTACCATCTCTTTTGACCGGCAGGAAGGAGTAAAGGCTCAAACCATACATCTGGAGAAAATTCTGCAGGGAAAAAGGGTTTTGATAGTGGATGACAACGAAACCAACAGAGAGATTCTTCATAACCAGGTAGCAGCCTGGGGAATGGATGATGATCTTGCAGAAAATGGCTTTCAGGCCCTTGATCGTCTGTATAATCCCAAGGGGAGATTTTATGATATAATAATTCTGGACTGGAGCATGCCTGGTATGGATGGCATCGAGCTTGCCAGGAAGATCAATCAAGATTCCCATTTTAAAAAAATACCCATGGTAATGCTCAGTTCCGCAGGTTTCGATATGGAGGCAGTCAGCGCGTTGAATGTTGGTGTTCATAATTATCTGAATAAACCGGTGCGGCAGGCTGAACTCCGTAAATGTCTCATGGAGGCCCTGGGTGATCATGAAAAGGAGGGTCAAGAGCCTGAAGCCGGTATTGAACCAAAGAAGACTCTGCCGAAATTTGATTCACACATCCTTTTGGCGGAAGATAACCAGGTTAATCAGGAAGTGGTCACTAGTATGCTTGGGCTGATGGGTTGCCAGGTAAAAATAGCGGAAAACGGGGCAGAGGTTGTGAAGGCAGCATCAAAAGATCTGTTTGATCTTATTTTTATGGATTGCCATATGCCGGAAATGGATGGTTTTACCGCTGCAAGAGAAATTCGTAAATATGAAAAATCCTGCGGGGATAATCGTCATATCCCTATTATAGCCCTTACAGCTGATGTGCAAAAAGGGGCTCAGCAGGAATGCATGGCTGCGGGAATGGATGATTATTTGGGCAAACCCTTTGCAATGGATCAGTTGGGCAGCATGTTATCCAAATGGCTGGCAGGGGATAACCAGGGGGAGATGGATTCTTCGGTCGAGACTGATGGGGAAAATGAAAAAGGTATATCTCTGGATCAAAAGGTTCTAAATAGTATTCGGGCTCTGCAAAAATCTGGAAAATCGAATCTGCTGAAAAAAATAATAGATATTTACCTGAAACAGACACCAGACATGATCAACGGTATTCACGAGTCCATTGTAAATGGTGATGTGGATGAATTGCGTGATCTTGCCCACAGCTTAAAGTCGAGTAGTGCTAATTTAGGTGCCGGCAAAATGGCAGAGGTATGTAGAAAGCTTGAAAAGATTGGGCAGCAGGGGAGTACAATCGGTGCGGACATCCTTTTGACTCCCCTTGATACGGAATATGAATTGCTTTGCGAGGCTTTGTCTGAAGAGGCTGAAAAGGGTTTAACTATTAATGGAAGATCAGTTAATGATTAAAGATAAAAAACAGTCGGATAAAATAGATGTTCTGGTTGTGGATGATGATATGGCCATGCGTCTGTTAATGAGGGAATCTCTGGAGCTGGCAGGGTTAACAGTTGAGGAGGCGGAAAACGGCCTTGAAGCCCTGGAAGTTTTTGGAATTTTTTCTCCCAAGATAGTGCTCCTTGATGTTAATATGCCCAAAATGGATGGATTTACAGCCTGCTCCAGACTTCGTAAGCTTCCAGGTGGAGATGAAACAACAATTGTAATAGTCACAGGTCTTGAAGATGTAAAATCGATAGAGCGGGCCTATGATGCTGGTGCAACCGATTTTATAACCAAGCCTGTTAGCTGGCCCATTCTCAATCACAGGATCCGTTACCTGATACGTGCAAGGGATGCGTTAAATGCCCTGCGCCGTAGTGAATCCAGGCTGTACCATGCCCAGCGTATTGCCAGGCTTGGGCACTGGAGCTGGGATATCAATAAAAATTATCTTTACATGTCTGACATGATATATCAATTTTTAAGGACGGACAGGAAAACTTTTGGTGAAACATATGACTCATTTCTCAAGTTAGTACATCCTGAAGACAAAGAAGAAGTCGTCAACGCACTTACGACGGCCTTGGAGGACAAAGAACCTTATAAAGCTGACAATAGGATTATACGGCCTGATGGAACTGAAATTACTATTCATATAGATGCTGAAATAATGTTTGACAAAGTTGGAGAGCCCGAAAAAATGCATGGAATTGTCCAGGATATCACTGAGCGGATAAATGCTGAAAAAAAGATCAATTTTCTTGCCTATTACGACCCATTAACCAATCTTCCCAATCGTCAGCTTTTTAAGGAGCACGCTGACAGAGCAATCTGTATGGCTAAACGGAACAGGATAAAAAATTCATTAATATATCTGGATGTGGATAGATTTAAGCATGTTAATGATACCCTGGGGCACAATGTGGGGGATGAACTTTTAAAACTGATTGCAGTGCAGCTTTTGGAGTCCATACGGGAATCAGACCTCATAGGAGTTGATAATAAAGAAGAGGAAAGAACCTCCCTGTCACGGTTGGGGGGGGATGAATTTATAATTTTGTCCACCGGGCTTATGGATGCAGCAAATGCTTCCAAAATTGCAAAACGGGCCATGGATAAATTGTCAAAGCCTTTTAATATACAGGGAAATGAATTGTTTATCACTGTCAGCATTGGAATTGCGATTTGTCCCACAGATGGGGAGGATGTGGAAACGCTGCTGAAAAACGCAAGTTCTGCAATGTATCATGCTAAAACTGTCGGCAGAAATAATTTTCAATTTTATTCAAAGGAGATGAATTCCCATGCAATGGAAAGGCTCACCCTGGAGACAGAGCTAAAAAAAGCGTTGGATAAAGATGAATTTGTACTATATTATCAGCCCCAGGTGGAGATAAAAACAAAAAAAATAACCGGCCTGGAGGCATTGATTCGGTGGAAGCATCCTGAAATGGGGATGGTCTCTCCAGGAAAATTTATTCCCATAGCAGAAGAGACCGGTCTAATTGTTCCCATCGGCAAGTGGGTACTGCAAACGGCGTGTGAGCAGATGCAGAAATGGCGAACTAAAGGGGTGCTGGGGATGCAGATCGGAGTAAACCTTTCTCCCCATCAGTTTAGACAGCATGATATTATTAAGACTGTAAAGCATGCTATAGATGTCAGCGGGCTTCCCCCGGAACAACTTGATCTGGAAATTACAGAAAGTGCCATTATGCATGATATTAAAGAGACCATAGCCACCTTGTATAAACTAAAGGATATCGGCCTGACCCTTTCTGTGGATGATTTTGGAACCGGCTATTCTTCAATGAATTATTTGAAAAAATTCCCCATAGATACATTAAAAATTGACCAGAGCTTTATACGAGAAGTTACAGTGGATATAAGTGATGCCGCAATCACAAAGGCTATAATTGCTCTGGGAAAAGCCCTTGATCTTACAATAATTGCAGAAGGTGTGGAGCTTCAAGAGCAGCTTATATTTTTGGAGGCACGGGGCTGTGACAGGATGCAGGGATATCTCTTCAGCAGACCTCTTCCTGCGGATGAAGTTGAAAATCTGATTTTGCGTTGATTAGGAACCAAGATGAAATAAGTTGAACAGAAATAGCGCAGGATTTTGGCCCATATACAAGGCGCATTAAAGGTTGCATACTATACGTATTCGGCCTTTGATGCAACGAAGTAGATGGGTCAA
>Ga0190313_1000858_pt1 | contig 17225 bp, 10 predicted proteins | sample 4870071011_MG_FD_169989 | JGI IMG/M metagenome (GOLD analysis project Ga0190313, IMG submission 169989) | Hydrothermal vent sediment bacterial communities from Southern Trench, Guaymas Basin, Mexico - 4870-07-10-11_MG | ecosystem: Environmental > Aquatic > Marine > Hydrothermal vents > Sediment ...
TCCAGATCTCCACAACTTAATAGGAATAAATATTCTTATATATATTATAATATAGATATATTAACTAAATAAACTAAAATAAATAAATAAAAATAAAAAAAAGATAAATTTTCCAAGGGATAAATTTTCCAAGGGATAAATTAACCTTGAGATATCCATACCTTACAAGATATCAACACCTAATGATAAATTTATCTACAACAAGATAAATATACCAAGAAAAGGAAATAACCATTTTTTTTCTATTATCCTAAGGATAATAAGATAATGGATTGATTTAAGCGAATTAATAATTCGTCCTTTTTTTTATCACGGGGAATATATCTTTTATTTGATTGCAATTTAAATTAGTAATATAATATGATATAAAGTGTCGATGTTGATAAAAAAATTAAAGTTTACCAATATAAAATGCCGATAATATATATGATATTAAAATTCAAAAAATAGGAGTTTCGTATGAATGACTTAAATTTGGTCTATGATAGACTACTAAATATGGAGAACTTTGAGTTGTCGTATTCGATGTTATCCACATTTAATAGTTGCAGGTTACGATTTGTATATAGTTATATATATCCTCTTGATGCTTCCTTAGGTATTTATAGTGATAGGTTTTCATTTGGTATAGCTTATCATAAAAGTATGGAAATGTTAATGAAGAATTATGTTGAAACTGGATATTATCCAAATGTTGATATATTGAATGTGTTGTTGAAGGATGTGTCAGATATTGATAAATTATCTGTAGATGAAATAACTAAGCTGACTTATTCCGTATATCATTCATTTGAATATTTGAAGGATTATTTTATTAAGTCTGTTGACAACATTGAACAAAAAGTGAGTATACCTGGAATATTTAAGGGTACTATTGACTTACTTGCTACTGATTTGTTGAATGATGAGACTTTAATTATAGATTACAAATCATCATCGTATTATTTAGATAATGATTCTTTAGAATTGCAGCTTAAATGTTATGCCTACGGATTGTATTTTAATGATATTGAATTTAAAGATAAAATAGATGAAGGTCATAAAGTGTTTGGTGTTATTTTGAGTCCATTATATGATTCAGCTATCGAATATTTAAAGATTCAAATAACTATTGAAGATATACGTGAAGTTGAATCGTTAATATCTGATGTTCATACATGGCTTGAACGCTTGATATCGCAAGTTAGACATTCAACATCAATTAAAACTGATGCTGACTTGATGAAATTTTTAGTTTACAAGAAATATTTAATGAGCGGAAATGATTGTGCTCAATGCTCATATTCTTCTTTATGTCCCTACGGATCATCTATTGATATTGTGAAGAGTTTAGTAGATGAATTTGATGATACATCTATTATGGATTTGAGTGTTGAGTCGTTAGTTGAGACGTATAAATATCTTAAGGATAATATTTCTATTTTTAAGAATTATGCGTCTATTATTGAGACTAAGATACGAGATTATTTAATTCAAAATAATACAAATAAAGTTAAGTTAGGTAAATATAGTGTTACCTTAGTGCGTAAGAAATTGGTTTCATCTTATGTTAATTTTAAAGAACTATACGATAAGTATGGAGATGCTGTGTTGAAGTATGTTAATGTTAATCTTGCAGATTTAGTTAAGTTTAGAAAATATAAACAAATTGAATCTGATATGGTTAAGTATAATGTTAAACGTTCACTATATAGTTATATTGTAGTTAAATAATATCCATACAGGAGGAGTTTATGAAAGAAGCAGACAGGGTAAAGTATTTGTTTGTAGGTGTTGGTGGTTGTGGTATTAATTTAGTTTCATCATTGTTAAACTTTAGGAAGAATACTAATGACAATTTTGTATTTATTAATACCTCAAAAAAAGAATTTTATAACATTTCTTCTTTGCCTAAGGGTAAGAAGGAAAAGGTTAGGGGTTTTTTGGTAGGTGATGGTTCTGGTGCAGGTAGAAATCCAGATGTTGGGTCTCAGTTGATAGGTGGACTTAAAGGTGAAATGCATGACGCTTTTGAGAATTATTTTCATAGTCTTAATTATGGTGTGGAAGATTCTATTGTGGTTGTTATCTTACATTCTTTATCTGGTGGTAGTGGTGGGGGTATGGCTCCTACGATTACTGAGCTATTTTATGATATTTTTAAAACGAATAAAGATAGTTTTAAAATCTTTTCGATGTTAAATGTTGCTGTTTTCCCGTTTAGAAGTGAAGTTTCACCTGCTATGCAAAATGCGTTATATTCGTTTTATAATTTATATGATACTGTTATTGCCACTAAGAAATCTTCTGTGTTATTAGTTGAGAATGACTACATGGCAAATGAAGTTCTTAAATTTGAAAAACAGGCTAACTATGCTAATATCAATAATGAGATAGTTAATAGGTTGGATTTCTTATTTGACTTTAGACAAATTTCTCATGATCCTGTTGTTAATGGTTTGGGTGTATTTGATGTTAGTGAATATATGCGTATTTTTAGTGTTAGTCGGATTAGTGATGCTGGGATGTTTAATGCATATTCATATGATAGTAAAACTCATAAGATGTGGTCTTGGTTTAATAGTTATGACTACGGTGAAGTTAAGCGAAGTTCAACTATGAATGTGCTTATTTTTAGAAACGATAATCCTGTAAATATTAATGTTATAAACTCAACTATTGCCGATATGGGTAATAAGTTTAACATAATTAAGCAAAGTGTTAAACTATCAGATAAGTTTGATGTGACAGTATTGTCAAATAATTTATCGTTCCCTTCGGTTATTTTTAATAATCTTACTAAAAAAGCACAAAAGGATATGGCTGCTATTAGTAAGAAAGATGTAAAAAGTAAAAATGGAATAAAGAAAATGAAGAAATCTAAATCTAAGTTTAAGTTTTAGTTTTAGGGGAGTTGCATGGGTGATTATAATTCTATAAATTCTATTGATAATTTAGTTGATGTTGGTGTGGGATATAATCCCACATCATCAGATATTTATAATGATTTTAATAAAATGTTAACTTGTTTTTTCTATAACGAAACTGTCAATAGAAATAATAGATTATGTTGTGGTTTGGATTTAGCTAATGTAACTCTTGATTTTGGTTTTAAATCTGATTATGCTGGGAGTTTAGATAAATATAAAAAAAGATTAAAAAATATTGTATATAAAAATAACACTAATATTGATAAAGTTGAGTATGTTGGAGATATAATAAAATCGGCTTATGTTGAATTTGATTCTGTTTGGGGTAATTCAGTACCGACATACAGTCCTCCAATTTACTTGGAGTTTAATAGTAATGGTAAAATGAAAGGTGATAGTTTAATTAAAATAGTAAACTCTATAGTTAAATTGAAAGTTGAATTATATAATAAAATTGAGCCTGATGTTAACAATATTGTAAATTATGATATATCTATTTTAGATCTAAATCTGGATTCAAATAGATGGTATGGTGAATCTGAAATTAATTCAACTTTGGACATAGCATTAAATGTTAATGGTAAAGGTAATTCTGATTATCATAATCTTATTACTGTTAATACAAATAATGCATTAACTCGACAGACATCTTATTTTAAAATATTGACAAAGTATTATTCTAAAGTTGATTATAAGGTATTATTTTTTGCTGAGTCTGTTTTAACTCTGGCATTACATACGTCGTTAGTTGCATTATTAACTAATTTACAAAAGAGTGAAATTGTATATCTTGCAAAAGATAAAATTTATATGGAATTAGAACAGCCTCTTGATGATAGTAATATTAAAGGATTTATTGACACTAAGGTATTTAACAACACTAATAAAATAAAATATAGCATATCTTCGTTTTATCGGGATGTCATGTATAATACTGAGCAAGTTTATAAAGATAAAAATGTAATTAAATATACTTTGCATTCCTTAGGATTGGCATTAGATATGAATGTTAGTCTTAGTGGTGATACTAAAATAAAGACAAGTAATAGGTTATTTTTCTTTACATTTATGTTGGTTAGTTATGCTAAATCTGTATCTACTGTAGCTAATTTTATAACGTTTGTTGATCTTTTATTTAATTTGAATTATGTGAATGCTGATGCTAATGAGAAGGATATGATAGATAAGGCAGCTAAAGGTATAATATTGTTGAGTTCTTATTTTTATAGGGCTTTTGTGTATTTGAATCAAACCCACCATATGCATTTTGAATATGCTAATGAATGGCTGGATTCTTCAGCTATTTCTATTTTAAGTGGGAGTGCTCCACGTAAAAGTAAAAGCGATGTTGAATTGAATAGTGAATATGAATTTAACACTTATGCACATATATTGTATTATCTTAATTATGCTGGGTGTTCTGGTGAATTTTGTGATAGGTATAATACTATGATGCCATTTGATTATTATAAACTCACTAAGGATTATATTGATTATTATTCTGATGGCATTGGTGATAACGCATTTTATGAAGGAGATATTAATGGCTAAATCTTCTATTAGCGGTATGCGTATTACTAAGATGACAGTCGAAGATGTTGAGGAGTTAGGTAAACGAAATAATTTAACAGAAGAAGAAATAGTAAAACTTAAAAATGTAATGGTGCCTGTGTTGTGGGTTAAAAATAATTTATTTTTACCTAAAACTACAGTACCTCGTACTGTGCCTTTAGATGTAACTAAAGGTAGTCCATTATATAAACAGTTTCAATATGATTATTTGGCAGATAAAGAAAGATTTATTGCTTGTCGAGTTAGTCGACAGACTGGTAAATGTGTTGTTGGTTCTACTAAGGTTGTTGTTAGATCTGGGAAATCTGGTAAAGCATTTACTTCGTCTATTTTTAAATTATATATTATGTTTATGTTGCGTAGGTTTAAACGATTTATAATTGATAAATTTTTTGTTAATTTATTTCCAGATAAATTTGTATCGTGGGTACATACTGACGGTTATGAGGTATTGACTGATTCTGGATATCAACCTTTTACTAAGATAGTCAAAACTGTTAAGTATGATATTTGGAAAGTCGTAGATTCATATGGTCATGTTTTGTATGCTGCTGACGATCATATTGTGTTTGATGGTGAGTTCAATGAGATATATGTTAAAAATTTATTTCCAGGGAATACGATCCAAACTAAAGAGGGTTTAGGTGTTGTTCTGTTTGTTGAACGAATAGCTTCTCGTAAACATATGTATGATCTTGAAGTTAGAAGTGACGATCATAGATATTATACTAACGGAATATTGTCACACAATACAACTATCATATTAGCTGAAATGCTTTATTTCTTTTATAATTATCCAGGTATTAGTATTATTATTGCTGCTCCGTATGTCTCTCAGGTAAAGAATTTATTTACGATGATGTATGATGAGATGATACCAGCTTCGTTTACATCAGACTTAATTAAAAAGGATGACCCTTTCTTTTTATTGGAATCTAAAAGTTTGAAATCTAAAATCATGGGTTTCCCTATCAGGTCTAAAAATAAATCAGGGTCTTCGCCTATTCGTTCTTATACTGCTCAGATATTATTTATTGATGAGGCTGACTTTCTTATGCCTTCTGAGGTAGCAGCTGCTGAGGGTACGTTAAATAGTTATGGTGACTATAAGATGATTAGAGCTGCTTCAACATTATCTAAACTTGAAGGTTCTTGGTTTTATAATGTGTGTAAATCAGGTGAGTATAGTCAATATTTTGTCCCGTATCCTAAAACTGAAAATTATACACCTGAAGAAGAACGACGAATATTGTTGACATCAACATATGATAACTATGTTAGAGAGTATTTGGTAGATTGGAATTTACTTGAATCAGGATTATTTAAGGCTAAAGATTTGAATAAGGCTATCGATAAGGCTGAAAATCTAATAGGTAGAACTTATAGTTTAAAAGATCCTGAAATAGTTAAACATGCTGTTGGTTTTATTGTTGGTGTTGACTGGAATGGTGCCAATAATGGTGTGCAAATTGTTGTTACTTTTTATGATAAAGCTAAATCCTTTTTTGTATATGATGTTATATCTATTACTGATTCGGAATTTACTCAGACTTTGGCGGTTAGAGCTATAATAGATACGGTTAAACAATATAGACCGATAGCTCTTTATGTTGACCGAGGGTTCGGTGATATGCAAATTGAACAATTGATAATTTATGATAGAAATCATCCTGAGGATAATTTAAATTTTAGTAGTATTTTGAGACCTATAAACGCAAGAGAGAAGATTGAGGTTACCGATCCTTTAACTGGTAAAGTTATAAAGAAGCAGGCTAAGGCATTTTCGGTAAGTATCTTACAATATATATTAGAAAAAAATGATATGTATCTTCCTGATGATCAATGGAAAAGTAGAGATAATAAAGAAAATTCAAAAGCAAGTAAACGAAATTCGTTTTCAAATGGTATAGTTGATGAGATGACGGCATATTATGTTAAAAACTATGATTCATATGGTGATCCGATATATGCTACTAATGGTACAGATCATAAACTTTCAGCATTGCAATTTGCTGGATTAGCCTATGCTTTAATTGTACAGAGTGATATATTTGTTGGTGGTAATGTTGATCGTATTATTGAACAATATGGCAATGCTAATTATTCATATTCTGGTAGTAATTTATACGGATCTATAAATAATTCTATTGACACGGTTATAGATAATAGAATTGAAGATATGCGTAAATATGATGAAAGTGCTGAGTATATTTCAGGTGATGTTTTTGATGAGGTATATACTAAAATTAATAAATCTCGTAATTTTTTAGGTAGGTCTAATAGATCTATATTTGGTGGACGTAGATCTCGACGGTTAATGTAGTGTAATAGGAGAACATATATGGCAAAATATGGTAAACGTGGTTCTATATCTGGAGTAGATAGACATATAGATGTTGATGCTATCCGTAAGCGAGTTGATGAACTTAATAAATATTTTGATGCAATTCCTAAGGTTGATTTACCTGAAGAAGATACTACTACTGATGTAGGTAAGATTAATGAAACTTTAAAGGAACATAATATAACTTTAGTACCTTCTGATGATATTGATAATCAACTTGAAACAACTAAAAATATAACTACATTGATGAAGCGTAGAATTAGTAGTACACGTAAAGCGTTAGGTGTAGATAAAGTAATTGTTCGGAAAAACCAAACAACTGTAAATATATTATCCCAAAGTGGCATTCCTTTTACTGAAGATGATTTAAATGGAACTCTTGAAGTAGAAACGGATATAATTGATTGTGTTAAAGCTACATACCGTAATGCTGTTGATAGTTATACTCGTGAAGAAGTTTCAGATGCTATTGATAAGTTAAGTTATAAAGGTGCATTAAAAAGGATTGCAAATAAGATTATTGACATATCTGCTATATTATCTAAAATTAATTTTTTTGCATTGTTATTGATGTTGTCTGCTAAATATATGGCTTTAAATTTTGCAAATTTTATTTGTAAAAATTTTAGAATATCACTTAAGGTTGATTTACCTTTAGTTGGTGATGCGTTTAATAAATTTATATCTCAGGTTATTTGTGTTATTCGTATCGCTTTAATTAAAGCGTTATATAATTTAGCATATTCTGTTGAGTTAAATAAGAATGCTATTATAAATATTGGTACTGATAGCGATCCTACTATGGTAAATGTTATTATTTTTATGAGTGGATCTCTTAAACCTGTTATTGATTCAACTATAAGCAATATGAAATTGCCAGAAAAGAATAGTTCTAAATGCTGTGATTGTCCTACGGTTGATATTGATAAGTTGATAAGTAAAGAAAATATACATAAGTTGCAAGTATTGTTAAACACATCAACTCCATTATTGCAGCGGGTTGCAGTTAGATGTGCTAATTGTGTAGATCAAGGTACTGATTGTTCTCAAGGTGTGTCTATGGGAGATGATGTTAAATATGATGATGTTCTTAATTTGGCAGCATTAACTGATTTGCTTGAAACTATTGACGAAAATTCAGTAAGTCAAAATTCAGTTGATAATTCAATTACACCATATCTCAATTCATTAAATTCTATGGTTGATGATATTAAATCTGATTTATCAGCTATTACTACTAAATCTGTAGTTATAAATAATGAAAGATACACTCCACTATATCGTGATACTGGAAGTGATATGTTTCAAGGGTTTGCTGATTTTATATATGAAGTTGAATTGGTTTTATATGCTATAGATAAAACATTGAATGCTATTCTTAACATGAATGGGGTTACAGTTATAGCTACAGCAAGAAGTTTGGCTGATGTTGGCTTCAACCCTGCAGCTATAAGTGCAAATGACGTTATTACAGCTAAAGATTCTAATTATAATACTGTAATTGCAAATAGGAAACGAAGACAAAAGGATATTGAAGATAAAGTTAAATTAATGGATATGAAATTAGTTGCGTTAGAGTCAGCGATTAATGATAGATATGTTAGTGTTGATAGTGTAGATGCCGATATAGCTACTATGACAGATGCCATCAATACAGTCAGATCTGATAGTTCACTTAAAACTGTGGGTAATAATCCAAAAATGAGTAGAGAAGATTTTATTAGAGATACTGAAACATTATTAAGAGCTAAACAAAAATACAAAAAAGTATTAGAACATGAAATTGATAAATTAAAAAATACATATTCTTCAGTGACAACTAAACTTGCAATGGAATTACATCGACATTTTGATAAACAAGATACAGCTCCTATGTCTGGATATTATTATAGCGATTCAACTGGATATTATGTGTATAAAAAAGAGAAAGATATTAATTTAAAAGCTAAATCGGAATTAATTGAACTTAATAAAAAGTATACAGAAAGTATGAAAAAATATAGAGATACTACAAAAAATGATGTTAAGTTTATTTCTGCTGTTACCTTTGGTATTTTTGATTTTATTTGTTGTACAGTTAAGATACTTTTATTAAATAATATTGTTGAACAACTAAAAGATGCCGATAATAATAGTAAAATAAATGAAGTGTTAGATAGTTATTATAATTCAGATTTTATGAAAATGGAAAATGATAGTAAAATCCCTGGAACTTTTTGGTATAATTTTATTAAGTCTTTGAATTTTATTGCATTTATTGGTGATACTACATTAACTCTATCTGATATTATGGTAGGTTCGAGATTTAGTGCTAAAAAAACAACGTTTAGTTTTAAAGCTAAAGGTGATCCGTTATCATTTATTGTTAAGCCTTTTGTTAAAAGTTTATCGTTGATTGTGAATGCTGGAATGGAATATGTTAAATATAAACTTATTCCTGATTTTGAAAAAAATGTAGCGTCTTTGATGACTACTGATATAGATAAAGATAGGACTTTGTTTTATACTGAGTCAGTATCGCATATGCATAGTTTACTTCAAACTTGTAAATTATATAATTTTATTATTAATGAACTTAATTGTTCGTTAGATATGCTACAAAGTTCTATTAATTTTATGATGGCTATGGCTATGAGTCATTATAAAGATGTTATTATTGATATACATGCTAATTTGGCATTTGATATAGGTAAGATGGTTAAGTTTAGAATGTTTAGAGCTATAATGGATAAAATAACTACACACTTGTTTGATATATTGAATGTGTGCGAAATTAAATCCACAATAAAGGAGCATTTACCTAAGCTTGCGGTGATCAAACAAGCTGAAAATTCAGCAGCTGCACATATTGCTAATGTGTTAAGTTCAAATGTTACTTCACAACCTAAGGCAATATCTAAAGCAATATCCCCCATATATGCAGATAGGGATGGTGATAGTTATGGGTTTATGCCTGTTATTTTATTTGATGTGAATAATTTTAATTCTGAGGAATATATTGAGCAAGTGTTATATGGTGCTCTTAATTATGGTGATATTTCTATATATGATAATGCTTCGTTGCAGTTTGATTATGGGTTATATGGGTTGAGTAGACTATCGGATGGTAGTGTATCTAATGAAATTGATAATATAGATGCAACTACATTAGGTTCCTTGAACGAATTGTTTAAGAGTTTAAGTTAGGAGGTCTTGAGTGAGATTAGGAAATTCATTGTTTTCTATAAATAAACGTTTAGATAAAACGCTTAAAGATTTATCAGATAGAAAAGATAAACTTGAAGCTGGGGATTCTATGGCGTTAGATCCAGTGATTAAAGCTGTTGATTTTAAAAAAGCACCAGCTATAGCTTCAGGTAATATATATAATATTAACAATAGTAGATCTAACATTTATAATGTAAGTGGTCGTAATTTAAGTTCATTGTATAGTGGAAAGATTCAGCTAAAAAATAGATCACCTTATGATTATAAATTGATAAATAGTATGTTAGTTGATGGTTATGTTTTGCGCAGTGATATTATGTATGGAGCAAATGTTAAAGCCCAGGGTTATAATATTATTTGTGATAATCCAGATGATGTGACTTACATTAAAGATTATCTAACCAATATAGCAGAATCTACTGAGATAGGGTTAGATGATTATATCATAAAGGCAGTACATTCATTGAGATTTTATGGTGTATTGTTTACTTCAATATCACGTGATAAAAGTAACATCGATCATAGGTGGGTTGATAACTCTAATTATTACAGATATCCCATTAATGGGTTCTATGTTGAGGATCCTGCTACCATTAATATTGTTACTAAGAGTAAACCTTTTAAAATTACAGGGTTTATTCAAGATATTAGTGAAAGCAGTAATTCATATTTTGGTGAACCCTCAGGTTATGTAGAAATGTATAATCGTAGTTCGGTTAGGTTTATAAATAATATTAACAAAGCCATTGGAAGTAAAAAAGTACCTGCTTGGAATACTCGAGATATGTATTATGATTATGTTTCCTATGGAATGACATCATTATATCCATTACCTCCGTTATATCCAGCTTTAGAAGATATTAGATCTTTACGGGATATTGAAACGATTATTGATACTGTATTATATCAGTATGGTTTCCCGTTGATTCATGTTACAAGTGATTTACCTGGATATGATCAGGCAATAAAATCTGCTAATTTATTTGTTCGTAAATTGGAAAAATTAGAATCAAATGGAGCTATAGCTTCTGGTTCTGATGTTACTGTTAAGGTTGTTAAACTGAAAGAAAATTTAATTGATTTAATCAAATATGCTGAATATTATAGTAAACGATTGTTTATTGATTTAGGCGTGATTCCTATATTATTTGGTGATAGTGATTCTGCTTCCAGATCTAATGCCGATATTCTTATAAAAGTAATTGATACTTATGTTGAGTATTATCAAGATATTATAGTTAAACCTATAAATCGGTTATTATATGAAATAATACAAACTAAATATCCTAATCGGAAATTGCCTCGTTCGTATGTTAAGTTTGAATTTAATAGAGTTAATGTTACAACTAAAATCAAAGAAGATTCTCATTACCTTAACTTATATCAGGGTAATCTTATTACTCGTAGTGAGGCACGTGAGAAGATTGGGTTTAGTGTTGAGATGGATGATAGTGATACATTTAGTTATCATACTGGGAAAGTTAAAGATATGACATCTACGATTTCTCAGAATGTTAATAAGACGGGTAAAAATCAATATGGTGGTTACGACCCGTCGAAAGCTTCGGTTAATAAGTAATTTTTTTGGAGGATAATATGGGTGCAGCTATATCTAATGATGTTGTTAAATTAAAAATTGTTAATCCAGTTACAAAGGAGTCTGTTAAAAAAATATTAACTCCTTTAAAATCAAGAGTTATTGATTCGGTTGTCGTTAAATCTAATTTTAGCAATTATGGAGTAATCAATGCTAATTATAGATATTTTACACCAGCATATGGTAAGAACAATGCTAAAACTTTAGTTAAACCTTATTTTAAACCTGTTACTCGTGGTCATAGATTTTATGTTGATAATCCAGATGATCCCGATTACACTATCGGGCGTGTAATTAAAGCTGATTATTTAGACATAAATAACAAAATAGGTAAACTGTCTGGTTATTTTTCTGTTACTTCGTATAATGCTATCAATAAATTTTTGGATTTAACTTACCAGAATTTATCTTTGGGTTATCTTAAAGCTGGGAAGTGTTCTATTTGTGGAGAAGCCAATGGTAGATGTGAACATATTCCAGGTAATAAGTATGATAACAAACTGGCATACACCATATACGAGAAGGTTCAATATGATCATTTGGCTGTAGTAAATTCACCCGCAGATGAATCTGCAATTGTTCAAGAGATTTATGATGTTAGTGATATTAGTGGCAGTAATGTTATTGGTACAGTTAAAGGTGATTATGGCTGTTATACTATTGAAGGTGACACTATTGATGTGCCTGAAATAAACAACTCTCGTACTTTTGATTTATATGTTGCTGTACCTTCGGTAAATGGTGATTCTAAAACAGTAGTTGGGTTGGATTATTATATACAAAACTCATCTGATATTGATGATTCTTCTGTATATTTATTTACTGGTGATTTAAATATTAAAGTTGGAGATAACATTATTGCCGATAATAATAATAATGATGATGAAATACTTGAATTAAATAAGATATATTTAAAAGAGATTAATGGAGATACAAAACTATCATCAACTGATAAAAATAAGTTAAAAGATTCTGATTTCTGTGGACCTGATAGAACATTTCCTGTAACCGATTGTTCACATGCGGCTTCAGCATTACGGTTAGTTGGGAAGTCAAAGTTATCGGATAGTCAGAAAGAGAAAATTATAAAATGTGTGAATAATAAGATTAAAGTGTTGAAGTGTGAGTCTGGTGATTCCAGTCATTTTAATTATGGTAAATTATTATCGGAGGTTGGTTCTATGGATTTAGATTTGGATAAACTTACTACAAGTATTAATGACCTTACGCAATCTATTGTTAGCAAAGATAAGGTCATTGCTGAGTTGGAAGCTAAGTTGGGTGATGCTGTTAGCAAATTGGAAGAAGTTACTGCTAAATATGATGCTATTGTTAAACAGCAAGGTGATCAGGTTGAAACTATTAGTAAAGCTTATGTTATTTTGTCGCTTTTGAATGGTGATACTTCTGTAGCAAAGCAGATTAAAGTTGCTAATGGTTTTGATAAATTTGTTGATCGTATTAAAACTAAACCATCAGAAGTTGTTCAGTCTTATTTTGGTGATGCTTATGAAGTTGCAGCAGCTGAGGGTGTGTTTGATCGGTTGGTAGATGCGTATAACAAAAAATCTGGAGATGATACTGAAACTCCTAAAGATGGAAGTGAAACTACCTCTGTTGTAGGTGATGTTGCTGTTCAAGAAACTGAAGGCGATGGTAGTGATAGTATTATTTCTCGCATTTGGAGTTAATGTAATTTTGTATTTTTTACTTTAATAGGAGGTCATTGTGGCTATTAATTTGCAATTCAATAATAATTTCCCTGGTGCTTATCAGGGAAGACCTGGGTTAGACGAAGTCTATACACGGGAAGCGTTTAAACCTGATGTTGGTTTAGGTGGTCTTGATCTTGGACCTAATGTAGAGAAGATGATTCCTACTTCTTTCCCTGCTCAAAATTTGCCGATTCGTTATAAAACAATGAAGCGAAAAGATCCTGTTGTTATCCCGAAAGGAAAACTTGTAGCTGGTATTCAGTTGCTTAACAGTTATAGTGCTGCAAATCCTGAGGTTGGGGTAGATGATACTCTTAAGTTGGTTACTGGATATAATGAAGATCCTTCAGCAACTAATCATATCATTACCAAAGATGTTCTTGATTATTATATGTATGGTGAAGATTCCAGATTTTTGATTACTATTGCTAATGCTACTTCTGCTTCTGTTGTTGATAGTTATAGTACTTTTGATTTGGGTCGTGTTGCTGTATATACTGATAGTGGTGCTGGTACTAATCTTGGTAAGCGTATTGCTTCTGCTACTGCAGGTGATGATGTTGCTTATGGCACCATTAAGTATACTCGAGCACCTCGTAAGCCTATAGGTTTTGTTAATTCTGAAGTTTATGCTGATGTTCGTGGACTTTATCAGTATTTTAGTTATGATCATTCTCTTGAAGTTAAAGCAAGTGGATCTATAGCTGTTCCTTACATTAAGGCTGATGGTACTGTTATTGCAGATGCTGATATTCAAGTTGGTGGTAGTCTTTACGACACCATTACTAAAATGTATGCATTTATGCCTATGACTGCAGCATCTGAGTTTGAGATTTATAGTCCTATTACTGGAGACGGTGATGGAAACTATATTCTTGATAATGGTTCGTCTGCATTTGGTAAAGTTGGTTATGTTGTTTATTATGATATGGTTGGATCTAAAGGTATTAATTGGCAGGTTAAGACTCCTAATGGTAGCAATGCTATGGGTACAGATACTTTTGGAATTGATACTCGCTTATACAAGTTTATTAATGTGATTTCTACTAATACTGGGATTTCCCTTGAAGCTTTGACTAAACTTGTATTGGATGGACATATCGGATATTCATTTATTTATATTAATCCGTTGGATTACTAAGGGAGGTAGATGTGGTTAATTTAGATCTTTCACGTGATGGGGATGTACTTGGTTACATCAAAGAAAAGAATTATACAATCGGTGATGCTGCTGAGGTGATTGGTTCTTTGGTTAATTATCTTAGAACTGGGTCTGCACCAGTTAGAGATAAAATTAAAGTACAGGTCAAAGAAGGCGATAAAGTTGTTGTCAAGGAATATGATACTTTTGATCTTAAAACTAAAACTCTTGGCGATGCTATTAGTACCAAAGAAGTTAGAGACTTGATGCCAATTGCTGTTCAGTATATTGTTCGTGATGAAATTGAAGCTCATACACCGTTTACTTCTTTGTTTACTCAGATTCCATATAATGGAACTGAATATAATTTGGTATTGTCTGATATTCCGCCTATTGAAATTTATGAAGTAATGGGTGGTTCTTACCGTAATATTAACATTAACTTTGGAAGTACTTCCAGTGAGCGTATTAATTTGGATGTTAAGACTTATGGTGGTATGATTTCTGTTGATAAAGATTTTATGAGCACTCCTTATTCGTCTACCTATTTGGGTATGATTTTTAATAAGGTTGGTAATGCTTTTGCTCGTAAGAAAGAAGCTGTTGTGCAGAGTGTTATTACTAATTCTAATGCGGTTACTTTGTATGATAATGTAACACCTTCTTCGGCTCGTCTTGGTGCAACCTCTGGACGTGGAATTGATGGTAATTTCAATAATACGTTCTCACCTTATGACTTTATGAATGCTTATACTTACGGTTATACTAACTTTGGTGTTTATTATAATACTATTATTATGCATCCTTTTGCTTGGTCTATGTTTATGATGACACCTGAAATGAAGAGCATGATGGTAGGTGATAACGGTAAGATTGGTTTCCCTCAAATGCCTCAAGGTAATGTTGCTGGTGGGTTTGCTACAGGTAGACCTTTTGAGCAATTGTTCCCGCAGGAAAATATCTATGGTTTGCCTAATGTAAACTCTCCTGAATTTAAACTTGATCCGACTGCATTGAGTAAACTTGGAACTAATCCGTATGATACTTACCCGTCATTCATGTGGTCTTCTTGGAAGACGAACCCTGGTGCTAATTCGTTTATTAATCAGCCTATGAACATCATTCTTACTCCTGTGGTTCCGTTTGCTAAGAGTGGATCTACTTATGTTACTGATATTATTCTTGCTGATTCTAATAACGTTGGTGCTATCTTCCAAGCTCAAAACCCTCAGGTTAGAGAGAAAGGTAGAACTGATGAGTTTGAAGATGTTATTCTTTATAAATTTGATGAGAAGTATGGAGTTCTTCCGTATCTTCGTGGTGAAGGTTTTGGACTTATTAAGAACGTTAACCTTCAACGTCAATTTGTATTTGATAACGTTAATTCTGCATCTTTGGCACCGAGTGGTGATCGTGGAGAGTTCAAACTATAAGTTTGATTTAGTGATAGTTGTTTATTTTGAAGCATGGGCACTTTGTGCCCGTGCTTTCAGATAATATGGGGAGACATTATGTCTGATGTGTTACGGACAATTTATGATGATGATGTTGAAACTTTATTTGTGAAACAATCTGAGATACTAATTACTAAAAACATTAATCATTATAGATATAATGCTCTACTTGATGGTAGCTATATTAGTGAAATTATTTCTTACATGAAAATATTACATGCTGATATACGACTTATGGTTAACAATACTACACAATTTCATAAAAATAATAAAGACTATTATGTTGATTTTAAAGATCAATATTATAAACTTAATCATGATTTTGAACTTGATGAAGGTGTAACTAATACCACATTTGGAGAATATATTACAGATACCATATTAAATTCAGATTATCATTATCGATATTTAGAGTGGTTATATTTAAATCAACCAAATATTGGGTATCAGGATTCAATTATAGGTAAGACAAATGCCATTATTGTACCTGACAATAATGATGAGAATAAATTAAAACTTGGTATTGGAAATAATATAAAAATTGTAGCGTATGGTAATACTATTTTGGATAGCCTTTTACTTAAAATTGTGTTAGTTTTGTATAGTAAACGTAATCCAAGTATAAGTTATATGAACTACAATCAAACATATGAGAAATTACCTATTGCTAACCGTGTAGCTTTGGGTTTTTCCTACGGTATTATATTAAATTATTGGCATAAAGAGCCAGGTGTTGGGTTTAATTTGAAGAAGGCGATAGCTGCTTTTGAACACGGTAGTCAAATACTTTTATTTGATGGTGATTATTTGGGTGTTATTATAGAATTGATTTCAGTTTCAGGGAAATCTACTATTGGGGTTATAGGGTTTAGGTTGTCAAGTGAAAATTTGAATTTATATTTTAAGATATATACTTTTAGTCAGTTGGCTAATGTGATTATGTTTCAAATTAAGCCGTCTATTATAGACACATACAGTTTAAATAATTTAATTTATTTGGGATAATCGCTAAAGTTTATTAATGATTGTGCCGATAATATATCTATTATAGGAGGTTAGTATGATTACTAAGGTAAAAGAAGGTATGGTCATATCTCTTGCCCCGAATACAGGAGCATGGAAAACAGCAGATATGAAATTTGAACTTAATGGTAGTTCTCCGTCAGTAAAGTTGACTAAATCTTTATTGAATAAATATGGTGAGTCTATTGTTAGGGCGTTGAATTATGGTGTTTTGGTTGTGGGTGATTATCAAAGTATTGATGATTTAAGAGGAACTGCTAAGT
>Ga0190313_1000859_pt1 | contig 17210 bp, 21 predicted proteins | sample 4870071011_MG_FD_169989 | JGI IMG/M metagenome (GOLD analysis project Ga0190313, IMG submission 169989) | Hydrothermal vent sediment bacterial communities from Southern Trench, Guaymas Basin, Mexico - 4870-07-10-11_MG | ecosystem: Environmental > Aquatic > Marine > Hydrothermal vents > Sediment ...
GTGCAAAGAGCAGTGAGATTTTGTCAAAGGTGAGCGTGAAGTCAAATGCGAACATGTCTCACCACCCCACCTTGATTATGAATGGATAAGCTATGAGGGGAGCTACTATTCCAAGTATCAGGAGCAAAATCATCGAAAGCTTCATCAAAGCCGTGATGCTGTATTTCTCATCGCTTTCAGGTACGCTGAATGCCATGCTGTGTATTCTGCTGAGTGAAACCATCAGGAAGACAGCGGCATCTATGAGAACCATTACGAGCAGAGCTAAAGCCAATGGATTCCCTAAGGCTCCCTTGATGTTTGTCAGTATTGCAAGCTTGCTGAAGAAGACACCAAATGGAGGAACACCAGCCAGGCCTATCAAAGCGAAAGTCCAGCTGTAAGCTGAAATTGGCAGTGATTTAATCAGGCCCCTGATTTTATCCATCTCAATGGTTCCAATGGCGTAGCTGAAAGTTCCCGCTGTGAGGAATGCTAAACCCTTAATGTATGCGTGATTGAAGAGCTGGAACATTGAAGCTTGTAAGCCAGTCTTTAAGCCTAAAACGGCAAATGCTAAACCAACATACATTAAGCCAGATTCAGCGATTGTTGAATAAGCCAAAAGTCTCTTTGCGTCCTTCTGGAGGGGATACATGAACACACAGAGCACCTGAGTTGCCAAAATTAGTGCTGCCATGACATAGAAAGCTTGAGCAGGCAAAGGTTGCATAAACTGGATTGCTCTTGCTAAGAGGTAAACACCCATTTCAACCATTGCCGCACCGTGAAGGAATGCTGAAGCTGGCGTAGGAGCGACCATAGCATCTGGAAGCCAGGAGTAAAGCGGGAACTGGGCACTCTTGGTGAAAGCAGCAATCATTATTGCAAGAAACAGTAGAAGTTTCAAGTTCTCTGGCAGATTGCCTAAAGCAAACAAGCTTAAGTTGTGGAGCTTTGTTATGCCGATTGCAACTGCTGTGTAAAGACCAATCATAGCACCAAAGTTCGTCACAATCAAAGCCTTGTAGGCTGAGCGCTCTGCTTTCTTACCACCATAGTAGCTGACAACACCCCAACATGCTAAGCTCATCAGCTCAAAGAATATCAAAAGCTGGAGTATTGATGATGAATAGATGAAAGCCAAGGTTGCGCCGATGAAAAGAACCATCCATCCATAAAATCTGCCTTTGCCCTCATAAACGGGGTGCTCCTTATTTTGGGGACTCATGTAGTCCTTGGCATACAACATGAAAAGCAGACCAGCCGTTATAACAACGAACCCTACAGAAACGCTCATGGGGTCAATTATCAGACCATAAACCTCGCCAAAGGATTTTGTTTCAAAGAGAATCTCATGGATAGCTGGCATGCCCGCAGTGTAATAGCTCACAACACCCGCCAAATTTAAAATCGTCGCAATGATTACAGAGATGAGCATGAAGTAATCAGCTCTCCTACCATCTAACCTAAACAATATCACACCTGCAATTAAAGGAATTAAAAAGGAAAGAACGAAAAGCTCTTTCATTTCAACCACCTCAAACTCCAAGAAGTGAAATCTTCTCGGCCTTCTTTGCAACCTCAATGGCTTTTTCAGCAAACTTCTCCCTTCTTCTCCTCTGTATCTCCGTGAAGTCTCCAAAGATCAAGGCATCAGTTGGGCATGTGGCAACACAAGCGGGTTCTTTTCCTTCTTTTCTTCTGTGGGCACAGAGGTCACACTTAGCCATTATCTTGTTAATCAAGTCAAGCTCTGGAATTCCGAAGGGACAGACTATCCCACACATGAGACATCCGATACATCTCTGAGGAGCCAAGATGACAGCACCATCTTCATCTCTGTAAAGAGCGTTAGTTGGACAGACCTCAACACATGGAGCAGTTTCACAGTGCCTACAGTTCAAAGCCATAGCAGCCATCTCTTGCCATTCAAAGACGTTTATGAATGACATTCCGTTGTGCTCTCTCTCACATGCCACCTCACAAGCCCTGCACTCAATACATTTGGAAAAATCAATAAAGATGGTCTTCTTAGCCATTTAAATCACCCCTTAACAACCTCAATTCTTGGTATGATTTGTGGTAATTTCTCCATGAGCCTCTTTGCCTCTTCTTCGCTAATCTTTGCAACTCTACATGCACATGCCTTAGTCTCTGGAATCTTCGCTACTGGGTCTAATGCATCGTTCGTGAGGACGTTAGCAGCCCAGTGCCATGGAACTGCAATAACGCCCTTCTTAACAGCCCTCGTGACCTTAGCCCTGATTGGATAGACACCTCTCCTTGTCTCAATCTTAATCCACTCTCCTCTCTTTATGCCAAGTTTGGCTGCATCATCTGGATGAATCTCTGCCAATGGCTCCTTCCATCTCTTGACCAAAGCCTCACTTCTTCCGGTCATTGTCAGTGTGTGATACATTCCAACGTATCTGTGCGTTGTTAATATGAATGGATACTCCTCATCTGGAAGCTCAACTGGTCCTCTGTAGTCAACTGCTGCTAAGTGGGCTTTTCCATCTGGAGTCAAGAATCTCTCCTTGTAGAGAACCCTTGTTCCTGGGTGATCTGGGCTTGGGCATGGCCAGAGAATTCCAGCCAAATTGGCCTTGAGCCTCTCTGGGGTAATTCCTCTGTATTGCGGTGTACAGGCGTTGATCTCTCTCAAAACATCAGCTGCATCGTTGTATCTGAATCCTTTTGAGCCATCTCTGTCAAATCCAACTGCCTTACCAACCTCACTCAAAATCCACCAGTCTGGCCTTGCTTCTCCAGGTGGCTTAACTGCTGGGAAGCTCCACTGCACTCTTCTCTCTGTGTTTGTGAGAGAACCTTCGTTCTCAAGCATTGCAGCAGCTGGCAGAACGATGTCGGCAAACTCCATTGTTGGTGTTGGGACTATGTCCTGGACAACCATGAACTCAAGCTTTTGGAGGGCTTTGATCACGTGGTTTGCGTTTGCATCACTGATAACTGGGTTCTCACCCATAACATAGTAGGCTTTGACCTTTCCTTCATCAATCGCATGTGCTGCTTCGATGACTGTAAGACCAACTTCTCCACTCAGCTCAACGCCCCAGAACTCCTCGAAGAACTTCCTCTTCTCTGGGTCGGTAACTGCCTGGTAACCTGGGAAGACGTTTGGCAAAGCAGCCATGTCACATGCTCCCTGAACATTGTTCTGTCCTCTCATTGGTGCGCAGCCACAGCCTTCTCTCCCCTGATATCCACAGATTGCTGAAAGTGTTCCCAAGAGCCTAACGTTATCGTGACCGTGAGTGTGCTGTGTTAGACCCATAGCCCAGGTTATGACGCCTTTTCCTGCTGTTGCAAATGTTCTTGCTGCATCAACTATAAGGTCAGCTGGAACGCCGGTTATCCTCTCAACGTATTCTGGTGTGAACTTTTCAACAGCTTTAACGAGCTCGTCGAAACCAACACACCTCTCTCTTACGAACCTTGCATCATAGAGCTTCTCTTTGATTATGACGTGAATGAGACCGTTTATCAATGCAATATCAGTTCCTGGGTAGTTCTGAAGAAATATGTCTGCAAACCAAGCTGTTCTTGTAAATCTTGGGTCGGCAACGATAACCTTTGCTCCTCTCTCCTTAGCCTTGAGGACGTATCTAAATCCAACTGGATGGGTTTCTGCATAGTTGTGCCCAATGATAAGGATAACATTTGCCTCTTCAATATCCTTGTAAGTGTTGGTCATTGCTCCAGCGCCAAAAACAGCTTTAAGTCCAGAAACGGTTGGAGCGTGACACAAACGAGCACAGTGGTCAACGTTGTTTGTGCCAAGCATTCTTGCAAGCTTTTGGATGAGGTAGTTTGGTTCGTTAAATGTTCTTGCAGAACCGAAGAACATCAATTGATTTGGATCATCCTTTGCATATGTCTTCAATCTCTCAGCGACCTCTTTAATTGCTTCACTCCAGCTAATCTCAACGAATTTTCCTTGCTCCTTAGCCTTTAATGGCTTCTTGAGCCTGTCCTTTGCCAAGAGGTACTCAATTACTGCGTTACCCTTGGGACAGAGCTTACCCTTTTCATTTGATATCCCCTCTAAGTCAGTTGCGTACTCTATACCCACTGGATAGCCGTCCACCGTCTTTATGTATAACCTACATCCAACTCCACAGTAAGGACACACTACAGGTATTAATTCCTCCGCCAAGCGGGACACCTCCTAAGTTAGTGTACAGATATGCTCTTTAATGTACTATTATATTTTAATGCCCACATCTGCTTCAACATCGTGTTAAACGATTTGCTTTAAAACCCTTTTCTTATAGCTTAGTTCTTAACAAAAGGTTATAATAGCTGAGATATAACGAAATAAAATGCCGAGAATCCTTTTTTTAAATTATTTTGTATACATCATTGTACAAGATTTAAACAAAGATGCTTACAAATAGACTTGTTTAACATATTGCTTGATGTTAAAAATAGTAGAGGAATGTCAAGTTCTGTTTTCGAAGGCTATTCTATATTCACCACTGTATATATTAAACCTTTTCCCTCTTGCAAATCCAATTAACGTTACATTGTATTTTCTTGCGAGCTCGACACCTTTGTCTGTTGGAGGGGACTTGGTTATAACAATAGGTATGCCGGCATTAACGGCCTTCTTAACCATAGCATAGGGCATTCTGCCACTTGAAGCTAAAATCAACTCACTTAAGTTTAGCCCATTGAGAACCGCATACCCAACTACTTTATCAACGGCATTATGTCTGCCTATATCCTCACTAAACGCAACTGTCCTGCCTTCTTTATCGAAAAGGGCTGCCCAATGAGTCCCTCCAGTTTTTCTCCACGTTTCTGCAAGCTGAGTCATAGAAGAAGATATCTTCAAGATAAGCTCAGGAGGTACTTTTATGTCTCCAGCTTTTCCACCGAGGACTTCACACTCCCTAACCGTATATTGACCCCCACAAGGCGCGTGCCTTATAGTTACTTCACTCCTTAAGTTGCCAATGTTCGTGTCCCTGACTTTTACGTAAATTCTCTGTCCCTCAACCCAGCTGTTAATAATTTCCTCGGCTTTCTCATATCCCTCACAGACAACGAAACCAACTCCAAGTTCTCTGAGCTGACTTGGTGAAGCCGAAAGCTCAGCAAGAAACTCTTCAAAATTATCACGGACTATATAAATCTCAAATCTCTCCTCAATACAGACATAATCATCAAGGGTTTTCACACCATTTTCCCATCTAAAAATCCTCACCTTCTTTATCATTTGACCACCAGAGAGTGGTTTTTCAATTTTTCTGTATATACTCCACATGAGTGGTGCATGGTATACACGGGTCAAACAGCCTAACAGCGGCTTCAGCAGCTTCAACCGTTAATCCTTTAACAGCCCTTTCAATTACTGGAATATTGAACATTGTGGGAGTGACTATTTTCAACTTGCTGATTTTTCCTTCCCTATCAAGCTCTACATAATGGAATAGAGTTCCTCTCGGAGCCTCATAAACTCCAATGCCTCTACCAGGCCCAAAGATAATGTTTTGCCTCCTAAAGGGCTCCTTTATGTTAATGCCATTGAGAAGTTCTTTCATTCTTTCAAAAGCAAGATCTATTTCCAGTATCCTTGCAGCATAGAGACCAAATAAAGATATCCCCTTAAAAGGTGTGAAGAGGGTGAGCCTTGCCCTGGGACCGACTTCAACTGGTTTCCCTTTGTAGAATGCAACCATAACTGTGGCTTCGTTTACAAGCTTTCTTGGTTCTTCCCTATATTCCCAGTAAGGAACAGTTTGAATTTCTTTAAAGGAAACTTTATACTTGTCTCCAAAAAATAAGTCCGACGCTAAGAAATCATTTTTAGCCATTTTTGCTCTTAGCTCATCCGCAATTTCTGTGAGATTGTCCTCGTCTAAAAGGAGATACTTGATATTCTCCCACTCCTTTTTAACCCTTGGGAGTTTTGCTTTTAAATGATTCCAGACGCTCCATTTTGGTACCTTTGAAATGCCACCTATCGTTAAATAAGGTGGGTGAGTTACTCCTCCTCCCAATTTAAGGAGATAATCACTGACTTTATCATACAACCTAATTAAGCTGAAAATTAGCTCATTTCTCTTTTCCTCAACAATCATATCTGCGCTGACCATGATAAGAAGAAGGGTGTGTGTTTGAATCCTGTTCACCAAACCCAGTAACTCTCTCATCAATAGAGCATTTCTTGGAGGAGAAATGCCGACAGCACTCTCTATAGCCTCAGCTGCAGCATTTGCATGGGCAACATGGCAAACACCACAAATCCTCATAACAGCTTTAATTGTAAAGAGTGAATCTTTTCCAACGACTAATTTTTCAAAACCCCTTAAAGGGGCGGTTGATATAAAAAAGGCGTCTTGAACTATGCCATCCTCCTGCTGAAAAACAAGCTTAGCTTCACCCATTATTCTTGTAACACTTTCAAGGGGTATGTAGCTTGGTGTACTCTTAAATTCATTCATGTCTTAAAATTTTGAAGCCAAAAATAAAAAACTTTCTAAAAAGCTAAAGCAGATACATCATGTTTTGCTGTGCTCTTGCAAGTTTTTCCCTTGCCTTTTTCAAAATTTCTCCAATTACATGAGAACCTTCTTTCAGTTCTAAGTATCCTTCTTTCTCTGCATTTTTAATGAGTTCCTCAGCCTTAGGATTCCTCGCTATAAGGAGTGTCCATCCAGGTTCACTCTCCACAAAACCTGCTGAGATATCACTCCATGTTCCAGTGTAATCTGTACATACCAAACAGCCAGCTTGGAGATAAGAGTAGACCTCCTTAATTGGTAAATCAAGCTTTGTGTCATTGTATACTATTTCAAGGGAATCTTTTTTAAGGTGGATATCTTTTATCTGCTCTGCTTTTATCCCGTATTTCATTCTGAGGTAGTTTAGAAAAGCCTCAAAGGCAAATGTTCCCATACAGAACAGACTTATTATGTACTTTATTCTTTCACCGAAATCAGTCTCTAATAGAGGAAAATCCCTCATTTGAGCAAAAAACTGTGCTTGACATGGCAGACATACCAAAGCAACTCTTTTTAAATCCTCCTCCTCAATCTTTGCTTTCATTCTCGCTGCGAATGGGACTATGCTCCACTTGTTTCCCGCTGCCTCTAATAGTTCCTCCTTATTATGGGCAACAATTGCCTGCCCCTCAAATCCTTTTATTCTCTTTGCTGTAACAACGCCATCAACTATGCCTTTTTCAAGGGCATAAGTTAGTAAAGCTGTGACTGCCCCACCACTTGCAACTTTCCTCTTTCTTATCTCTTCGTCCTTAGCCCTTGCTAAATAAATTCCAAAGACAGTTCCCAAAAGGTTTTCTGATGGTAAACTAATCATACCTTACCCCCCATACAAAGCAGTTGAGATGCACGAGGACATCTCACATAGCACGTTCCACAGCGGATACATTTTTCAGCTATAAGGTTAGGCCTCTTATCTATCATCTTGATTGCCTGTGTCGGGCATGATAGCTCACATGCACCACAACCAATGCAGAGACCTGTTAAAACGATGTCATCAATTAAGTCGAAACCACTGAGCTTCTTGATATCTGCACAAACTTTGAACAGTCTAAGTCTCCTTTCATCTCCAGCTATAAAGAACTTGAAGAATGATTGAACCATCTGAGGGGTTGGAGGACAACCTGGAATCGAATAATCAACCTTGACAACACTGTTTATAGGCTGGAAGTTTCTGTGGTCTGGTCTTGGCTCTTGTCCACCCCTACAGAATCTTAAAATCCCTCCAAATGTTGCGCATGAGCCAAAAGCAACGAGAGTGCTTGCCTTCTCTCTAAGGCTTTTTACCTTCTCAATTATATGAGGCTCATTCATACAAACTCCGCCAGTTATGATCACCATGTCATACTTGTCTTCAGCACAGGTTTTCTTTGCAAGGTATTTCATGTTTAATTCAACAAAGTCTTGAACATTTGGAAGTGCCCTTAAAATGCTTACATTACAGCCTTCACAACCTCCGATATCAACGTGAAGGACTTTTAATTTTTCCATTTTACTCACCTCAACTCAACAACGTGGGTTGTACATGGTATACAAGGGTCATACAAACGCATAACAGCCTCTGCAGCTTGAATGCTAAGCCCCCCTGCCGCTTTTTCCATGATTGGGATGTTAAACATCGTCGGAACCACTATCTTGAAGTTCTGAATTCTGCCCTCTTCTCCAAGCTCTACATAATGGAATAACGTGCCCCTTGGAGCCTCATAAACCCCAACTCCTCTCCCGGGTCCAAAGATTATGTTCTGAGTTCTAAAGGGTTCATTCATATTGATTTGGTCGAGAATTTCTTCCAGCCTTTCAAGGGCTATTGTTATTTCTTCAACTCTCGCCAGGTGAATGCCAAAGAGAGAATTGTCTCTGAAAGACCGATAAACAACCATTCTTGCTCTGGGACCAACTTCAATGGCTTTCCCTTTATAAAATGCAACTTGAGTTGTAGCCTCTCTTGCTATGTCTTCGTTCTCACCTTTGTAGTCCCAGTAAGGAACTGTCTTCACGGCATCTGGGGAAACATTGTACTCATCACCATAGAACATGTGCGAAGCAAGATATTCAGGAGTGAACTTCTTTTCTTTAAGCTCCATGGCAATCTCAGTTAAATATCCCTCATCCACCAAATAAGGCATTATCTCAGCCCAGAGTGACTTAAGTTCTGGTAGCCTTGCCTTAAGATTATTGAATATGCTCCACTTTGGAACTTTTAGAAGGCCCCCAATTGTTAGATATGGAGGATGAGTCGCAGCACCTCCCAGCTTAAGCAGATAATCGCTTATCTTTCCATGAAGGGTCATCAGCTTAAAGATAACTTCCATCCTTTTCTCCTCAATTATGAAGTCTCCAGCAATCATTACCAATTGGAGGATATGGCTCTGGATCCTGTTTACCAAGCCAAGAGCCTCTCTAATTAGTAAACCATTCCTAGGAGGCAAGATTCCCAAAGCATTTTCTATTGCCTCTGCCGCTGCATTTCCATGGGATGAGTGACAAAGACCACAAATTCTCATGACGGCTTCAACTGCAAAAAGAGGATTCTTCCCTATAACTAATTTCTCAAATCCCCTCACCGGAGCGGTAGCGACAAAATTAGCTTGCTTAACAGTGCCATCCTCATGATAGAGAATTAATTTAGCCTCACCAGCAACTCTGCAGAGCTCATCTATTTGAAGATACTCGCCCATTCACTATCCCTCCATCTCTGAATTTCTCTTCATGATTTGTTATGAAAACTTAGGATAAAAGGATTTTCTGAACCAAAAGTTTAGAACATAAAAGTTTTAGCTTAAAATAGCACCACCAAGGGGAAAAATTGCAAACTAAAGGATACAATGTTTAATTACTTCAAAAAATGTCCTATGTCCTACTTGCAATTTTGAGCACACTTTTGCAGTTTTCAAAAATTTATCATCAAAGGAATAAATCCGAAACTCTTATCAAAAATGCAAACCTTTATAAGCAGAGGAACATAGTAAGAATGGCGCTCTTCTGAAGAGCGTTGAAATATTCGAAAGGAGATATTGGAAATGTATGGAGATAGATTTGATGGAAATAGAGACAGATTTGGCAGAGTAGCCCCAGTTAAGGTTGGAGAAAGATACACTGTTAAAATCGAAAGTATAGGAAAAGGCGGAGACGGTATAGCCAGGATTAAGGGCTTTGTTGTGTTTGTTCCAAACACCAAAGTCGGTCAGGAAGTTGAGATTGTAATTAACTCTGTCAAGAGAAAGTTTGCTTTTGGGGAAGTTATTTGATTAGAGTACTTTCGAACATTACTACACCACTACTGTCAATTTCAAAGGGGATATATAAGAGTGAGTGTTTTGTTCCTCTCATTTTTCTTATTAAAGCTTCTCTGCGATATTTTATGACACTTCCCACGGATTTAATTTCTCTAATCCTTAACTCTATGATACCAGAAAATAAAAATTCGGCACCTATGTCTGACAGCTTTTTAAAACTTTGAGACGAAATCACAAATGTCGTTATATTAAGTTTCCTAAGAAATACAATTAAGCTAAGCAGAGCATCTCTCATATTACTCTCTGTTAATCTGAACATTAAAAGGGGTAACGAATCTATCACCAGTCTCTTAGCATTAACAAAAGATAGTGCTCGGTAAAGATACCGAAAGAAGGTTTCTAAGCTAAATTTCTTTTCCTCTATTATTAGCAAAGAGCTACCTAAGGGTAAACCCATGCTTACTGAAACACCATCAACAACTAAAAGCCTCCCAGCTTTCTCAAGTTTGTCAAAATCCCATCCAAAAGAGCGCATATATCTTTTAAACACCTGAGCAGGTTCATTAAAAGTAACATAAACTCCAGGCTCACCGTATTTAACAACGCCATTGTACAGGAACTGTGCCGAGAGCACAGTCTTACCCGTACCACTCTCACCAAGTATTAAAACGGTAGATCCCTCAGGAATACCACCATTGAGTGCTTCATCAAGGAGTTTTAAGCCCGTTTTTACCCGTTTCATTATTTTCCAATATAAATCTACCGATATATAATCGTTTTCATTGCTACAAGAGGTTTTCCTATAGTGACATTCGCCAGAAAAGGGGCAATTTCATCCAATTAACTTTTTAAATTAACGACCTTAAGTTAGTTCGCAATGAGAGTTCACATTGAAACTTATGGATGCACAAGGAATAAAGCAGATGCAGAAATCATGGAAGCCCTCTTGGTTAGTGCGGGTCATGAAATAGTTGATTTGGATAGTGCAGAGTATGTAATCGTGAACACTTGTGCTGTGAAAGACCCAACAGAAAAGCATATGAGAAAGAGAATTAAAGAGCTCCTTGATGCTGGCAAAAAGGTTATTGTCACCGGTTGCTTGCCCCATATTAACATTAAAGCAATAGATGAGAGGGTATCGGCAATCTTGGGTGTTAAAAGCATAGACAGGATTGTTGAAGCCATTGAGCTATCAGAAAGGGGAGTAAAACTCGTTGATGTAGAGCAGAGGGAGATAGACAAGCTTGAACTTCCAAGAGTTTGGAAGAGCAAAGTAGTTTTTGTTGTGCCAATCAGTGAGGGTTGTTTGAATGCGTGCACATATTGTGCAACACGCTTTGCAAGAGGAATTCTTAAGAGCTATTCCCCAGAGAAAATTGTCAGATGGGTTAAAGAAGCATTGGCTAAAGGTTATAGGGAGATACAGCTTTCAAGCGAAGACACTGGCTGCTATGGTTTTGATATTGGGACAAACTTAGCTGAGCTTTTAGACGAACTTACGTCCATAGAAGGAGAGTTTAGAATTAGAGTCGGCATGATGAACCCAAATCATGTCATAAAGTTCCTCGATGAGCTAATTGATGCCTACAAAGATGAAAAGATTTACAAATTCTTGCATTTGCCAGTTCAGAGTGGAGATAATGAAATTCTAAGGAAAATGGGCAGAACATACACAGTTGAAGATTTCGAGGACATAGTTAAGGCTTTTAGGAAAGAGTTCCCAGAGCTGAACTTAAATACAGATATAATTGTAGGATTTCCGGGAGAAAGCGAAGAGGCTTTCCAGAACACCGTTGAGCTCATAAAGAGAGTCAAGCCGGATAAGATAAATGTTTCAAGATTCTCTCCAAGACCCGGAACTTTAGCGGCAAGAATGCCAAACCAGATAGTTGGCTGGCGTGTTAAAGAGCGCTCCCGCTATCTTCACCGCTTAAGGTTAGCTATAAGCTATGAGATAAACCAGAAATATGTTGGAAAAGATGTCTTAGTTTTAACACACGGGGAAGGAAAGAAAGGAGGAGTTGAAGGCAGAACGATGAACTACAAAGAGATAATTCTACCAGAGGCTCCAATTGGCGAATTCGTGAAAGTAAAAGTCACGAAGGCAACTGCAACTTATCTGATGGGAAAGCTTGTTACATCCCTTCTTTGAAATACGAAAGCCGTATTAACTTTGGTTGATTCGGGGTTTTAGAGGAGGGGAGAGGTTTATTGATTTAGTGGGTGAATACAATAAATAGAATACAAAGACTACGAGAGCTTCAAAAAGTTATTCTGAGCTTTGTAAGCTCCATGAAGTCTCCAAAATGACAATCTTAGATGTAAATTCTAAATTTCAGATAACAGTTTAGGCACAACCACAAAATTTATAAACGACGTAAAGTAAACTTTACGTAAAGTAAACTTTACATCGGTGATGTGAATGAATGAACTGGTAGTTAATTTCCTCATCTGGGCACTGATCGTAGTTAGCTTCACGTCCATTTGGCTGTATCTCTCAAAAAAATCAGGTGATGAAGAAAAGAAGAAAGCCCTAATCCCAGCTGTGATTGTAATCTTAACAATGGGTTACATCATGGGGTGGGCTGTTAGTGAGGGGAATTTGGGTATAGCCTTTGCGGTTTTAATAGTCGGTGCTTTGCTCCTTCACATCTACTACAGCTCCCTGAGAAGGAAAGGATATGTCCTCGAAGACGAAAGGACTCTGAGAATTGAAGAAATTTCAGCAAGAAGAACCCTTCAAGTGTTCATGATAACCCTTGCTTTTGTTGTGATTTATCTCTCGGTAGCCCAGCAGAGAAATCCAGAGCTTAAGAGCGCCTTCATTTTAGCTGAAGCTCTGCTTGCAGCTGTAATGCTCCTCCATATAGCGTTCAGGACATATTATAGCAGGGTGATGTAAGGTGAATGGGAGGGCTCAGCGATGAACAGAAAAATATGGCTCATGGCAATTGCCATCATGTTTCTCTTTGCCATGCTTTCGATACACTTCATAAAATCGGCTAATGCATATGGAGCATTAATCTCAGCTGGGTTTGCAATCCTGACAATTCATGTTGGAATGAAACTTGCTGGAATTAAAGAAAGCGAAAAAGAGCTCAAAATTGCAGCAACAACCTTTTACATTTACCTTGTCCTTGCTCTACTCTGGTTCGCTTGGACTTCAGCAAAGCTCTATGGAACTCAGGAATTTAAACAGTTTGTAACAACCGCCATGAGGATCACAATCGTTGCACTCTGGATCCACTTTGGTGTTAGAGCTTACTACACACTCAAAGGTGATGTAAGGTGAAAAACAAGCTAAGGGAGCTTAGAGAGACAAGAGGCTTAACTCAGGAAGAGCTGGCAAAAATATTAGGGGTTACAAGGCAGACGATAATAGCGATTGAAAAGGGTAAGTATGATCCCTCATTAAGGTTAGCCTTCAAAATTGCAAGGTTCTTTGGAGTTAAGATTGAGGATATCTTCATCTATGAAGGTGATTGAGATGTTTAGGAGCAAATACAGAGAAAGGGCTTGGTGGTCAATGTTTATTGGACTTCTTTTTGCATTTTCTGGCGCTTATGGTAAGTTTAAGCCCATGATCATCGTTGGAATACTGTTTGCGACCTTTGGAGTTATACTTCTCGAATACGATCGGAGGGTTGCACATGACAGCGATAAAAGTTGAAAACCTTGAAAAAGACTATGGAAAAGTTAAAGCTTTAAGGGGAATAAGCTTTGAGGTTAAGGAAGGAGAGATTTTTGGCTTGATTGGACCTAACGGTGCTGGAAAGTCAACAACCCTCAAGATCTTGGCTACCCTTTTAATGCCAACCGGAGGAAGAGCTGAGGTTTATGGGTATGATGTTGTGAGTGAGGCTGATGAGGTTAGAAAGCTCATCAGTTATCTCCCAGAGGAGGCTGGGGCGTACAAAAATCTCACTGGATATGAATATCTGCAGTTCATGGCAAAACTTTATGCAAAGACTGGAAAAAGCGTTGAAGAAATGCTAAAACTTGGTGTTGAGATTGCCGGACTTGGGGAGAGAATCCACGACAAAGTCGCAACTTATTCAAAAGGCATGACAAGAAAACTTCTGCTTGCGAGGGCTTTAATGGTCATGCCAAAGCTCGCTATTCTTGACGAGCCTGCAAGCGGTCTTGATATAATAAACGCTTACACAATTAGGCAGACAATCAAAAGGTTTGCAAGAGAAGAGGGAGTTACGTTCTTAGTCTCCAGCCACAACATGCTTGAGGTTGAATTCCTGTGTGACAGAGTTGCTCTGATAAACAAAGGCATCATCGTTGAGGTTGGCACTCCCAAAGAGCTGAAAGAGAAGTACAACGCCGAGAACCTTGAGGAAGTCTTCATGAAGGCTGTGGGGGTGAAATTATGAGTGACTTCTTTGTGATAGTCATGAAAGAAGTCAGGGATTTAATGAGAAACAAACAAATTATAGTCGGAATGATAATCGTACCGCTCATCCTCTTCCCAGCTTTGGGAAAAATGATAAGTTTTGGAATGAGCGAAGCAAAAGAAGAGACCAAAGTCATCCTCGTCAACTTTGATGAAGGGAAATACGGCAATGTGCTGATCAGCGCTCTAAAGGCAGCTCCAAACGTTACCGTAACGCTCATTGATGCCCAAACAGTGCAAGAAGCAATTCAGAAGGCTCAGGCAGAAGGATATAATGTCGTCGTGATAATTCCAAAGGATTTCTCCAAAAACATTGAAGCAAACGAAAAGACGTATGTTGAAGTTTATGCTGTATTTAAAGGGATAAGTGCTGGAATCAAAGAAAGCGTGAGCGAAGGCAGAATTAATGTTGTTCTACAAGTCCTTAATGAAGAGTTAGCAAAGCTGAAGATAAGCGAGACAGTGAAAGGTAATCCCGAGGCTGTGTTGCACCCAATAGATGCAAAAAGCTACTCCGTGATTCAAGGAAGGATTGTAAATGTCCCTCCCTCGGTTGTCTCTGGGATAATCTACTCTCAAGCATTCTCCATTCCACTGGTGCTCTTCATAATGATAAGCTACGTCTCACAGATGGCCGCAACAACAATGGCAGCTGAAAAAGAGAACAAGACCCTTGAAACCCTTTTGACACTTCCAGTTAGAAGGGTAACAATAATAACCGGTAAAATGGTGGGAACAGCAATAATAGCCCTTGTTGCATCAATTGCTTACATGATTGGTCTGAAATATTACATAAGCTCATTTTCTCCTGAAAACATGACTCAAATCGGGATTACCCTGAAAGACCTTGGACTTGAGATGACGCCCAAAGGAGCTCTGCTCTTCGGGATTTCACTGTTCCTGAGCATAGTCTTCGCCTTAAGCTTGGCAATGCTCATCTCAGTGTTTGCAGAGGACGTAAGAAGCGCAAGCACGATGGTCAGCATGATTATGATGCCTCTCCTCTTCCCAATCTGGATTCTGATGTTCAAAGACGTCTCAACCCTCCCTCTAGCCGTTAAATACTTCCTCTATGCAATTCCATTCAGCCACCCAGTGATAGCTTCAAGAGCAGTTCTTTTGAAGCAGTATGGAATAGTTTACGCTGGAATAGCCTATCTTCTATTCATCAGCGGGGCAATGCTCTACATAACTGCAAAGTTCTTCTCAACGGAAAAGGTGCTTACGGCAAAGCTGAAGTGGGGGAAGAAGCGTGGAGCTGAGAAGTGAATTTGCTCTGCTTCTTTTGCTTTTAGCGCTCCTTTTATTCTCTGCTCTTTCAACCAATACATTAGAAGAAAGAAGGAGTGTGGCGAATCTTACAATTGTAAAAGCTCCTCTTCCAAGGTACTGTCAATACACCATTGAAGCAAAGGGCTTGTTCTGGGAAAACGGCCTTAACAACGTGAGCTTTAAAATCTTTGCAAACGGCACACTTGTCAAAAGCATCATCATGAAGGGCATAAATGGCGAATATCTGTGCAAGGACAATAGAATTGTGCTTTACACATATTATCCCAGCGATGCGTAGGGAGTCAGTAGATACATGCTTCTGGAAAACATGAGTGTCAAATGGAAGAAGGAGTTTCCAAGCTTTACATTACCAAAATTCTATATCAACGGGACATTAATTCTCATCAAGCATGGAGATACAGAGAAGAATGTCAAGTCTTGCTTGATATGGCTTGACTTTGAAAGCGGAAAAGTTGAGAGGAAGTTCTGCCATGAATTTCCAAGCGACATTCTTGACGTGAAGCTTACAAACAAGGGAGTTTACCTCACAACTTCCGATGGTTTTCTGATATGGATTCACAACAAAGGTGTCAAACAAACTTTTGTGGATAAGATAGATGGAATTATACTCGGAGCGAGAATGCGGATTATAATTGAGGACAATCTAATCCGTGTCTCATACAGCTTTGCAAACGAAAGAGGGAAATCAAAGAGGGGAGAATGCATATTTACTCCCGAATTGACTTTTTTCTTTTTCAAGCCTCGTCCTTTAGGGCGGATACAGTGTTTGGAAATTTGGCTTTTGAGCAGGAAAGCAAGGGGAGGTTTAAATGCTTGTATGTCTTAATATTTAATGGTGGGAGTGTGGGGGTCATAACTGTCTCTGTGGATGATGAGGTTGAGAAAAAGTTCAGAGAACTCGTGGCAGAGAAGTATGGGCGGATTAGGGGAGCACTGGGAGTTGCGGTAACTGAGGCCATGAAACTCTGGATTGAAAAAGTTGAGCGGGAAAGAAAATGAAGCGTTCCATAACAGTAAAACTCCAGCCCTCAAAAGCCCAAGAGAAAATCCTCTTCGAATTAGCCCAAGCCACAGTCATAATCTGGAACAAAATCAACTACAAGAGGCTGAAGCAGTTCAAGGAGTTCGGCAAAATAGACTTTAACGGGACGGAAAAAGAGGTTTATTACTGCTTTAAGGACTGGGTTGGCGGCTCAACACTCCAACAATTGGCCAGAAAGAATGCTGAAGCTTGGCGGAGCTTCTTCACCCTGAACAAGAAGAAAAAGAGTAGAGAATTGCCTGAATGGTTTAAGCCCAAGCCACCAAAATTTATCAAAGGAAAGAAACTTTTCATAATTCCACTTAGGAACGACCAATACAAGATTGACAGGAACGTTATTGAGTTGAGGAGGCTCGGAAAATTCGGCAGGCTGAGGATTCAGTTCAAGGGCAGAATACACTTAAAGGGTAAACAAGGCAGGCTTGAAATTGTTTACGATGATGTTAAACGCAAGTGGTATGCTCACATCAGTTTTAATGTTGAAGAGAGACTATCCAAAAACGGTTGGGTTAAAGTTCCAAGACAACCAAAGGGAAGCCTCACTGCTGGCATTGACTTGGGAGTAAACAATTTGATGGCTGTTTATGTAGAGAATGGAGAAAGTTTCCTCGTGAATGGCAGACCATTAAAAAGCATTGCCTTTTACTGGCAATGTAAAATTGCAGATTATCAGTCAAAAATCAACAAGAGTGGAGCAAAGAAGAGTAGGAAATTAAAGAGAATGC
>Ga0190313_1000860_pt1 | contig 17165 bp, 17 predicted proteins | sample 4870071011_MG_FD_169989 | JGI IMG/M metagenome (GOLD analysis project Ga0190313, IMG submission 169989) | Hydrothermal vent sediment bacterial communities from Southern Trench, Guaymas Basin, Mexico - 4870-07-10-11_MG | ecosystem: Environmental > Aquatic > Marine > Hydrothermal vents > Sediment ...
GTTCTCTACCGTGATCCTTATATGGCTAGCTCTCGAGTATACCTCGATCTCATGTATGTTCTTATCCACCATGGGATCAGCTATTATCTCTACATGGACTGGGGAGCCGGATGCAATTGTTAGTGTAGCTGATACATTAATGTTTACTGGGAATTCACGGACAGCCCGGTAGGAGTCTCCACTAAACACTACCGTGGGCTCACTAATCCCTTCTAAGTCTATGTTTGCTTTAGACTTTAGTGAGGATGGGGGCTTCCTAGTCCTAAGAACCACACGATCTATTCCTACAAGCCTTAAAGCCTTAATAGCGTCTAATCCTGCTATAGCACCACTTGGTATGATAATCCTCGATCCACTCTTCTCTAGGGCATCCCTAAGCCTCTCCATAAAGTCCTTATCAAGGAGTGCACCAACACTAAGAACAACAAGGTCAATGCCTCTAGAAACTATCTCTAGAGCATACTCCTTAACTGCATCTGGGCTAGCAGCCTCAACAATGATATCCGGGCCTAGATCGAGGAGCTCCTTAATACTACTAGCTACAACTACATCTCCTAAACCATACTTTTTAACGAGATCCCTACATTTCTCAGGATATATGTCGTAGAGACCAATAAGTTTACAGCCTATAATCCCTTCACTAAAGCCCCTAACTAGCTCACTGCATATAGCTCCACAGCCAATAATAGCTACACTCTTCACCTACACTCAACCCCCACTATATCCAAGCTAATATCTATCTTGACCGGGTTCATAGTTATTACGCTAGAACTTATAACATCAACACCCGTACCAGCGTATTCAACTATATTCTCTAGGTTAATACCTCCACTAGCCTCAACAACCACACGATCACGTAGGCCAAGCCTCTCAAGCTCCCTTATGAACTCCCGGATAGAACCGGGATCCATGTTATCAAGCATAACAATATCAACACCCTCCCGAACAGCCCGAATACCATCATCTACACCCTCAACCTCAACCTCGATCCTATGTACAAAACTAGCCTTCTCCCTAACCCTACGAATAGCCTCAACAACATCACCAGCAACAACAATATGGTTATCCTTAATGAGGTAGGCATCACTAAGACAAAGCCTATGAGTATCCCCACCACCACACTCAACAGCCAATTTAGCAACAAGCCTTAAACCAGGAGGAGTCTTACGTGTAGCAGCAACTCTTATACGTGGGTTAATACTACGTGCTCTCTCAAGGAATAACCTAGTAGTAGTTGATACACCTAACATGTAAGCCATTAGATTAAGGAGTGTACGCTCAATATAGAGTATATCCTTGACACGGCCCTCAAACACGATTAGGTTAGAGCCCTTCTCAACCCAAACCCTATCCTCCACGGCCTCCCTTACATGGAACCCCAGCCTATCCAGGAGATCGGCTATAACCCCTATACAGCCACTATAGAGCCTTGTATTAGCCTTTACAACTGCCCGGCCCCAACTCCTATTATCAACAATAGCCTCACTAGTAAGATCCCAGTATGGAATATCCTCACGTAACCACTCAAGGAACATCATGTAGAGCCTATGGCCGATCAACTTCTATCCACCAATAATCCTTAGAGACTCCTCCATAACTTCCCTAACCCTACGTGCAACCACTGGATCAATTTCTACACGTGGCTTTAGATTCTCAAGACTACACCTAATATTGAGTAGATTGATCTTTTTCATATCAATACATATAGCTTGGGGGTTAACTGGATAGATCTTTTTATCCGGGTATAGCTTCCTAGCCCTATAGACAAGCCCCTCCTCAGTACCAATCAAATACTCAGAGGCCTCAATAGATCCTATGGCCTTTAGCATTTGACTAGTACTACCAATATAGTCAGCCATCCCACGTACACTAGATGGAGTCTCTGGATGAACTATAAGCTTAGCACCCGGATGCTCTTCCAAGGCCCTCCTAACATGGTACTCGCCAAGTAGATACTGGTGTACCGGGCAGTTACCATGTGGTGGTACAGCTACTACCTCCTTACCAGTCTCCCTAGCAACATGATCTGCTAGATTCCTATCCGGGCCAAACAATATTGTCTCATTGTCCAGTTTTGATACTAGTTTTGATGCTGATGAGCTAGTGACTATATGGTCTGCATAAACCTTGAGTTCAGTGGGAGAGTTTATGTATAGAACCAGTGGTGCACCCGGATATTCTTCACGAGCCCTCATAACATGATCCTTTGTAAGCATATCAGCTAGTACACATCGTGAACATGGCTCCGGGTGTAAAACGATCTTGTCCGGGTTGAGTATAGCGGCTATATCAGCCATAAAGGATACACCAGCAAAAACTATTACGTCAGCACTTGTCTCAAGAGCCTTCTTTGCAAGCTCTAGACTATCACCAACATAGTCAGCAATATCCTGAACCTCTGGAGGCATATAGTTATGGGCAAGTATGATAGCGTTACGCCTACGCTTGAGAACACCTATATCCTCCCGGAGCCTATCAATAAAACCCATTAAAACACACCCACATGAGAACAATAGGGTGTAGAGGTTAAATAGCATATAGCCGGGAGCACCCATGGTAAAGCCTATATCACATTATATACTACTAATAGGATATAGGTGGAGGACTAAGGATAAATGACAGGATCTAGTGTAGCAACTGTATTGTCTGACAAGATTATTGAGGAGACTGTTAAGAGACTTAGTGAGAAACTAAGTAAGGGTAAGAGGTTAAGTGATGCAGAGGTTAATACCTTAATACTAGTAATGATTGTGAAGAGAATAGATGATCTAAGACAATATATTGATGCGAGAATAACTGATCTAAAGGATTATATGGATAAGAGGTTTGAGTACCTAGAGAATATGATAAACTCGTTAGAGAATGGAATGAATTCACTGGAGAAGAGAATAGGTACTCTAGAAAATAGAATAGATATTTTAGAAAATAGAATAGGTGCTTTAGAGAAAAGAATAGATGCTCTGGAGAATAGGGTAGAGTAGAGAAGAGAATGGAGAAACTAGAGGATAGAATGAGTGGACCAGAGCTTGATCCCCCTCCTCTTTAAACTTCTAATTTAATATAGTTTAAATATTATAAATATTAACAAAGAATTCTCTTATGGATTCAGAATTCACTATAATATATTGGTCCCTATTTTTGGTTATTCTGGATAATATTTGGTTCTGGAGTTGTAGTTTTTATTTATTCTTTAATCCTAGAAGCTATCTCCATAACTAGTTTCTCTACATACTTTACTGCGGTCTCTACATCTCTCTTCGTGCACCAGCCTTCGTAGAAGCATATATGCATACTCTGTGCAATAGCCCATACCTCATAAACCCATTTCCCAAGTTCATCTTCTAGAATCCTCTTGTACTCCCATAGCTCCCTATGGCTACTCAGCCTCCTCCCCTCTCTCCAGTAAGCATAGGCTTTAACAGCTAGAGCTGTAGCACCCCAGAGCTTCTCAGCAGCCTGCCGAGCATTATCCTTATCGAGTTCCTCACGGGCCTCCTCCACTAGGCTTTCAGCAACCCTAATATACTCTAAAGCCCTATCTCTTGGATCGAGATCACGGCTTAATAGCTCGGCAAGATACTCATCAACACTAACACCCCTCTTTGCAGCCTCCTCCCGGACACGTTGAGCCAACCTACCACGGACAACAATAGCTGTACCCAACACCTACACCAAGTTAAAACATTGTATACAGAGGGATAAAACGGTACCCACATAATACCATAAACACCATATCATGGACAACCACTACAACATCACCAAGACACACTACCATACCCAACAACTACACCATACCCCTCAATAGTACATATACTATGATGATAAATAGATCTAGAGATACCCATGGATATCATTAGAACAACATTAGATCATGGTTAACTATAGATGCACATCCCTAAAATACCCATTAAATCTCTAACCAGTATAGACTATTGCTTCCAAGACCCATAGCCTAGAATAGACACTAGCATTAACAAGTGTATAGCTAGGATATTTAGTAGGTATAATAGGATAAAGTATCGCTAATACGTGTAGAACCATAGTTTAACTAGTGAAGCAATAGATTCTTTTAGGCATGTTCTAGGCTCTAATTTATTGTCTAGGCATCTAGTGTATGTTTCAACATATCTCCTTATAAGCTTAGAACCCGTATCACCAGGCTCACGGCTAGCAAGTGATCTAAGGAATTCTAGGCTTTCCCTCAATAAACTATCATCATTAGATAAGGCTTGGATAATATAACCAGCTAACACTCGTGTATAGAGAGACGCTTGTGGGAATGTATATGCATAACCAGCTAGGTTAGCAACTAGAATAGCTAGGGCATCACTTAGCTTATCAGTATTAGTGGCTTCGGGTGCTAGAATAAACATGCATAATAACCCGATCAAATCATTAGACATCCTGCACCCTGCCTTCTCTAGCATCATTAGTAGTGAGCATCCGGATACTATTGGCTCAAGAGCCTCTAGAGGAACTTTCCCCTCCATAATACCCTATTTACTAAAAGTGTTTCTTCTTATCAATAATAGATCATTGTCTACTGGAGGCTAATAGTGGAGATTGTGTTTTAGGGTGGCTAGGCTAGTTTCCTCTTTAAACCTTTAAGCTTATGGAATTCATTTTCTCCAAGTACTATTATATGGAGTGGATAGTACATTGGTATTTCCTTCTCAAGTTCCCCCCATATATTATCTAGGATCTCTACTCTTTCACTATTATTTAGTTTCTTCCTAAATAGAACCACTATATCAATATCACTATTTACTGTAAGTCTATCTTCAGCAGCTCCACCTATCAAATAAACATTTGCACTAGGGTAAAGCTTCTTAATAATATATACGATCTTATCTAGTAGCTCAAGGCACTTATGTAGTATCTGTAGTCTTCTCCAAGGTTTTTCTCCTGAATACATTCTCCTCAATCCCTTTCAATAGATTGATTACCTCTTTCACAGTATTTAATAATAGTTCTGCCTCCCTCCTCCCATACTCAAATAAGCCATATGTAGCTCTTGTATGAGCATCTGATAACTCTATGAGCTTCCTCCTATTCCTCCCAACATAGTCTATAACCTGCCTAGAATACTCCTCCAAACCCTCCTCTAACAGAGCAGATGCAAGGATCCCTAGGAGCTCACGTATATTATGGCCTCTAACCTCTTCACCAATCACCCTGTAGATAAGAGATTTAATATATAGCTGGACAGCATACTCTCCCTCACGAAGAGCTGTATCATAATCACCCTCCATAAAGGCTCTTTCAGCCCATTTCAATGCATTAAAAGCCCTCTTCCTCAGTAAAGACGGGTGTTGAGTAGTTTTCAGAGTGAAGGTTTTTATAGGTCTGTGTAGGTCTTTTAATGTTGATATATATGTTTTAGTGTTCTTTTTGCTATAATATATGCTGAACCCAAATGCCTATCTAGTCCTAGTTTTTTACCTATCTTTATACCTTCTTTACTAGTGTTTCTAGGATTAATATAAACTGTCTTTATTGAGTATAGTGGTGCTTTCCATGTTATTTTCTCTATTATTGAGTTTCGGAACATTGAGACCTTCCAGTTCCACTTTCTCCCCTTTCTCTCCCCATTTCTTATCCAGTAGTATCTTAGGTAACCTATTATCTCTGGATTCTCCAAACCAATTGTTGAAACTCCTTGGCTGTAGAGCCACTTAAGAAGAGCATGTATCTGCTCCCCTATAAGACTCCATGCCCGTTTCCTTCTAACACCCATAAATGTAGTGTTCCTTATCCAGAAAGTCCTATACGACAATAGGTTTCCATATTCATCTATTACTACAGCATCCAATCTATCAACATTAACGTCTACTCCCGCAATATTGCTTCCCCTAGGCTTAGCGTATCTCCTCATAACCTCTATATACAAGCTGTAAGGTATCATTATTTGCACTTCACCGTGAACGTGTAGACCATTCTTGCCTATACCATAGTCTCTAATAACTACTCTAGCTGGATAACCAATCATCCCTCTACTAGCTCTATTAACTAGGACTTCAATAAGCTTCTTCCATCCCTTAGGAGTAGAGACTTCTAGCTCAATATATCTTGTTCTCTTATCGTACCCTATTGTTAGGACTCTTACATGATGCATATCAATGAATCTTATATTCATGTTTCCTCTAGCATAACCCCGTTCACCATCGCTTTGGAATAGTAGCCATTGCTTTAACTCTATATCTTTTATGTTTACTTTGAGAGCTTTAGCTGATTTAAGTGTAGAGTAAATCAGCTTTAGTATTCCATCTACATACCTACGGTTAGGTAGTATATCATAACATTTACTCCTTAATACCTTAAGGAACCTGTATTCCGATAAATCAGTTACTAATTCATTCTCCTTAATCAAGCTTATCACTCTATGGGCAACTAGTTTAGATAGCCAAGCAGTTGATAGAACGTTTCTAGCATAATCATCATTGACATGAAAATCCATAGCTATAGTAATATATTTAGGTAGATTCATTTACCTCACTCGATTAGGATATATATCCGAAACACCTATAAACTTTACTAGAGTAATAAATACTTGGTGACCTCCGCTGGGGGCTAAGAAGCCTCTGGTGGAGAGAAACCGTGATGAACCGTCCTACCGAGACCTACAATGACCTAGGACGGGAAACGGTATTCACCGCTCATATAAGCACCATATAATAACTACTGGTTGGCTAGATTATTAGTATAGCTGTACTAAATAAACAAGATCGTTTATGAGAAGAAAAATAACATACTCCATTAAATATATTCAAAGGCAATACATAATATGCTAATGATTATGGACAAGCACCCTCCAATAGCTAGTCTATTACATCATAACCCAATTACTAGGCTATACATTCCAAAACATCATAGGGAAATGAATATGGTTTAAGAACCCTATTATATACAATGTAGATATACCGCAACACGATAACATCAACTACATCTTTAACCTTAAATAAATCCATATATCTAATGAGGCTTAGGGATACGCTTCAGTAGAAATGGAGCCTATTAACCGGGGGGTTAATATGCACCTTTTCCACTGGAACTTTAATACAAAGCCTCCATGGAGGCTGCCTTAACACCTCTTAGGCCCAGAATCCATAGTTAACCCCCGGTTAACCATGGAGACTATGGCTAAGGAGATATTAGGTAGTCTCCATAGAGATTATCAAAATTACTTATAGTTATTTCCTAGTAAATATTACCTATACAATATGCTATGATACGTTAGGTATTGAGTACTAGCTTGTCTATATTATCGGTAGAAAATTATGTATTGATGGTTTAAAAGAGTGGATTGATGGGTATCAAGTAATCGATCATATGCTTTAGGTATGTATTTGTGGAGGGTTAGATTATAAAAATGGCTGATGTTGTATTCTATATTTTCTTCTTTAGTAGGATTAGCTTTATTATTGCTGTTATTATGACTATAGCTACTACTATTATTGAAGCTGTTATGATCGGGTTTGACATCATCTTTCCTAATGGGTTTTCTTTGACCCCACTGGTTTGAGCTATTTGGGGTAGTGTAGGTGTTAATGTGTTTTGGGGGATCTCTGTTGATAGAGCTATTATTGTATCTGTTGTGTTTACAGCCCATATCGTTGTTATATACCGATCCCCTATAACTAGTGTCCTTATAAAGATCCCTCCGGAGGTAATGTTTACCGATAATGGTTGTGTAGAGTTTATTACTAGGAAGTTGTTTCCAAGGCTAGGTATTAGTATTGCTGTATTATTCAGTATATCAATATCTATCTCCTTTAGGGAGAGCACACCACCTATAGACGTGTTATACCTCCATGGTATAAATAGGTCGCTGGCACCCACTATGAAGGTGGAATAGCCTACAAGCCCGTAGTCACTGTGTAGAACACATACATCCACTATACCCACAGTTATATTTGGATCTATAGGTGTCAGCTCTACCTCTATATGATCGGTGCTATCTAGGCTTATATTCCAGATAGCCTTTGATACATTGAACTGATCAGATGAAATATGTACCTCGACATTAGGCGATCCTACACCGCTTATCCCGCTAAGCTCCAGTCAGAGCGTATTACCCCTGATATAGGACTTTACGGTAGCATAAATACGTATTCAACGATGTTGTTGGCGATGTAAGTTCACGTATGTCTTCAAGAATGGATGTAGTCATGTTAGCTAGATCAGCTATTATACTTGGGCTATAGTACGGGTTCAGGGACTATATTCACTCACGTATACTGATGTATTTGTCAGTGTTTTGAGTCTTTTGGCTCCAGCAACTATTGGTGTCCTACTATTCATACGCTTCCTACTATCCTATAGTGATCTACAGAGATTCCTAAGGGTATCATCTATACTCATGGCGTTTGTCCTAGTATCAACTAATGTTGGGATAGCGATAACGTATAACCGTATCTACCATAGACCGTTTACAAGCAATTACATCCCCCTAGCCATGGCCTTGCTGTGTGAACTACTACTATTCATAGCATACCTCATCATCCTAAGAATTAGTCTACAGCACCACATAGTAATTCTAGAGGACTCTAGAGGCAGATACTATGCTATAGGTACGGTCGATGAAGAATCTGCAAAGAAGCTGATTAGAAGGATAGTTGTTGAGGTGATGGCCTCTGCTTAAACTATCGGGTAGGATGGAGGAGGTGTTGCTAAGGATACTTGGTAGGGGTGAGAGGGAAGTTGATGTTGCAAGAGATCTTGGTGTGTCACGCCAAGCCGTTAGTAAGGCCTTGAGGAAGGCTAGGGCTAGGCTTTCAGAGATCTTTATTAGGCTTTCAGAGGTATTGAACTCTGATATCATAAGGATAAACATTAGCAGGGGATACATGATCCTACGTAATAGGCAGATAAACCAGAAGATCTACGTAGTCTACGTCCCTGGTGAAGGCCCACTTACACTATTTGGTGATGAGATAGACTGTAGTGGTTTACACAGGAGGTTCTGTGAGAAGATAGTCTATGCAATAAAGTACTGGGGACTAGTAGACTGGAGAGAAGAATATAGGAGTCTAGAAGAGATTATTAGGAAAGCCGTTTCTGAGATTGAGAAATGATATTCAAACCTCATGGTTTCCTGGATCGTATAGTATGTACTCATGTATATATAAGTATGCTGTATATTAGAGATCCTAATAAACTACCGCTTGCTATCAACATCCAAGGGTAATTCGGTATACTAAATTCGTAGAGGTATAGGTATACAATTGCTACAACAATATAACGGCCTAAAGCTAAGATACATGCAATAGTGAATGACTTTGATACTCTATAAGAGACCCGGGATGGAGGAATTAGCTTACCAATACCTATCTTAGTACATATACTCCTCAATACACAGCCATAACACCTACTATAGTCAGGAATAGTATACTTTATCCTAAAATAGAACATTAGGATCAGTGATACCACTATAGCATAAATAAATGGGAGGAACAAGAGATAATCCATTATCCCACCCACTTAAACACTGTACCTACTATTAACTCCTTACAAAATTATAGATTTTATCCACTAAATCTTACATTCTCCAAAGATACCTAAAAATAACCCCTAGATCACCCTAGCTTAAGATACATCTGTCAAAGGGGGATCTCATATGGTTTCTCATAGGCTTTACGTGATCATCTATTATCTTGACAACAGTCTCCTCCATGGTTTTCTCAATAATGAATATCCTATCTAGATTAGTGAAATAATAGTACAGTAAATGGGCTGCTATAAGAACTGGGTAATCAACATTATTAAGTTCATTAAATACGTACTTCTAGCATCTTAATACACATTATATCATCTCCATAAATATATAGTGGCTATTATATTGGTGTAGAGAGTACTATGGTATTAGAGGTATAGGTTTATCTAGGAAGGTATATGCTATGGCTAGTGGCTATGATCCATTGGAGGTTGCTAGGAGGGTTTATGCTAGGGTTTCACGTGTGAGGGATGGTGTTGAGGAGCGTCTCTACTTTAGGTTTCGTAGGGATAGGTGGTATGGGGGTATAGTGTCGGCTGATGTCATAGGCTGTAATCTATCATGTCGTTTCTGCTGGAGCTGGTACTTCCGTGACAACCTTGGGAGGGGCCGTTGGCTGTGTCCGGAGGCTGTTGGTGAAAGGCTTGTCTCTATGGCTGAACGCTATCATGTAAGGCTTATACGTTTAACTGGTGCTGAACCAACAATTACTCGTAGGCACCTTGTAGAGGTTATAGACTATGTGACAAGCCATGGATACCAGTTCATACTGGAGACAAACGGTGTACTAATAGGTGCATATCCAGACTATGCTGAGGAACTATCAAAGTATCCTAGGCTAATAGTCCGGGTATCGTTTAAGGGTGTCTCCCCAGAGGAGTTTAACTGGTTAACCGGAGCTGATCCAGGGGCTTGGTATCTACAGCTAAAGGCTCTAGAGAACCTTGTAGACAATGGTATGAAGCCCGGAGACCAAGTATACCCAGCAGCGATGATCGGGTGGAGCCGTGATGAGGATATAGAGGCTTTCCTAGAGAAGCTAAGAAACATACATCCAGCTCTCATGGAGGTTGACTGGGAATATGTAATCCTCTACCGTCACGTGGTCAGGTTGTTGAAGAAAACTGGTCTATGGCCCCCTAAACGCTACGTTTACCCTGGAAGCATACCTAAGGAAATGATCTAGGGTGTCTACCCAGTACCTCTTGGTGGTGGAGGAGGTGTTGAACGAGTTTTTCTCATCCTGCCATGTATTGATGGTAGTATAGATATTATTATCACTAGTACTAGTAGAGCTACTCCAGGAGCTATGACTAGATAGGGTGCTGGTTTCTCAATCTCTATGAAGCTTATCCTCATATATGTTAGGGATGTGTTATATCCGCTGGTATCATACATTAGCACTAGATTAGCTTCCTCAACATCATCGGGTAGATCGATGTATCCTACATACTTATTCACAAATCCATCAAGGATTTCTGATTTAGCTTCTCCATCTATTCTATACATTAGTGCTATAAGTAGTATTGTCCTATCCGATCTAAGGTATACAAGGCTATTGTCCTTCACCCGATCAAGGTTGTAGACAAGTATTGTACCATTAAAGACTCTACCACCAATAGTTAATGTGGTATTTATCGTTTTTGTAGGCTTTGATAACTTGATCCTAAGGGGGGTATCTATGGAATCCTCAGTTATTGATGATGTTAATATGGTATTGTAGTTCATATAGAGTATTGATGAGCTTATAACAAGCATAACTATGACTATAAGTACTATGTTATAGGCTATACGGGCTATGTTTGGCGGTAGGCTATGCAGTCTTATACATCCAAGTACGTAGGCAATCACCGATACAATAGATATTATTACCACATATACATCTACTCCACTAGAATAGGTTATAGCATATGATGTATTTGATCTAGCTAGTCCTATGTATGGAGTTAACCCATTGACAATGACTATTGACGATGGATCATATATGTTGCTCTTAAGATCATATATGGCAACTATAGTCTCATACTTAAACGGCAACAGTATATTCCTACCTCTATTGAGTGGGTATACGTTTACATAATCAGTTGTATAACCTAGATATGCTATATACCCAGCTAGAAGTACAACCACTATAAATCCTACAACCATGGTTAAGAGACTAATAACAGCAGGGTTACGTAGACTAATATGCTCCATACCCATTACATATAGCACCATAGAATAGATAAATATGAATGTATTTATTAAGTCTTATCTATAAAATAAGGCTCTAGTTTGTTGATAAGACTAGTGCTAAAGCCACTACTGATACCAGCTTATAAACCCTATCAGCTGGATCGTTGAGACCCCATATAATCTCCTTAATGATCGGGTAATTGCCCCAGTTAACCCATGTACCATGGAGGCTCTCCAGCAGTAGTACTGTATGTACTGCTAGTGTATCGGCAAGTGCTTCAAGCACCACAGGATCATCATTAGCTAGTGCTCTAGACTTAAATACTGGTGTTTCAACAAGTATTTTCTCCAAAAGATCCTCTGTAAGATCGGGTATGACCTCCCACAGCTTCCTCCTAACAATACGTGATACTTCAGTAGTTAAGCCATTAACATACTGTATAGGTGATACTAGCTCCAACCACTTATCAACAAGTGCTCTAATAGCCATTCTACTACGTTCCTTCTCAAAACTATCCTCTATAATATCATGGTATGTGGATACTATTGATAATAATCCCGCTACAGCGTATAGGAGATCTTTTGTTTCACGATGCATTGTTACAGTATATGTTGACTCAAGGGTCTCAGCCATACCCCATAACACCAGAACTATAGTATCCAAATACATACCCTTAAAGACCCTAGGATACATGGAGATATTGTTAGACTAGTGAGACTAGAGCTATTATTCCAAGGACAGATAGTGTGACCATTGATGACGCAATAATGTTTCCAAGAGCTATTGAAGCAATAGACTTAATCTTGTCAAGACCCAGTATATAGGCGATCAAGCTACCAGTCCATACACCAGTAAAGGGGAGGGGTATTGCCACATAGAGTAGTAGTGCAAGGTATATGTACTTACTTCTCCTGATCCTTTCAACCCTACCCCTAACCCTCTCAATACTCCATCTATAGAGCCTTTCTAGAAAACCAATCCTATGGATAAGCCTCTCCTCAGCCCATCCAAGTAGGTAGAGAATGGGTACTGTAGGCAATGTACTGAATATGTAGGAGAGTACATAGACCATTAATGGATGGAGGCCGCAGCCTAGACCATACGGTATGGCTACACGGGCCTCAAGACCTGGTGCTAGGGCAAGCAATATTAGTATCACTACGTAAACTATCTCCAAGGACGATACACCATGTCCTCCAATGGGATCGGCTATGCCCCTCACTAGTATAAACGATTTACTAGAACTTATTAAAAAGAACTATCCACAAGCTGAAACATACTCCCTAGTGTCAAGGATAGCTATACACCATAGGATACAGGGATCGAGAGGTTTATGGGAAGCTGTTAAGGAGGTAAAGGAGTTCTTAGACTACTATGGTATTGAGACAAGGATCTATAGGATAGATAATGGTGATGAGCTAGGCCTTGTGAAAGCACCTGTTGGATGGGATCTTGTCTATGGAGAGGTTATTGTTAGAGATAATGGTGGGGTGATCGCTAAACTAGATACCATTAGACACCCAACCCTAGTTGCAGCCCATAGCCCGGGAGGATCTGGTTCTGGAAAAATCGTTTTCGGAGGCATTGATAAGCTATGTGGTGATGGCGATGTACTGGTTACAAGCGATAGTCTAGCAGCAATATATGGTACTGCTGTAGAAAATGGCTTTAAAGCAGTAGCATGGTATAGTCCATCACGTAGCCCCCATGGTACACCCTATACTGGCTTATTCCATACACCAGAGGAAGCCTCTAAAGCATCAGTACCAGTATTTACACTGCCCTACAGCCTAGTATCAAAGATCATGGCTAGATCAATTGGTTCTACAGAGTTATCTATTGAATGGAATATTGATGTGGAGTACCATGGTGAAGGACTACCGGTTCTAGAGGCAGTTATTGGTGAGGGTGAATATAGTGTTGTCGGAGTAGCACATATATGTCACCCAAAACCAGGTGCCCACGATAACGCTAGTGGATCAGCTGCACTAGCAGGTGTTGCTGTAGCGTTATCAAGGATCTATGGAGAACTCGATCCAGGTGTTAGGCTTAATCTATATTGGGTTCCAGAATATACTGGTTCAATAGCATTGTTTAAACAAGGAGTTATCTCTAGGGAGAGGGTTGCTGGTGTACTTAACCTGGATATGGTTGGCTCTAGGCAGGATGCTACTCATTCAACACTACATCTTATAAGGAGTATGGTAGGCTACATGGGTGCCTTAACCCCCTTGGCTAAGCTAGCAGTTGAACTAGTCTATATGTCGTCACGGACATTCCATGGACAACCAGCTATTGGGAGAATAGTCTTTGATGAAACACCCTACGGTAATGGTAGTGATCATGATGTATTCCTTGTAAACAGGGTTGAGGGGGTAATGTTTAATGAGTGGCCAAGCACCTACTACCACACAGATCTTGATGTGCCCGATACTATTGGGTATAGAGAGCTATATATGATTGGTTCAGCAGCAGCTCTAGCCTTATCAGTTATGGCTAGACCCGATGTTGTAGGTAATGTTGTGGATTATATTAAGAACTACTATGGTAATCTCATAACATGGTATGCTATGGAGTCTGTGAAGAGGGGGTTTAACAGATCGTTTGTTGAGTCGAGGGTTTCAAAGCTAATAAGCTATTCCATGAGGAGAGCATTGTCATGGGTTAAGGGTAAGAATGTGCTGTATATGGAGGATTTATGCTGTACAGACTATCCGTTATATACTGGTGTATCACATGTATCGATCAGGAGATATACTCTGGAGAGGGGGCTTGATCTGTATAGGGTTCTACGTGATAATAAGGTGTTGGGGATGCTTGTATCAACATATTACCCGGCATATGCTAGTGGACTCTATAGCACTAGGGATATAGTTGAGCTATTCATTGCTGAGGAACTAGTTGATCCGGGGAAGATCGTGTGTTATGGTGTTAAGGGTGTAGAGTGTATGGAGAAGCTACTAGATCATGTAGGGGAATGGCTTGTTGAGAAGAGACTTTTGAAAAAAGGATAGTGTTTTAAAACAATATCTATCCTAACCACTTGATAGCTCTACGGATGAAGATATTGCTGCACCATATATGATTTCTCCCTTGACTAGGTAGCCACCAGTTGTGTTGTAGTAGTAGTAGCCACTTGCATGCCATGGGTAGTCATAGGTTAGTAGGGTTGTATCGATCTCTGATGGCAGGCTATCTACTGATACATAGTATGTAACCACTAGCTCGTGTCCACGGAAGCTATAGCCTAGCTGGTATCCATAGGCATAGTGTACTAGATACAGCTCATACTCCTCACCAGCATAGTATCCATAGATACCTAGTGGCACCATTGTATAGTAGCTTCCATAAACGGTTGCAGGAGTACTATTGAATACTATGACGTAGGCGAATAGGAATGGAGCATATGCTCCAGCCTTATAGGCTGTAGTTACAGCCCATAGGTTATCACTAACCTGTTCAGCAGTTGAAGTACTACGTACGACCACCAACCTTATACCTACCGGATCAAAGATCTTCCAGCCACTATAGCTACCGTAAGCTATGAACATCCTGTATAGGCCCGGCTGTACAGCTGGTTTATAGTAGAATATGTAGTCCCAAGACTCCCCAATACCCTCATCACTCATATAGACCCTATAGTAGTACCATAGCACGAAGTCCCGTAGCGGCAGACTCCACTTAAGTGGCATGTAGAGCCTCAGCCTACCATGATACTGGTCAGATAGTGATGGGTTGTAGACATGTCCGGGCTGTGGACCTAGTTTGAATGCTGCAAAACTCTGATCACTACCATCCGGTAGGAATGGCCCGCCTGGTGGTAGTACTACTACCTCTAGTGATGTAGCGTATCCACTGCTCCATCTAGCAACCATGTATACACCAGCTATGCTTGGATCGGATACTACTATAGGTATCATTCTCCAGTCAAGGCTCTCTGTCACAGTACCATAGAATGAATCTATTAGTCCAAGTGGTGTAAATGGATCATATGTTCTACTAGATTTCCTTGCTCCGAGGAATACGCTTGACTTATCATCAAGTACTAGTGGTACGACAATAGATACTGGTACAACGATCTTCTTATCAGGTGTATAGACAATGATCTTTAGATCATAGACTCCAGGAGCCATGGTCTCTGGAACAGTTATTGTCACGGGTACCTCAGCGTATCCATTGACGTTTAAGGATGTTGTATTGAATGTTATTAGCTTACATGGCACCTTCTTATACATTCTAGCAATAACCTTAGCCTTAACTGGTACTACACCAGTTGTATATGGCCTTAGCCTTACCAGTATATCTCCCTTAACTCTCTCCTGTACATTACCTATTGTCAATAGTGCTGTTGTTGAGACACGGGCTTCCGTGTTAAGCCTATAGATCTCGCCATTGTAGAAGTCGAAGGCATCAACACGGATCATGTGATCCTCCGTGTCTGGTAGCTGTCTGAACATTGGGTATGGGTATGTTAGGTTCTGGTATGCTACATAGATCTCTATGAAGTCGGCATCTCTAAACATAAACCTTGGTATGACCATGATCTCTGAACCATTGAAGTCATATACTCCATCAAATAATACCATCTCCTTAACCTTCACATAGGTTTCAGTAGCTAGTGATACATCACCATTACCCTCAATCACTAGTGTGAACATAGATGATTCGCCAGGAGCTACTACTGCATAGTGTGCTGTATCAGCTAGCATAGAGGCTATAGCATAAGCTAGGTCACCATAGAAGTTGAGGTAGTTCTCCAGATAAGCATTTACAATACCATCCCTAACATATACTCTGAAACCATCATCAATTATTGTCTTGACAAGCTCGTATGCATTAACACGTCCACTACCCTGCTGTAGTGCTGGATAACCTATGTCTTCAGCAGTACTCTTAATCAAGACCTTTAGCTCAATAGGTGTTGGTGTATAACCATACTTCTCTCTAAACGCCTGTATAGCTAGTGCTAATGCACCACTAGTGAATGGTGTAGCCTCACTAGTACCACCAAATAGGTCTAGACCATATACGAGACCCCACCAGCTATACCCATAGATACCATATCCACGTCCATCATTTGTACGTACACCAGCCCATTCATAGGCACCAATAGCTAGTACATCAGGCTTTGGATAGCCAAGAGCATTTGGTCCACGGCTACTAAACGGTATGATGTCATCAGCATAGCCGGGTGGATAGCCGAATACCTGGTAATACTCGAATAGCGTTGATGCACCAGCCTCTATAATCAATAGATCTGCTCCGGGTGCACCAATAGTACTGTATCCAGGCCCCTCATTACCAGCTGCAAATACTAGAGTCACGTTATTGCCTAGCAACATATTGAATGCAACCATCATGTCAAATACTGATGACCAGTAATCGGATCCTGGGAACTGGTGAGCCCACTTAGCAAGGTTCACATATGACCAGCTGTTACTGAGTATGTCTACACGATGTACACCAGCTGGAACTGGTACTAATGCGTTCATATCA
>Ga0190313_1000862_pt1 | contig 17136 bp, 10 predicted proteins | sample 4870071011_MG_FD_169989 | JGI IMG/M metagenome (GOLD analysis project Ga0190313, IMG submission 169989) | Hydrothermal vent sediment bacterial communities from Southern Trench, Guaymas Basin, Mexico - 4870-07-10-11_MG | ecosystem: Environmental > Aquatic > Marine > Hydrothermal vents > Sediment ...
CGCCTATTGTCTCCAACATAGTGGTTCTCATTAATAGAGTTACGCCCGCCATGCCGAGAACTAAGATAACTATCATAGGCAGCGTTAAGTGCCATGCTATATCCACAACGGGATATATTGGATTTCCAGGACATATTCCGAGTTTGGCGCATGTACTTCCGGGTCCGGTTTGATTACCACTTGAGAAACCTCCGAGTGGGAACCAGCCTAAATAGAATGAGAATATCCATATAAATATCAGACCGATCCAGAAAGATGGCATGTTATAGAAGAAAAGGCTGCTGACTATGACCACACCCTCAACAGGAGAACCTCTTCTCCAAGCAATATAGGAACCCAGAGCGATTCCAATCATATACTGCAAAATAGTGGCTATTCCGAACCACAGTAGGGTTCTCGGTATTGCCGCAGCCAGTACCTCTGCAACAGGTTTGTTATAATTGGTTGAATATCCGAAATTGAAAGTGAACATGTTCTTTATGTAATTTCCGTATCTTTCTATTAGTGGCTTATCTATAACATATACTATTCTCAACTTAACAGGGTTATAATTCCCACTCATAAGCACATAAAATTCTGCATATTTTCGCGGAATAGCTCCAACATACTGAATTCTATCAGAATTTTTTAAACTAGGCGAAAGTAATGATTTAAAGGTTAATTTCGTCTCCTCCAAACCATAGGCAATTTTTATGCTTCCACTGTTCAGCTTAACAGTAAGGTTCAGTTTGTCGCCCGGAGGAATGTATTTCTGAGATGTGGTTATGTTTGCAAAGTACAATTTTTCTTCGTTGGTATTCACTTGGATTGTGCTGGTGCCCAATTTATCACCGCCGTAGTATATTGAAAATGTTAAAGAGCCGCTTCCATTTGCATAGATAGAAATCTCAAATTTTCCATTTTCAATTTCTATCATATCCTCAAGATCGTCGGCAGTTAACCAATAAATCATATTATGGGTTTCATTTAGCTCTTCTTCAGTTCGAGTAGAATATGCATTTGACAGCTTATTATCACTCGCTAAGTAATAGTCATACACCGTGTGATCCCAGTGTTTTCCGTCATTGGATACCTTTATGAAAACCTGCATATTTTGACCCGCCTCGGTTGTTGTACTCCATATGGGAATTATAACTCTCGGAGTTTGGTAGTATTCAAATCTCTTACCTGCTTGATAGAATGTTTTGGTAGTATTTCCAATTGTGAATGTATCTATTTGGTGGTATTGAGATGGCTCCACAATATCCTCATACTTATTTGCCAGACCCATCTGAACAGCCATCTGTGCGATTTGTGTTGCTGTCAGATTTGGGTTTCCATAAAGTTGATCCGTAGGATCACCAGGCATCCCTTCAAAAAGTGCCCATGTAACGCTTGTGATTACGAACAGTGTAATTACTGCCTGAATGAGCCTTTTGACGATGTATGGTCCTAAACCTCCCATGGCATCACACTCCTAAACACTCAACCTACATATAGTTAAAGAATTTAAAGTTAATGGATGTGCGAAGAAGTCAAGAATATTCGTTAAGAATATCTCTAGTACTTCTAACGAATACAAATAAGAAGCCCACAATTGTTACGATTACACCGGCAATTAAAAGTACATTAATTATGCCTAACAGAGTTATTAACAAACCTATCAGACCCATAGAGATAAGAGAGGCACCCTGTATCATAGCACCGGTAGCCCCAAAAACTTTCCCGCGGAAATCGTCAGGAACCTTTTTCTGAAGCAAAGCATTGAGAGGTACTGATGTGAACATATTGAAGAATCCTAAGAGGAACGCAAATACTATTACTGCGTAAAATTACAGGAATAGCCGCGAAAAGTATTAAAAGAATGCCTATTGATATAATCCCACTGTAAGTGATATAGCCAGTTTTTACCTTACCTGAAAGTACCCCTACGCTTATAGAACCTAATACTGCGCCTATACCCACAGCAAATTCCACTCCTCCCAAGCCAACAACATCCATTTTAAGAACATCTCTTATGTATATGGGATATCCCACATTTAGGCCTCCAAATATAAGCATAAGGAATGAAAACAGCAGTATGATGAATAGTACAACTTTGGTTTTCTTTATGAATGAAAAACCTTCAATCATTTCTCTGATAGGATTTCTTCTATACTTTCCAATCTTCTCATTAACATTTATCATTAGTATCATAATTGCGGAAAAAACGAATGTAATGGAATCTATGATGAATGTCGTTCTGTATCCTACCAAAACTATTATAAGCATAGCAATGGCTGGACCTAGGATCAGGGAAAGCATGAAAGTCATCTGAGATAGAGAGTTAGCTTCTACTAGAACTTCTTTATCCACTATATTCGGAATAAGTGCGTTTCTGGCGGGATAAAAGAATCGGGATGCCGACGCCAGTAGAAAAATCAGAATATACACTTCCCAAATCTCCTGCGAGAATATTATCAGAAAAACTATAAGGGCCCTTATCAAATCTGCACAAATCATTGTAGTTTTTCTTTTCCATCTATCCACAAATACTCCTGCTATGGGACCGAACAGTAAGGAAGGTATACTGGTGAAAACGAAGAGCATAGATACTTCCATAGGAGACGCTCTCCATTTGAAAACCACAAGTGCAGCAAGGCCTAAAAATCCTACTTCATCGCCTATATTGGATATCAATTGGCCTATCCATAGCTTCAAAAATTCGGTGTTTTTTAAAACCTTAATCAATCCTTTTGCCGTCAATGTAAAGAGTATTACCTTCCGTTAAATTAATATTGTGCATCCCTTACCTACCCGTCATGGTGAATATAGATTATGTGGAGGAAGTACTGGAAAATCTTACGAAGAACGAATTACTGAAAAATCTCGGCAGAGGATTGGCAACTTTTTATAGGACACTTATTGGCGAGGGATTGCCCGAAGATTTCGCCAAAATTCTAACGCATAGATATTTCGTGTTCATCTTAAAGACCACGGAAAATATACTGTCGGAGGATTCATCCATCATAGACAGGTTCGTTGAGGTAGTGGGAAGCGATGATGATTATTACGACGATTTCTGAATATTAGTATGCGCTGATATTATCTGACCCACAGCTATGCCGTTATCGCCCGGGGCAAATTCCTCGTGAACTAAAAATTCAATTCCTTCTCTTTCCGTAATCTCTTTCAGCATGTCGTTTATTACCCAGTTGTAGGCTACGCCTCCAGTGAATCCCAGTTTATCGCATCCTACATCCATGGCTATTTCTACGAATTTTTTCAGAACGGAATAAACCGCAGAATATGCGATATCTTCATTTTTTCCATTCAAATCAAAAATATCTTCAAAGAGGCTTTTGATTGAAACAACCTTTCTTTCACGAAGATTATATACATCCAATTCAAAATCGTACTTTCTTTTGCCTTTTAAAAGCAGGGATTCCAGCTTCATCGCGAGTTCGCCTTCGTATGTTCTTCTATTCCCTATATTGAAATATACGGCAAGAACATCCAAAAACCTTCCGAAACTAGTTGTATAAACTCTAGTATTTTTCATCGCTTTTCTAAGCAAATCTTCCTTTTTTTCATCGTAAATTTTCAAATCACTTCCTGCAATTTCTTTTATAGCAAATAATATTCTTGAAGGCTCTATGACGGCTAGATCTCCGCCTATAAGGGGCACGGGCTCCAGAGAGGCTATTCTCTCAAAACTACTTTCTGTTGAATAAAGAAATTCTCCTCCCCAACTTTCCACTATTCCATCGTATATTCCTCCATACCCCGTTCCGTCAAATGTTAGAGCGTATATCTCATCCATATTTTTCTCAAACATTAGTGATAGCGCATGGGCATGATGATGCTGAACCTCTAAAACATCACATCCCATTTGTTCTGCGAGTTCATGCGAGTATTTTCTATAAGTGTATGCTGGATTTCTATCTATGGATATGGCATCTATACGATAAACTTTCAGCATTTTCAGAAAATTATCTACAACCTCTTTCAGCGAGTTTAGTCCTTCCAGAGTTGATATATCGCTTATTAACTGCGAAAGGTACATCTTGCCTCTGTAGGTTATAGCAACAGAGGAATTCTCCTCTGCCCCAAGCGCCACGATACTTTCTTTAAATGGAACTTTTATCTGATATGGAGCGAAGCCCCTTGATTTTCTTATAAATAGAGTTTTCCCTCTCCAAATTTTAATCACGGAATCGTCCACCCTGTTGGCTATTTTTCTGTTGTGCAGAAGAAGATAGTCCACGGGAAGTTTGAATGCTTTTTCATTTTCCACGACCATCGGCATACCTGGCATATTGGCTGAAGTCATTATCACAGCATCGTGTTTTAAATATTTAAAAAATATGTGGTGAATTGCGGAATATGGAAGGTATATTCCTATTGTTGGTAGAGAGGGAGCTATGTTCCAATAATCAATTCTCTTGCGAAGCAAAACAATAGGTCTCTGAGGAGATAAAAGAACCTTTTCCTCGTAATTGTTTATGTACGCATATTTTCTTGCAGTCTTTAAATCTCTGACCATAACAGCGAAAGGTTTCTGCGGTCTTCTAAACCTCTTTCTTATTTCATCCGTGACTTCTAAAATACCAACCACATGCATTCCGCCCCACGATTTCATAAGTCCTATGTTACCATCGTCTATCAACTCTGCAAATTTTTTTATTGGATTATCTTTATCTATAACATTTCCCGAAGAATCGTAAAGCTTCAACTCGGGACCGCATTTCTTGCAAGATATTGTTTGGGCGTGAAACCTTCTATCCAGCGGGTTGGAGTATTCCTTCAGGCAATCGTCACACATTTCAAAATCGTTCATGGTCGTATACTTCCTATCATAAGGAAGGGCAAAAATCACCGAAAATCTTGCTCCACAATTAGTGCAGTTTATAAAAGGATACATGTACCTCCTGTTTTTCTCATCAAAAAGTTCTCTTAGACAGTCTTCACATATCGCTGTATCTGGTGGTATAAGCGAAAATCTCTCAGCATCCTTGCTTTCCATTATGATAAAATCTTCCGGTAAATCTTCATCTATTTCAGATATAAAATAATCCTCAATCTTGGCTACCGGAGGAAGATTTTTTATAAGTTTTTCTATTAATTCTTCTGGCCTTGAATCCACGACCACTTCCACATACGAGCCGCAGTTTCTGACATATCCTCTTAACCCCAGAGATTTCGCTGCCCTGTACACCGTAGGCCTAAAACCTACACCCTGAACAATTCCCCGTATTTCTATTTTGTAAGGCATATCATAATCCCAATGCTTTCATAAGTTCCTCTATTCCCTCGCCTGTCCTGGCGGAGGTGAATATAATATCGCTATTCGGTTTAACTTTTCTATAATCCTCTTTTATTCTTTGCAACGAGACATTTAGATACTCTGCCAGGTCAATTTTGTTAAGTACCGCTACATCAGCCACCATGAATATGTAAGGATGCTTCACGACCATATCATCTCCTTCCGTTACGCTGATCACAACCACCCTTTTATCCGTACCTAAGGGAAAATCGGCGGGACACACAAGATTTCCTACATTTTCTACGAAAAGAACATCTATTTCATCCAGCGGTAGTTTTTCAAGAGCGTGCATAACGCGATGTGCATCCAGATGACAATCTTTCCCCGTGGTGATATTAACAACAGGTATGCTCAACTCTCTCAGCCGAACAGCGTCTTCATCGCCGGCCACATCTCCAGTTATGGCGGCAACTCTTAATCCATTGTCCAGTATTTTTTTTGAAATCTGATAAATCAACGCGGTTTTCCCGCTTCCTATTGCCCCCATAAAATCGTAACTTTTTATACCGTATTCTTTCAGAATTTTTGCGTTCTCCTCCGCCAGTTTTTTGTTTACCTCCAGAACATTTTTTTCAAACTCAACATCTACAAGATGCATTCCATCACCTCTCCTTCTCGCCTATTTTAACGAGGAGTTCATATGTTCTGCGGTAATCGGCTATGCTCATCATCTCAACAGGACTATGAGTGTACTTCACGGGTATGCATATAGGTAGGGAGTTCAATCCGAACTCGTATGTGGCGGCAGCATCCGTAGAGCCACCAGTGGCGACTTCTTGCACAGATATGCCATTCTTCTCCGCTAACTTTTTAACGAATTTTCTGAGTTTTAGGGAAGAAACTCCTCTCCTGTCCACAAGCCTTATGACTGGACCGCCGCCCGTTCTAACCGGACTCTGGTGAAAACCGCCCCAGGGAAGATTTCCAGCGGATACCGTATCTATCACATAAACTTCATCAAAACTGTGTCTGGAGGCGAAGGCCTTCGCACCCCTTAGCCCAGTTTCCTCCTGAACTGTCCATACAACAGTAATCTTATTCGGCGGAGGATTTTCAAGAAAATGTTTTAAAAGAAGGATATTGAGGGCGCATCCAACTCTATCGTCTAATGCCCTAGTTATAACATAAGAGTCGTTGATGACTACGAAATCCTTCTTTAACCTCGCTGGAAGAATAGGTATTATTCCCATTTTTCTTGCCTCATCTTCGCTATCCACACCTATATCCACGAATAGGTCATCCCACGATAGAGTTTTTTCCATTTCCTCTTTTTTGCTGAGATGAGGGGGCTTTAATCCGATAACACCATGTACTATGCCTTCCTGAGTTTTGATTTCCATTATGCGGTTATAAACGCTTCTAACATCCCATCCGCCCACAGGTCTAAATCTCAGATACCCGTTTTTTTCAACATACGATATTACGAAACCTATTTCGTCCATATGGGCAACGAACGCTATGCTTTTGCCTTCTTCTCCCACGGTAGCATAGAGATTTCCAACATCGTCTTCTCCGAACTCAACATTGGGAAACATCTCCCTTATCTTATCTCTCATTTCATCTTCAAAACCTGAGATGCCGAATGTCATCACCATCTCGCGCAAAATGCTCAAATCGTTCATTTCTTCTTCACCTCTTTCTCAAATTGAACTTCCAAATCATCCACTACTTTTTCCAATCTTTTAATTGCCCTTTTGACGGCTGCCTGAGGTTTTCCCTTTTTGACTTTGACCACCAGAACCGGATTATCTAAGGTGGGATGCTTTATGGTGTATTTCGCGTATTCCACCGCTTCATCCTTGTTTAGTTCTTCCACTAGGGGTATAAGCAGAGTGTTGTCGCTGTTCTCAATCTCAAACTTTATCGTATCCTTCTCTTTTTCTATCAATTTTAGTTGCATATCCTTTCTCATACAATCACCTCATGGCGAATCCATATTGAAGGTTTCCTCTCACCATGTAGAACGGGGCGTAGAACACCCTAACATCTTCTACCTTAAAAATGTAATCCAATCTCTGCAATATGCCCGGCTTCTCTCCCTCGTAAGTGATGAAAAGAAACTCCGCCATTTTTTTCGCATCGTCCATACTCATACTTGCCGGCAAAATTTTTGATGTTTCAAATTCCTCGCTTCTCGGAATTCGCGGCCCATATACTGTTAAGGCCTGTGACAAACTTTTCACATAATCCAGGGTATGATCCGTTGCGAGGATATATATATCGTATGTTCCCTCCATCCTGGAATCTCGGGAGAACATACCCATAAAACCTCTCAGATTAACCTCGCTCAGAATTCTTATGTTTGCTTTCACAATCCAGAAAGGAACATATACTTTTTCGCCGTTGAGCGAAATCTCAAATTTTCCTATTTCTCTATCCACCACTCTTCCACTCCCGTTTTCCATTATGAATGATGTTCCGCAGTTTTCGCAAAGGTTGATCTCATCTTTTTCTCGGCCCTTAGGCGGAATGAATACCATCCCGCATTTTGGACATTTTACCACGATTACCCTCATAGCACTTACACCCCTATTCTTATATCCCCTATATTTATTGTCCCTTTACCTATCTTCACGGGAGATTTGTATTTTTTGGGTATATCTCCTTCCACGATTTCCATTCCGTGACGGAAGAAGGCGTATCCCAAAAGGAATATTATTATTCCCGCCACCGCACCGTAAAATCCTATGTTCTTGCCGAGCATTATGAGAGAGAACGCCGCACCCCCTATCACGGAGGAAGATGCTATAGCCAGCGATCTCCACAGGGGGTCTCCCGGAGCCCTTCCTGCGATTACTCTGCCGGTTACTCCATCCACTGTGGCGAAGTACCCTTTTCCTCTATATTTGTATCTCACGATCCAAAAGGGGTAGTTTATCTGAGTAACGCTTTTGGGTAGAAAGAAGAGTTTCTGAAAGGTAACATTTTCAATATCCACCTCTTCCACCGCCCTCTTCTTTAGTTCTTTCTCGCTAACTTTTAAAGCATCCTCTTTACTGGTGGTAACATCAAATTTAGGTATGCCCTCCTCTCCAACAGGTATGCCCTTACCTCCAAAATTTCTGAGGTGTTTGACTCCTATATCGCCAGGGTCGCATGCTATTACTGACCACATATAATCTCTTAGAACCATCTTCTCCTTGGGAACCTTTTTCCTCCTCACATTGCCGCGGGAATCAACATATGTCTCTATGTTATACCCACAAACCCATCCAACGACTCGTGCATTTACGCTCCAGAAGGGTACATATATGGGATAAACTTCTTCAAATTCCGCGAATTTATTCAGATTTCTGGCTTTGAATCCCTCCGAGAACCATTTTCTTACGCTCTGCATCGCCGAATTTTTGTCCACATTCATAGCATAGGATATTTTTCTATATCCCTCATCTCCGTGTACATACAATTTTACTCCGCAGTACGGACATTTCTGATACCTACTGCCTTCCTCTATCTCTAATATTCCCCCGCAGTTGGGACAGTTAACTGAAACCAAGAGCGATTGAGCCATACTTCTGCTATTGAATTTTAGTATTTAAATTTTGAGCAAGTCGGTACAATAATATTGTAGAAAACTATCTCGGAATCTCTAGTGCTATGCTCAGCAGTTCGTATGTTCCCTCTTTCAAATGCAGATACATTCCGACGGTTCTTTTTCCTTCATCGTACTTCAATCTCCAGAATCTTTTTACATCTTTGTCTAAAAAATCTTGAAAATTTTTTGGAATTTCTGCATAGTAATCTACAAGGGAGTACTCCGCTATCCTCAGATGGCGAAGAAAATTACCTATGTCCAAGGCATCGGAATGTCTTATCTCTCTTACACAGTACTTTCTGTAGTTTTCTAAGGAATCCGTTACTATTGGAGCCAAGTACGAGGATGATAAAATCAGGAATTTTCCCTCAAGGTCAACTTTAGCATATATATCTGCAAAATCCTCCGGTGGGTTTATTTCAACAAAGCACTTCCCCTTAGGAATGCCCTTTCCCGTCATAATTCCGACGCCCCTGTTTCTGTGGTATTTCCTTATAATTTTCAGGGTATTATCATTCTCTTCTCTTACATCAAGAATGCACCTCATGTTTTTGACAAGTGCCAGATACCTCATGTTCAGCATCTTGAAGGATAAGAGGTTCATAGAGAAAAATTTTTGCGTAATCTTAAAATACAAATTTTTATTTCCTTCTTTCAAGCCACCGTAGCTCAGCAGGTGGAGCGCCGCCTTGGTAAGGCGGAGGTCGCGGGTTCAAATCCCGCCGGTGGCTCTGTGGTTAAGTGTGATGTTTGCGGAAAGGATGCGGTTATTTTTATAAGGTACAACGGAAGACATCTCTGCGAAAGGCACTTCTCCTCCTTCTTGGAGAGAAGGGTAAAGAGGGATGTTAGGGAGCAGATAAGATTAGGTGAAGGGATAATCGCGGTAGGAGTTAGTGGCGGAAAGGACAGCAATGTTCTCCTTTACCTCCTCAATAAAATATTCGGAAAATGGAAAAATGTTGATTTGTACGCAATAACCGTTGACGAAGGTATAAAGGGCTACAGAGAAAAAACGATTAAAGCCGCGGAAAACCTCTCAAAAAAATTGGGCGTTGAGCACATAATAATCAGACTTAAAGAGATTATTGGGATAACCGTAGATGAGGTTGCAGATGTGGATAGAGAATATAAACCTTGTTCGTACTGTGGGGTATGGAGAAGAAAAGCACTAAATCTCGCGGCCAAGGAGATAGGAGCAAGATACATAGCCCTCGGAACAAATCTTGACGATTACTCCCAAACAATCCTTATGAACTTCGTGCGAGGAGATATCGCAAAACTGGCGAAACTCGCCCCACATACTGATAGAGTGATAGAGGGTATGATTCCCCGTGTCGTCCCCCTAAGATTCATACCGGAAAAGGAAACTACCCTTTATGCGATCATAAATAACATTCCGTATGAGGATGCGGTTTGTCCCTATGCTCAGTATGCACTTAGGAACGATTACAGAAAAATAGTAGCTGGTCTGGAATCACGCTCTCCCGGAACGAGGCACAGTATAGTTAGAAGTTATTTAACCATAAGACCCAAACTTTACGAGATATATCCACCTGCCAAGCTCAATCCGTGCAAAATATGTGGAGAGCCTACGAGCGGAGAAATATGCAAATCCTGCCAGTTAATTGAAAGATATAAAAAATTAAAAAAGAATTTGCATCTTTAGATTTTCTGTCCCTTCATTTTGTTCCTCGTTAGAGGCATCCTCTCCAACATCTGCATCAGATTTTTCTGGAATCTCTGTGGTTTTTGTGGTTTCTATTGAACCTTTTTTTCTAAAGATTATCACTAGAACTATTATCGCTATCAAGATTATAACTATCAGTATGAGTAGCCAAAGCGGATATGCTTCTGGACTAACCTGTGTTCCTGAAGGTTTCTCAACTTTTATAGTTTCTGAATACATATTATTTTCTAGATTTTTGTCGTGTTCTGTGTTGACATAGATCTTTATGGTAATCTCGCCACTCTTTGTCATTTGCATGATATAGGTTTCCATCTTCTTTGTTCCTGGTGATATGGTACCTAGCGATATCGTTTTAATGCATTCATCGTCTACATATATGTTTATTGTTGCGTTATCAGCTTTCCAGGTACCTATGTTTTCCACGCTAATATTCAGAGTTATGTTGTCACCAACTACAACTGTATCTTTCTTTTGCAGGGTGACTTCAACTTTAAGGTCGGGTGCTGCTATAGTGAATGTCCAATTGTATCCTTCGGATATAACATTTCCGGCAAGGTCTCTGATGACGGGCTCTATGATTACAGTGTATGTCTCTCCAAGCATAAATCCTCCATCGGGTATAAATATCAGCGTATCATTTTCAACAAGTATTGTACCGTTTACATGTGGCGTTATATTGAAGGCATTTATTACACTATTGGTATCTATGATTTCACTGAACTGAATTGTTATATTTGTATACGGAGAAACATCTTTACCAATTGGCGATGCTGAAATTATACTTGGTGCTGTGGTGTCTATAGTGAATTTAGCAGGTGCGCTCCACTCACCAATGTTGCCAATGTTGTCCACTGCACGTACTCTCCAGTAATATACACCATCATCCAATGACTGGAGATTGTACAATGTAGCGTTCACAGTATCACGAACTATTACATTCGCAAAATTACTGTTGTCTGAAACTTCAATTTCATAGTAGGCGATACCGGCATATTCATCGTAGCTCTCGTTCCAAACAAGTTGTGGTGTTTCTGAAAGATATGCATCATTTTCGGGAGAGATGAGTTGTGGTGTCGTTGGTGGCGTGGTATCCACAATAAACGACCATTCAATATATGTTGTGTTTCCGTTAATATAGACCTCAACCGTATGCTCACCATCTGCCAATGGACTAGACAGAGTTATGTTTATATATTGCGCATCAACAGTTATCTGATCATCAGGTATTCTATTTTCATCAACATATACATATTTATCAATTATACTTGTATCCTTCCAATAAATGACAATTGTTGGCTGACTATTATTTATAATCCCAACTGGATATATAGGCTTGAGATTTACTGGAGTTATCACTGCGAATTTGACCCGCTTGTAAGTCTCATGCCCAAGGATGTCCACAGCTTTGACGACAACAATATGATGACCTAAGGAGATATTATAATATGTGTATGTAGTTGCTGTTCCAACATTTATCCATGCGCCTCCGTCCATTTCTATCATGATGTGATCCAAGTGGGCATCACTGTAGGTCCAATTGATAGTTATATTCCTATCGGTGGTTATTGTGTCATCTGTAGGTGAAAGTATGTATAGTTCTGGAGCAGTGTTATCTACATCGATCTGTATCTTCGTATATTTGATGTTACCATATTTATCTATAGCTTTAGCTTCTATGTAGTAGGAGCCATCTGAAAGTATACTTGTGTTGTAAAATGCTTTAAATAATCCAGTAAGAGAGTCGTAAGTGGCTTGTATAGTTATATTTGCTGTGAGGTTTACTATATATACATAGACTTCGGTCACATAGCTCATATCATCGTGTGCTTGCACCTCTACCCATATAGGTCCACCAACTACATCACCATCGCTGGGTGATATTATTTGTACATTCGGCGATGTATTATCACTTACGGGTTGTGTAGAATTCTCGTAAGCGAAAACTATACTGTTGTAAACCAATTGCTTATCGTAATCGTTGGCATCCGCCGCATATTCGGGTATGTGGCTGAAATACACAACGCTTCCAAGTCCGTATTTATGGAAGAACACACCCGCTGTGGAATCGGTGCTCAATGCAACCAAATCAGCGGGGTCGGATGTGTTTAATTCCCAGTTGTATGTGGTATATGGGTACCCACACTCATATACTGTGGGTATGTACCTGAAAAGATAGGCGCTTTCCGCATAACTTGTATTGACATTGAAAACTCCGCTGAAAGATGTGGCCCACTCCTGCGATGCGGATTCGTTGAGACCGGCGAGAGGGGCGAGTTTCATGTTATTCGGCACATAGTTGGTATTCAGCGTTCCCGAAGTCATTACTAACCCATGTCCTTCGCTCACATACCTCTTTATCGCCGCAATTTCGGAATCGCCGAATTCCCACCATATGTTGCTATCGGGTATGTTTCTCCAAGCATCGGAAATCACGAGAACATCCGCATGCGTGTAATTTATATCATCGTAAGTTATGTTCTTATCCACGAGAGAATTCATATCGTACATTATTGTGTAGTTTCCGTAGACATACCATTTGCTCGCCAGTTCGTTCCATACCATTATATCAGGGAACTTAGCGCCGAGGGAATCAACACCTGCCACAAGTATAGGTCCGTGAGGTACTCTGCAGTAAGCTTGATAATAAGCTTCGTTGTTATCCATGTTATCATCGTTTGTGGTATTCACAACGAGTTTCAATGTAATTCTGCCTTCCTTGCTTGGTGAGAAGGAGTAGGTAACGGTGAAGTATCTGCTCGGCTGCAGAGTAAATGACGATGTTCCTACAATTACCTGCGTATTATCTTCGTATATTGCGTATAGAGTTGCATTTGCCGTTCCCGTTGTGTTTCCGGCGTTGAAGCACTTTACAGTCACATTTATAACTTTTCCCGGTCTGACCCATTCTTTATCCGTATATATACCAACCGCCGCCATATCCACCGTAGGTCTTGCTGAATTGTTGTATACATAGAATATAGAGTTATAGAGCAGAATGAGATCGTAGGAGTTTGCGTACATAACCTCCGTCATATACGGTATATAAATAGCCACTCCTCCACCATACCTATTTTCGGTAAGTATGCCTTTAAGACCAGTGCTCTGACCAGAATCGGTCTCTCCGATAATCTTTGCGCTATCATTAACAAGACCAACGCAAGCGTAACCGTAACCGATCTGGAAAGACGGCGGCAGATTATTGAATATATAATGGGAATAATTGACCGCGGATATCGTAGTTACAGTATCCGCCCAGTAACCTTCTACGCTTTCATTCAATCCGAAGATGGGAGCGAGTTTCATGTTGTTTGGCGCATTCGCCGAATCAAAGGTGCCCGAAGTTCCTATTATACCATACCCCATGCTAACCGCAACTTTAACCGCGGATATTTCTGAATCGCTGAATTCCCAGCCGTTGGATGATGACCAAGCATCGGATATCATAAGCACCGACGAACTAGAATTTATTATATCGTCAAGGGTTATCTCATCCTTGTTTAGGGAAATTAGGTCAAACACTATCCTATAGTTTCCGAACTTGTACCACTCATCCTGAATCTTCTGAAGTGAGGAATATTGTGAATAATCCGCTGCCCACGAGTCAAGAACTCCTACATTTATCGTGCCTTTGAACTCTCTTACATACAGCATATACGATGCCTTATTGTTAAATATTATGTTTTCTCCGGGCACCGTATCCGCTGAGATATTGACCACATAGATTCCTTCCGTTGTGGGAGTCCAGTTGAGATATACCCACACAGCGGATTTTGGAGGTATATTAACTGTGACATTAGTGGAATAAACTGCTTCTATAGCTGGTATGGATGAGGTTCTGAAGTGTTTATTATTTTCCACATAAGCTCTCTTCAAAGTCCAAGGCGGAGTGAATTTTATTGCCATACCGTTCCTTATAACATCCATGTTGTAAGAAATTTGTATATATCCGAGCGAACCATCACCTCCCTGTATTCCAACTGTTGCACTCGCGCCATAATCGTATGAGGCGTGGTTTATGAAGGTGTTGTTGTACTGGAAAATTATGGTTCCGTTCTGGAACAGTATCGCTTCAAAATTGAATATTCCATATGAATCGGCACCCCAATGCTGGATGTACCATTCTATAACCACAGCATTCTGACCATTTATCGTTGTATTCAAACGATATATGCCTTGATCGGATGTGTATGCCTTCATATCGTCCCAGAAAACCGGTATTATATAGTTCACGCTACTTGTGGGTAATTCATCATTGCTCCAATCTGTTGCATACTCCATGGATATAAATCCATTCGTGCAAACATAAATGGAGGTAAGTGTTTGATCATAGTACTGGAAATTGAATGGCAGATCTATACTGTAAGCATTATCGTCTCCTCCACCGATGAACTGCGAAGAGGAGTTCCCCCTAACATCTATCCAAGAATATGTAGTTGCTGAGGAGTGATATCCGAAGGAATCGGTTTGATTAAGATTGAAGAAACTTACAGTTATTGCCGCTTCGGATGATTGATTTTTGGTATCGTAAGCCACCGCCCTTAGCTCATGCTGACCATTCGGATAGTTTTCGGTGTTTATCGTCGTTGTGTATGGAGAGGTGGTAAGCGTTGCTACTAAGTTGCTATCTATATATATTTCCACTCTGTCTATTCCATGGTCATCTTTAGCCACGACCTCAACCGTCGCCGTACCCGAAAGGATATCGCTGGCATTGGGAGATATGAATCCCACCAACGGCGGGGAATCATACTCGGTTATTTCCATACTAACATTAATTGTATGGGCAACAGAATCTTTATTCACTACCAGAACCTTCGCTGTATATTGGTCACCGAGAATGGAGTATTCATCGCCATAGGAGTAAATAGAAATAATATCTTTATCCGATGGTGGCAGTAGCCAATTCAGAATCTTGTATGTTATATCTATTGCGGCACTTTCTTCATCTATAACTACGCATTCATACGGGAACGCCATGTATATTGCACGGTAGGTGGTGTTATTCACCATAACGCCTATGGAATAATCGTACTCATCATTGAAAATGTCAGAGACCTCGGTACTTCCATCATTTACAAGTTCATCTATGTAAAGATAGTATGTTGAGTTCAAAATAAGCCCAGATGTGTAATTTCCTGTTATCGGATTTCCTGCTATCCCGTAAACTGTTGTGGAGTATCCCTCTATCCAATCTTCGTAATAGTTACTTATATGGAAATAATCTGTAAAGAGAGGTGTTAGACCACCAAGATCCCAAAGAATGTCCTGTCCCATAAGCACCAGTCTTCCGCCATTGTTCATATAGGCTATAAGGTTATTCTGATCTTCCGTTGATAGAGTATCCGACCAGGCAGGACCGCAGTTCCAGAACACTATAAGGTAAGAATTTAGAACTTTAAGAGAAGGACTTCCAGAAAGTGAGGTGTCCCATACATCATAGTTCACTCCCAAAACATCCAGCTGATATGTTAATAGACCTGTGGAGTACTGGAAATATCCGCCATCATCCGCCACCACAAGTATATCGGGAGGATATGTTGTCCTGAAATGGTAGTAGTTGGAATTGTTATCGTCTGTGAAGCCGTTACCAGCTATATCTTCCACATACACATAGAAGTAATAATCGGTCCACGGTATAAGGTTTCTGAGGGTTACAGTATGCACAGTATTTGTAGAATCATACGAAACATTAGTAACAAAACCTGAAGTTCCGTAGTATAACTGTAATATGGTGGGTTCCGATGTTTCAACATAAATAGTCGCTACAGTACTTTTGACATCTAACACTGTCAGATTAATGATAGATGGAGGAATGCCATCCACGGTTGTTGATGAACATCTCCAACTGCCGAGGAAGTCCCAGTATTTTGCGGTGATAGTATCTGTGACATTTACCTCTATTACGCCATTTCCATTCTGGACATTGGAGAGTGAGGAAAGAATGCTTCCCAAGAAAACACCGGAGTTAGGTGCGCTCTCAATCAAATTGATTTCCTCAACATCTCCCTTACCTGATTCCAAAGTTACGGTGACTCTATCATTCACATTTGGATTTGTATTTGCATAAAAATCAATAACCTTTACATCTATGGTATCTCCGGGTTTATAGCAATTTTTACCGAATCTAACAGCGGAATAATGCTGATACTGCTCAATTCCTCCTATTATTGCTATTGAAAAGTCTTGGTCTATTTCCGGTGTTGACGGAATGGAATCCATGGGTATGTTCTGTGCCAAGACCCTTATCTTATATTTTCCAGCCACTGGATTTTGTATATAAACGCACTCAACATTGTTTATGGAATCGGAGGGAGCATTTCCGGGCTGAGTCCATCCGTTCTGGAAGTTATTTCCGATATATATGTTTCCATTGGGATCCTCAACCACCAAGTTCAAATCATTGACCAACGCGGGATTGGCATTAACCGCCCCCTCCCTGTCCGTATAGGCCATGGTGATTTTGAGAGGAGTGGATGTATCCACAACGGTTATATTCAAAGTATATTCCTCACCCGTTTCCAGATATACGGGAGAATCCAAGAACATCTCTCCATACGGTGGGTCTATTATGTTCGGAAGATAAATCATTCCCCAACCCTCGTTGTTGTTGGGTATTGGATCCTCGGC
>Ga0190313_1000863_pt1 | contig 17132 bp, 16 predicted proteins | sample 4870071011_MG_FD_169989 | JGI IMG/M metagenome (GOLD analysis project Ga0190313, IMG submission 169989) | Hydrothermal vent sediment bacterial communities from Southern Trench, Guaymas Basin, Mexico - 4870-07-10-11_MG | ecosystem: Environmental > Aquatic > Marine > Hydrothermal vents > Sediment ...
TGGACGATGAAAAAGAAAAAAAATCGTTTTTAAGTCGTTTTAAAAAGAAAAAAAAAGATGAAGAAACAGAAGAAAAAATCGTTGATGGGATACTTGATGGAATAAAAGAAGGGGATAACGGCGAAATCGGTACAGATGATGATTATATCTCTGAAGAACCGGAGCCGGGGAGTAAAGAAAAGGATTTCAGTGATACTCCAGGTGAAGTTGAAGAGGGTGCCACAGATGATCAAGAGGAAAAAAAATCATTTTTAGGCCGGTTAAAAAAAGGTCTGTCAAAAACCAGGGCGGTTTTAACAACTAACATCAGCGGCCTCTTTGCGGGAAAAACAAAAATTGATGATGATTTCTTGGATGACCTGGAAGAACTTCTTATAACATCTGATATCGGTGTTAAGGTATCAACCGATTTAATGCAGATTGTTTCGAAAAAAGCATCGAAAATATCCGACCCGGAACAGCTAAAAGAAATCTTAAAAAAAGAGCTTTTTTTACACCTGAGTAATAAAAAATTGGAAAAAACAGTTGGAAAACCCCATGTTATTATGGTCATAGGCGTTAACGGAACAGGGAAAACAACAACCATAGGAAAGCTTGCTTCAAGAGCTACGGCTGCCGGGAAAAAAGTTCTGGTGGTGGCGGCGGATACCTTCAGGGCAGCAGCCATTGATCAGCTTATGATATGGGCAGACAGAGCTGGGGCTGATATAGTTAAACATAAAGAAAATTCTGATCCCGCAGCAGTTGCATATGACGGAATAGATGCAGGTATTGCCAGGGATGCTGATATTGTTCTCATCGACACCGCAGGAAGACTTCATACAAAAGTCAATCTAATGGAAGAACTGAAAAAAATCAAAAGGGCTCTTGCAAAAAAAATCCCCGAGGCACCCCACGATATACTCCTGGTGCTTGATGCAACAACAGGTCAAAATGCTTTGTCCCAGGCGAAAACATTTAATGACGCACTCAATGTAACAGGGATTGCCTTGACAAAGCTTGACGGGACTGCAAAAGGTGGGGTTGTCGTAAGTATCTGCAGCACTTTGGATATACCAATAAAATATGTTGGGGTGGGGGAAAATATCGAAGACCTTCAGCCCTTTGATTCTGAACAGTTTGTAGCTGCACTCTTTGATGATTAAGGTATTCGTGGGGCAGTATGTTTTTTTATTGACATCATCTAAAAACTACTATAGTGAATTTTTAACAGTAATAATTTGTACACAATATGGGGTTAGCTTTAATTTCGATCATTTTAGAAGGGGTGTCCATTGAGAATAAAGATAGTAAATTTTTTTCTCAACACTAATTATCCCAAGAAAAATCAGCCCCCACAATATTAGGGCACCCATTATTTAATTTACGTTTCTGAAAATGATTCGTAAAAAATCAATTACCATTTGCAGATATTAAAAAATCAAGAAAAAGGAGAAAAATATGAATAAATCAGAATTGGTTGATGCAATGGCAAAAGATACGGGCCTTTCCAAATCCGTTGCTTTGCACGCACTTAACTCTTTTATGGATAATGTAACAAATGCTCTTAAAGAGAAAGACGGAAAAGTTACTCTTGTGGGATTTGGTACTTTTGCAAAGATTAAAAGGCAGGCTAGAAATGGACGAAATCCCAAAACAGGTGAGCCGATTAAAATTGATGAGTGTAATGTGGTAAGATTCAGGCCTGGTAAGACCCTTAAAGACACAGTATAATATAAATTTCTACCTGGGCAAGGCGTATAAACACAGCAATGGTATTTTGAGATTTGATCCTGACGTAATCATATGTCCTGATAAAATGCATCATTGATTCAAGGATTTATCTGCTTAAGAAAAAAATGGCTTTTTGTGTAAATGTTGTCAATATCTGGATAAGCATTTCAAGATAGAATCAGCCTTAATGATTTTACCGTTTTGAATTCAATCTCCGTAATTTATCAATGAGTATGAGGATATCCATGAAAAACTGGTTCATTTAATCTGTCTGCAGGTGGTTAAATTAAAAAAGACTGGCTATTTAAGCGTGTTACGGCCATTTGAGAAAAAAACAGGCTTTGCGCTTATTCCCAGGCAGAGCCTGGGAATAAAGCCTCCCCTTTCTTGTGCAGGATTTTAACCGGGTACAATTGCGTAATTTATTTCAAACAGGCTGAATTAATAGATTATTTTAAACCCGTTAAATTCTCCTGTAAATTCTTTCATATTTTCATCAACTTTAATAACTTTTGCCCCTTGAGGCCCATTTTTGCACCATTTAACCATCAATTCCACCTGTTTTTTTTTACCTTCGAGTACTGTTTCAACGGTTCCGTCAATTCTGTTTTTTACCCACCCTGAGATTTTACATTTTTCAGCTTCTTTTTTTGTCATAATTCTAAAACAGACCCCTTGAACCCTGCCGGTAATTATAAGATGCATACATATATTCATATTCCCAAAAGCTCCCTAAGGGTTATTTCATTAATAATCTTAATTCCAAGTTCTTTTGCCCGATTGAACTTGGCTCCAGGAGTAGTGCCGGCCACCAGATAATCGGTACGGCTGCTCACAGAGCCACTGACCTTTCCCCCTGCCATTTTAATGGCGTCTTTTGCTTTACTCCTGGTCAATGTTTCAAGGGTTCCGGTTAGGACAAAGGTTTTTTCGGACAGCAGGGGCTCCTGTTCCTTTATGCTGCAGATTATATTAATCCCATTTTTGATAAGCTGATCTATGGTATTTAAGTTTTCCCTGTTATGAAAAAAATCCATCAGACTTTTTGCAGCAACAGGTCCTATCCCGTTAATGGAATTGATTTCATCAAAGGTTGCTGCGCAAAGTCTGTTTAAAGTTTTATAATGGGTTGCAAGAATTTCCGCCACATGTTCACCCACATGCCTTATTCCAAGAGCGTATAAAAATTTTGGGAAAGAAACATTTTTACTCCTGGTTATCGCCTGTAACAGGTTTTTTGCAGATTTTTCTCCCATCCGTTTAAGCCCGGCCAGGGATTCTTGTTCCAGAGTAAAAAGATCGGCAAAGGATAAACAGAGTCTTTTTTTGACAAGCTCTTTAACAAGTTTATCCCCAAGCCCTTCTATATCCAGCCCCCCTTTTGATGCAAAATGTTTTATCCTCTCTTTAATCTGGGCAGGGCATGCAATATTAATACACCGTAAAGATGTCTCCCCTTTTATCCGGATAACTTCTGCTGTGCAAACCGGGCAAAGAACAGGCATGTGGAATATTTTTTCTGTCCCTGTTCGTATTAAATGAACAGCTTTGACTATTTCAGGAATTACATCGCCGGCACGTTGTACCAGAACAGTATCTCCGATTCTTATATCCTTTCGTCTGATCTCATCTTCATTATGAAGAGTTGCCCTGGAAACATTCACCCCTGCAATCGTCACAGGTTCAAGGATAGCCACCGGAGTCAATGTTCCGGTTCGTCCCACCTGAATTTTGATATCCCTGATTTTTGTGGTTTCCTGAATAGCTTTAAATTTATAGGCTATAGCCCACCTGGGGCTTCTTCCGGTCTCCCCCAGATGTTTTCTGGATACCATGTCATCAATTTTTATTACTACCCCGTCAATCTCATAGGGGAGGCCATCCCTCATATTTTCAAGATTAACGCAATAATCGAAAACTTTATTAATTTTAAGCCTGGGCTTTATATGGGGATTAATTTTGAAACCGAGATTTTTTAATTTACAAAGTATATCCCAGTGGGAAAAAAAATCAAACCCGGTTACAGATCCGATTCCGTAAAAAAATATTTCCAAAGGACGTTTTGCTGTCTCTTTGGAATCGAGCTGTCTTAATGAACCCGCAGCTGCATTTCTGGGATTGGCAAATAAGGAAAGATTATTATCTTCTCTTTCTTTATTTAATCTTTTAAAACCTTTACGACTTATAAAAACCTCCCCTCTGACTTCAAGGTATGGGGGAACAGATCCTTTATCTTTTCTAAGAACAAGAGGGACTGCAGGTATTGTTCTTATGTTGGCTGTTATATTTTCTCCCTTGTGGCCGTCACCACGTGTGGACCCTGTTTTCAGACTGCCATTTTCATAAACAAGCTCCACGGCCAGACCGTCTAACTTTGGCTCAGTTGTATATAAAATCTCATTAACTTTTAGATTTTTTTTTATTCTACTGTCAAACTGAAGGATCTGCTCCTGATTAAATCCATTGTCAAGGCTCAGCATGGGGAGTGTATGGCTGACTTCATCAAATCCTTTTAAAGGGGGAGCTCCCACCCGCATGGTCGGGGAATCTTCCCGCAAAAGAAAAGGATATTTTACCTCCAGACCGGACAGTTCCATCATCATCCTGTCATACTCTGAATCCGATATTTCAGGGTCATCCAGGAGGTAATATCTGTAATTATGCTCATGGAGTTTTTTTCTTAAATCGTCTATTTTATTTATAATCGGCTCTATCCCTTTGTGCATAATTTACCAATCACCCTGCAGACATCTTTGCAGCTTTTAAGAAAACGTTCATACCTAAATCCCACGTTCCAGGTAAAAGAGGAAACTTCATCGGAAACCACAAGGAGGCCACCGATATTGACATCACGAAATTTTCCCACGGAAAAGAGTGCAGAGATTTCCATTTCTACTCCAAGCACATTATTTTTTTGATGGAATTCAACCTTTTCCCTGGTTTCCCTAAACAGGGCATCTGTGGTCCATATGGCTCCTTCCTTAAATGGGAGGCCTTCTTCTTTTAACCCTTTTCTGATTTTATCTGTCACTATTTCAGAAGGGTATGATGTGGAGCCGTTATGATCATAATGCTTTGAGACCCCTTCATCAATAATACCGGAAGTGGGAATAATAATATCACCCACTTTAACATCAGGGGAAACAGCGCCGCAGCATCCTAAAAACAGAATTTCCTTTGCGCCCCATGCTATAAGGGTTTCAAGAAGGATTGTTGCATAAGAGGCTCCAACTATGGGTCCCATAAGAGAGAACCCGGAAGGTGAGCCGATTTTTGTGTAAAGGCGGCTGGTCATTAATTTTTTCTTAAATTTATCTTCGTCAAGACCGGTCTCTTCACAAAGAAGCCTAAGAGCACTCTCCTGGCTCACCATAACGGAAAAGTTCCCCAAAGCAGGAGGTTTTTTGCCTGGCACAGGATTTATAATGGCATCATATTTATTCATTTTCATTATCCTATTCCGGTTCCACAAGCTGTGCAAGTTCGTCTTTTAGTTCATCAATAATATCATAAAACCATGTTAAATCTTCAAAGGTCATTCTCCCTGCTCTTCTTTGGGAGTCAGTTCCATCTTTTTTTTTAACGATCCTGGGGCCGATCTGAACCTTTGCTTCTCCTTCGGAATATCTGTTAATTGAGACAACAAGCCCTGTTTCATCACATCGCCATTCTTTTAAAATTTTGTCCTTTTTCGTATCAAAAGCCATTAATTTCTCCTTTTTTATAATTATACCCTGTGCTTGTCATGTTATTATATATTATTCAGTTGATGTGTACAGCTTTAGGTATGATCTGATTAAACAGCGTGTCTGTAATCATCACAGCTGAATAGTTACATATTAATGATTTAAAATTTGAAAAATCATATTACTTTAAATTTTCAAATTTCTGATAACTTGACCAGCATCTACAATAAGATTGACATTAGATAAGCTTTTTGACATATTTTTTAAAATAATAAAAGCTTAAAATAATACAATCCATAAAAAAATCCTTTTTTACCCAGGATAAAATATTGAATTACCCATTTTTAATTGAGCTGATTCTATTTATTTTGCTAATAGGTTTATCAGGTTTTTTTTCAAGTTCTGAAACATCCCTGTTTTCATTGAAAAAAATACAGCTCAAGCAGATGACACAAAACAATCATCCTCGGGCAGATCTTCTTAATCGTCTGTTGAAACAACCCCGTAGACTCATTATAACCATACTCATAGGGAATGAATTTGTTAACATTGTAGCTTCGGTAATCTCAGCCTCAATGGTAATCCAGGTGTTCGGCAGAGAACGTATGTGGATCAATATTGTAATTGTTGTTCCTCTGCTTCTTCTTTTTGGGGAAATACTTCCTAAAACCATGGCCATTCGCAATAATATGGCCTTTGCAGCCTTTGAAAGCCTTCCCATAGAATGGTTTGCACGAATTACCAGGCCGATACGCTGGCTCATCAGGGCTGTTGCTGATTTTTTTATAACCGCTATAGCCGGCAAAAGATGCTCGAGCGAAAATATAATAACTGAAGATATGATGCGTACCATAGCCTATGATGCTGCAGATAAAGGAGCTTTGGACAATCAGGAAGCACGGTTTATTGATCAGATTTTATCCTTTGATGATAAGACCATTGAAGATATTATGACGCCTCGTTCCCACATATGTTTTTTACGGGAAGAGATGCCCTTGACAGAAATGGTTTCGGAAATGCACATGGTTCGCCATACAAAAGCCCCTGTATATAGAAAAAATAGGGATACAATAATCGGCGTATTTCATATCAGAGCCCTGCTGGGGATTGAGATCACGGATAAAATTTATGAGGGGAGGGGGAAGGAAAATCTTTTTCTCCCCCCCTATTTTGTCCCGGAATCAAAGCTTGCATCTGAACTCTTCAGCACCTTTCGGGAACGTAAAATTTCATTGGCCATGACAGTGGATGAATATGGCGGAATAACAGGTCTGGTAACCATGGAGGATCTGCTGGAATGTATTTTTGGAGATATTCATAGTCCCTCGGATATCTCCCCCCATGATAATATAAGAAAAATAGACAATAATACATTTTTGGTAGATGCAGGGGTGCAAGTAGCTAATTTTAATGATAAGATGGGTACAAAATTACTGGGGCACAATGTGGATACCCTGGGAGGTTTTCTTCTCCATCATTATGGGGAACTCCCTTGCCGGGATACACTTATCAAGGTCGATGAATTAAGCTTCACAGTGAAATCGGTAAAAAACAACAGGATAAGCGAAGTGCTGGTAAAGAAAATGGATGTATAGCCCTATGGATATTTTTATCCCCGTTATTATTATTATTCTCTTTTTTCTCCTTGAAGGATTTTTTTCAGGCTCAGAGATCGGAATTGTAAGTGCAGATAAAATCAAACTTCATCATAAGGCGGCTCTGGGGTCAAAAGGTGCGAAACTCACCCTTAAAATGCTTGAAAAGCCTGACTGGATCCTTTCCACCACAATGCTGGGAACTAATCTTATTGTTGTAAGCAATACGACTTTTATTACAGCCCTTATAATCAACCTTTTCGGAGAAAGTAATGCATGGCTGGCAGTAATCCTTATTGCTCCTGTTGCATGGATATTCGGAGAAATAATTCCCAAAAGTATTTTCCAGCAAAATGCAAACGAAATAGTTCCACGAATTATCTTCATACTTTACGCTGCTTCTTTTATTTTTTCCCCTGTTTTAATTATATTTACCACTATTTCACGTATTTTTGCATTGATTACAGGGATTGAAGGTGCAAGCTCCTTTACCCACAGAGAGGAAATATCTTCCATTCTGGAACTCCATGAGGAAGAAATAGAGATGGTAGCTTCTGAAAAAATAATGATTCTGCGTGTTTTTAATTTTTCTAAAACAAGGGCATATGAAATTATGGTGCCCCTTATAGATGTTGCTGCCATAGAAATCGATTCAACATGCAGAAAAGCTTTGAAAATTGCTGCAGAAAATTCCCATTCCAAACTTCCTGTTTATGAAAAACGGATCGATAAAATTATTGGTGTTTTAAATACACTGGAACTCTTTGTGGCTGATCCTGAAAAATCTATTAAAGAATATGTACGCAAAACAAGCTATGTACCAGGCTCCAAAAGCATCAAAAATTTATTAATGGAGCTTCGAAAAGATGGTGACAGTGTGGCAATAGTGGTGGATGAATTCGGGGGTGCAGAAGGCTTGATCACCATGGAAGATATCATGGAGGAGGTGGTTGAGGATATGGAAGATGAATATGATGCCAGGGAACCTTCCCAGCAATGGTTAAGAAAAATAGGAGATAAAAACTATATAGCCAGCGCCCGTATTGAAATAGATTCTCTGGAGGAAAAGCTGAAAATCAAAATGCCCGAGAGCAAATGTGCAACATTAGCCGGATTGCTCCTGGAAAAAGCGCATGATATTCCCCCTGCAGGTTCAATTATTGAAAGCTGCGGAGTAACATATACTATACTTCAGGCAACTCCCCAGGCCATCAAAGAGGTTAGGATCCGCTGGTAACAAAAAATGATATTAATAAACCATGGACTTATTTGAATACCAGGCAAAAAAATCCCTTGACGCATTAAAGCCCCTTGCTGAAAGGATGCGCCCCGGCAGCCTGAATGATTTTTTAGGACAAAGGCATATTGTGGGGAAGGGGACTTTAATCAGAAACGCCATTGAAAATGATAAAATTTTTTCAATGATACTGTGGGGCCCTCCAGGATCAGGAAAAACTACCATAGCCAGGATAATTACCACCCAAACCAGTTCACATTTTGTGGAATTTTCCGCTGTGCTCTCAGGGGTTAAACAGATACGGTCTGTTATTGACGAAGCAAAAAAACAGCAGAGTTATTTCAACAAACGAACAATACTTTTCGTAGATGAGATACACAGATTTAATAAGGCCCAGCAGGATGCTTTTTTACACCATGTGGAAAGTGGATTAATAACACTTATCGGGGCCACCACGGAAAATCCTTCTTTTGAGGTGATTGCAGCTCTTTTGTCCAGATGCCGGGTGATAACTTTAAAACCCCTCCTGCTTGAGGATATCATGACTCTGCTTAAAAAAGCTGTTTTGGATAAAAAAAGGGGGCTCGGCAATATGGGAGTTAATATAGAAGATGACGCACTTAAGCTTCTTGCTGATATTGCAGATGGAGACGCCCGCAGGGGCCTAAATGGTCTTGAAGCGGCTGCTTTTATGGCTGAAAAAACAGGCATTATTACATTGCAGATTATTGAAAGTTCCATGCAGAAAAAGGGGCTGAAATATGATAAGGAAGGAGAAGAACATTATAATATAATATCAGCGTTTCATAAAAGCATGCGTGGAAGTGATCCCGATGCTGCTGTTTACTGGCTTGGTAGAATGCTTTTCGCAGGAGAAGATCCTTTATATATCGCACGGAGAATGGTTAGATTTGCATCCGAAGATATAGGGATAGCCGATCCCAATGCCCTTGGCATAGCATTAAGAGCAAAGGAAGCATTTGAATTTCTTGGGCATCCTGAAGGGGAACTCCCTTTATTCCAGGCCGCTGTTTACCTGGCTGCTGCCCCCAAGAGTAACAGTATTTACAGAACATTTAAGGCTATTGGCCAGGTAATTGAAAAAACTGGAGCACTCCCTGTACCCATGCACATAAGGAATGCTCCCACAAAATTGATGAAAAATATGGGGTATGGGGCAGGATATAAATATCCCCACGATTATGATGGAGCATATGTGCCCCAGGAATATCTGCCGGATGAATTAAAGAGCAGAACCTTCTTTACCCCAACCAATAGAGGTTATGAAAAAATAATAAAACAGCGACTCGATATATGGCGAAAAATAAAAAAATAGAATAAACTCCAGTTTTATTATTTTTCAATTTTTATAGCCACATCAATCACAAGCTGCCCATTAACAGTTTTACAAGGTATGGAGACAATGGGAAGCTTTGAAGGATATGCGACCTTATGTTTCCCGACAATAACACTTGGTGGAGATATTGCTGCATTCTGATCAGGGAATTCACTTTTTGCATTACCAATGACCATATTGGCAAATTCTCCCAGGGCATCGGTGCAGTCGTCGTCCAGCTCTTTAAATGTTTCATCAAGCATGGCTCCTGCCATAATGAGAGCCAGCTCTTTGGAAAGACTTATGGCCACACACCCCGATACAGGCCCTGATAATCCTATTATGCTGCTTACCTCAAAATCAGGAACAGGGTTTTTTTTAATTGTAGGAGCACCTACCTCCACAGCAAGATCGAGCATTGTGTCAAAGACATTTTTCACAGCATCTACAAAAGGATTAATATATCGAACATCCATAAAGTTCCCTCCCAGAGCATCATATATTATTAAGTTAATCTTAAAAAATAATGGCTAAGGAACGGAGATGAAATAAGTTGAGCAGAAATAGCGCAGGATTTTGGCTCATATACAAGGCGCATTAAAGGTTGCATACTATACGTATTCGGCCTTTGATGTAACGAAGTAGATGGGCCAAAAGACAAGCTATTTCGTTCAACTTATAAAATTTTCGTTCCTAATATCCTTATGTCCTGCAATCCTTTCCCTGTTATAATTATATGTTCGTTCAATAAAGGTAACCTGGCCATTTGTCTTAAATAAAATTACTGATGATGAACGTGTTCCGTAATTATTGCTGTGGATAAACATGGAAGAAAGGAGTCTCTCCCTGTCAAGTCCAACACCGGTATCTGGAAGCTCAACATCAGGTGGCCTGGTTCTGTCCTTGAGCATGGTAAAAAGGTCTTCAGTGTTGATTTCATTTTTATGTTTATGGAGTTCTTTAAATCTGGCCAATCCTTTTTTTACCTTAGGCCATGGTGTATTCAAAAGATGATTGCTTAAACCATATAATCCCGGCTTGATAAGCTGAATACCCTCTTTCCTGTTTGAAAAATAATAAAACCCGTCTCTATCTCCCAGTACAAGATTAAACCCTTTATACCTGTATCCCATGGTTTCAATATATTCAAGGTATTTTTTTGCCGATTTTTTTCCTGAAAGAAATTCTGAAACCAGATTCCCCCTGGAAGGGACATCTTCATACGAGAGGAGATCATTTGCAGGGTCCCTGTAATTTGTTATAGCTGCAAATTTACCGGTTTTAGTTATGCCAAGCCAGGTACCATTTGCCTTTAAATCACGCCCCGCAAGAATATCTGCGCCATTGTTCCACAGGGACAAAGATTTTGTTGGCCGATCATAAAATTCATCCCTGTTTCCTGCAAAGACCAGCCAGTATTCAGGATGATTCATATATGAAAAAAATAGAAGACACATAAAAAATTAGGAGAATATAAATGTTTAATTTATGTAACTATTCAATTAATATTTTCTCTTTACTTGATTAATGGTTATTGGTATTATTTAAAATTAACTTAAATTTTAAGCTACTCTGGAGATATAAATATGAACATCAGCAGAAAATTAGGAATTTTGGTTTTTTTTGGCGTCCCCGCAATAATTGGCGGCGGTATAATATACGCTATTTCCGGCAGTTATAATCCTGTTTGCATATATGAAATAATCCTTCTCTTTATAGCCGGAGGGTTTGTAAGCAAGTAATTTATCGGGTAATTTTAAAACATCTATATCTGGTTATCCTAAACCATGGCTTTTAAACCAGCTGGCAGCTTCTCGTACAAATGCTTTCTGGTGTTCCCTGTTCCCCATGGAGTGATCCCCTCCTTTTTGAATAATCATTTTTTTTGGCCCGGAGGCGAGATTGTAAATTTTTTCTCCATGGGACAGATCAACAACATCATCCGAATCTCCGTGAAAAACAAGAATATTATTAATTCCCGAAAGGTTATCTGTAATATCGAACTGGAGATTTTTCTGATAAAATTTTAAATCCTCTTCAGTATAACCATCCGATCTTTTAACCGCATCAATTATTGATCTGTTATTTACAGGGGCCGCGAATGTAACAATGGTATTAATGCAAAACCTGTTCGCAACAGATATACAGGCAGCTCCCCCCAGACTGCTTCCAAACAGACCTATCTGCTGCGGGGTGTTGGATCTGTTTTTTACCATGGTAATGGCTGCTGCCAGATCATTACATCTTCCCTTTAACGTGGTAACTTCTTTGAAAACACCGTCGCTTTTTCCGCAGCCCCGGTGATCAAACCTGAAAAATCCCATACCGTGCGCATTACAGCATTTTGCAAGTGCTATCTGTTTTGGGGAGTTGCTGTCGCTTAAAAGGCCGTGGGAGCCTATTACAACAAAATTACTATGCTGACAAGGCATGTGAAGGGTCCCTCTGAGCACAAAACCGTTGGAATGAAAGTTGATATCTGTCAGGTGAGTTTCCGTTTTTTGTGAAATCATGTAATAATATTTTGAAATCATTTATGTGATGATCTATAAAATGCATCATTTGCCAGGTTCCAGTATCATCCAAAGCCCACTTACTTTTTTATTGAAAAGTATCGGTTTTGTCAAATTAAACATTCCTCTCGTTTCCAGGATCTGTATGGGAGCGAAGGTAAAAACTGCATATGAGCTATACTAAAATTTATCCGAAAAGGAAAAAAATAATGGAATGTAAAAAAGAAGAAAATTTGAAAAAATGCAAATGTACTTATAACTCATGTGCAAGACAGGGTATATGCTGTGAGTGCATAGAATATCATCTTGGCAAGCGGCAGCTTCCAGGGTGTTGTTTTACAAAAAAAGCAGAGGCCAGTTTTGACAGATCCTTTGAACATTTTGCAAAACTTGTCAATTCAGGAGAGGTGTAAAAATATACAGTAGTGTCCGGTTAGGAAATTGCAAGAAAGAAAATACGGAAAGTTTAATTGTTTTTTCCGCTATTGCGAATAAATTTATTAAATACGCTACAAAAACAATTAAACTCCCCTCACGCAAGATTCTAACCGGACACTGCTGAAAAAAATAGCAATGTTCATCTGTTTTAAAAAAAATGATTAAATTGTCTGCTTCCTTTGCCAGGGGAGACTGCATGCTTAAAAGCTTCTGTTATATATGTTTTAGCATCCAATGCAGCTTTGAAAAAATTTTTCCCCAGGGCCATGTTTGCGGCCAGGGCAGAAGATAGTGTGCAGCCTGTGCCGTGCACATCTCCTGATTTAGCCCACGGGCTTTTTATTCTTTTGTAAATTCTGCCGTCATAGAGTATGTCAACCGCAGACCCATGGCAAAGGTGACCCCCTTTAATAACCACTTTGTTTACTCCCATTTTTAAAATATCTGCGGCTGCTTTTTCCATATCCTCAATTGTTTTGATTTTTTGTCCCGTCAGGATTTCAGATTCTCTTATATTGGGGGTTATAATGTCTGAAACAGGAAAAAGCTTATCTACAAACATGTTTAAAGCATCAGCCTCAAGGAGGCTGAAACCGGTTGTTGAAACCATAACCGGATCAAGCACAACCGTGGGGCGGTTTACCGTTAAAAGGGCATGTGCAACAGCATCTACTATCTTTTTATTTGCCAGCATGCCTATTTTAACGGCATTTATATCTGCATCTTTAAACAAACATATGATCTGGTCATAAACAGCCTGGGGGCTGACTTCATAGACTTTATGAACTTTTTTGGTATCTTGAATTGTAATAGCCGTAAGTGTGCTAAAGCCATATACGCCGTGGGCATGGAAAGTCTTCATGTCTGCCTGGAGACCGGCTCCCCCTGAAGGATCGAACCCGGCTATGGTTAAAGCTGTTTTCATTTGGTTAATCTCCATGCTGAAATGATGAAATATTTGAAAAATGGGTAATTATATATTCTCCGTTAAATTCCATGCATGTGCCCACCTTAAATGCACCTGGGATTTCTTTTCTGATTTTGTCGAATTTATCCGTTGAACAGGTAAATAAGAGCTCATAATCTTCACCACCGCATATGGCAGTCGCCTCAGGGGAGATGCCGTATTTTTTACAGAACATGATAAACAGGCTGTCAAAAGAGTATGAGGACAAATCTAATTTTATGGTAATATTTGATGCCCTTGCAATATGAAGCGCATCGCCTGCAAGTCCGTCACTGATATCCATGGCACACCCCACCCGATTTTTTGCAAGAATGCGGGCTGCGTCAAACCTTGCCCTTGGGAGAATAAATTTTTTCCGCAATTCATTAAATCCGGAATCCCTTTTTTGTAAAGCCATGAGCCCTCCACGCGCAAGACCAAGGGGGCCTGTGGAATAAAGAGAATCACCTGGATATGCCCCGGAACGAACCGGAAAAATTTCTTTATCCCCTTCACCCAGGGCAAAAATGTCCAGGGATAAAAAATCGGATCTTGAAGTATTTCCCCCCCCTAAAAAGGCATTGTGCCGGGAAAGAGATCTCCTGATCCCTTTATAAATTTTTTCAATGATTTCATCTGATAGATATGGGGGGATTCCAAGATTAATAAAAAGCCCGGCAGGAGCCGCGTAGGAGGCTGCAAGATCACTGAATGCAGCCTCAACAGCCTTTTCCCCTATCTCTTCAGGGGTTTGCCAGCCAAATTTAAAATGGACCCCCTCTCTTTGGGTATCGGTGGTTATCACCGGCCTTGGCAAAGAGTTTAACAAAGCAGCATCATCTCCAGAAGGTATCTTAAGGAGGTGGTTTGCCGGTCTGTTTTCGGAATTATTTTTCATAAGTTTTTCTATAAGACCGAATTCATTTTTCCATGGCAGACTTAAAGGGCGCGGCAGGATACCTGCCGCAGATGAGATATGTGCAATGTTTTGTTCCATAGTTTTGGTGCTAAAGCTTTCGGCTTTTACAGCTATCCCTGACGCTCCACAATTAAAGCATAATTTAGCGGTTTGGGAATCGATAATTTCCGATGCAACCAAAGGGAGCCCGGAATTTTTGACCATATCCTGAATAAATAAGAAAAAAGTTATTTCATCAATCCTGTTTAAAACAGGAAAATCAACATAGTCATAAAGCTTAAAATCGATTTCTTCCATATCATCCGGTGATTTGATGGAAATACCCACAAGGCAATCGTCACCTAGGACGGCACGTGCAGTTTCCGGTGTTTCATCATTTTTGCGCAGCAAAACGCCGTCAGCCTTAACCGCTTTTGCAAAGAGTATGCTGCCGGTTATAATAAACGGGAGGCAATTGCTTTTACAAATATTTCTGATGTTTTCAGCATCTTTGCAGGATAAAGCCGAAAAAGGATCATCAAAAAGGTATCTGATCATGGTGGCTCCTCCCTTTAAGGCTGTTTTGACCTGGTTTTCAGAAATCTCGGGAGGAGCATTATTATCTGTAACGTAACAGAGACGAAGATATTCTTTTATTTTTTCTCGAAACATAAAATTACCTCAACATTAACTCCTCAAGCTGGGTAACAAGATTTTCAAAATGTTTTATGGCATCTTCAACGGGCCTGGGTGAGTTCATATCAACCCCCGCGGCAAGAAGTGCATCAATGGGAAATTTAGAGCCTCCAAGTTTAAGAAAGCCGAGATAATCTTTCACTGCACCATCACCTTTAGTTAAAATTTTGTTTGACAGGGCAATGGCAGCAGCTATTCCTGTTGAATACTTATAAACATAATATGCTGAATAAAAATGGGGAATCCTTAAAGGCTCAAGGAAAAGGGTTTCATCAAGTACCATTGTATTGCCAAAGTATATTTCAAGGAGTTTTTTGTATTCTGAAGTGATCACCTCAAGGGTCAGGGGATTATTTTTTTCAACAATATTATGAATAATATTTTCAAATTCTGCAAACATAGTCTGTCTGAAAAGAGTCCCTCTTATATTATCTATCTCCCTGTTGATTATATATCCCTTCATCTTTGCGTCATCCTTGTAAAGATCAAGAAGATATCTGCTTAAAAGGGTTTCATTTAATGTGGAAGCAACCTCTGCAACAAATATCGTGTAATCATGGTTTACAAAATTCTGATTTTCCCGGGCATAGCATGAGTGCATGGAATGACCAGCTTCATGAATAAGGGTATAAAGACTGTTTATGGAATCCTCTTTGTAATTCATAAGGATATAAGGGGGAGAGTCGTAACACCCTGAAGAATATGCGCCGCTTCTTTTTCCTTTATTCTCAAATCTGTCAACCCATCCGGATGTGAGTCCTTTTTCAAGAACCGATCTGTAATTTTCTCCAAGGGGTTTAACAGCCTTTATGCAGACATTTACTGCTTCATCATAATCCATGTTAAAATCGACTTCTTTTACCAAAGGAACATAGGTGTCGTAAAAATGGAGTTCCTTTAGATCAAGTATCTTTTTTCTTAATCTTAAATACCTGAAAAGAGGGTCAAGATTATTCTTTACAGTTTTAAGAAGGTTATCGTATACGGACTCATGAACATTATCCGGAAAAAGAGATCCTTTTCGACAATCCTCAAATTTTTTTACCCTTGAAATGAAAATATCTTTTTTTATGGATGAGGCAAGGGCCGATGCCATTGTATGTTTGTGGGAGTCATATACCCCGTAATATTTCATAAAGGCATTTTTTCTAACGTCCCTTGAGGGGCTGCTTAAAAAAGAGATGAAATTTCCATGGCTTAACTCAATATCATCACCCTTATCATCTGTAATAGATTCAAATTTTAAATCTGCATTATCAAGCTGTCTGAATATATGCGCAGGAGCACCGGTCACTTCGGTCGCCATTGCAATTATCTGTTCAACTTCCTGGTTTCGCGTGTGGGCTTTTTTTCTTAATATTTTTTCAATATAAAACCTATATTCAGATAAAGACTCATTTTTTATAAATTCATCAATTATATGTTTGGGAATCGATTGAATTTCCGGAACAATAAAGCTGGAGTTTTCAGCAGCCCGCGCATAAAGATTCATTGCGCGCTGTTTAAATCCTGAATAGCACTGGTTTGTCAGGTTTTCATCATTTTTAAGATGAGCATATGTGTGAAGTTTTTCAAGATTTCTTGAAATCAGCAGGTCAAATTCAATCCCTTTTTTAAAAGATTCTAATGATTCATGGAGCTTCCCTTGAAAGGACTTATACCCTGAAATGCTTTTTTCTACTTCTTTAAAGAGTAATTCCCACTGGTGATCCGACTCAAAAAGGAAAGTAAGGTTCCATTTATCTTTCGCCTTAATACTTTTTCTTTCAGGAATTGTTTTTTTTGCCATTGGACCCTCCTTGTAAAAATGTAGTAAAAAACCCCTTAATATAGTAACAATTATTTAACTGCTCAAGAATTTGATCACTTAACGAGGTCTGATCTGTAAAAATATATCACAATTTTTCAGGTAATAGAAGTTTCAGTTTTTTATAATTTTAGAGCCGGGTTCTAGTTTTAGCAATAAACTGAGCTATAATAAAATTTAAAAATATCTAATTTCTATTACGTTGATAAAACCGAATTTGTTTATAATCTGGTTAAAGAAAAATTCGGTTATTATTTTCTCTCCCGT
>Ga0190313_1000864_pt1 | contig 17105 bp, 17 predicted proteins | sample 4870071011_MG_FD_169989 | JGI IMG/M metagenome (GOLD analysis project Ga0190313, IMG submission 169989) | Hydrothermal vent sediment bacterial communities from Southern Trench, Guaymas Basin, Mexico - 4870-07-10-11_MG | ecosystem: Environmental > Aquatic > Marine > Hydrothermal vents > Sediment ...
TATAGGGGTTTCAGCTGCATTAGGTGTTGCTGCATATGCTTATAGGGTTTCTAGCGAACAAAACTTCTATGATAAAGTAGTTGAAGCAATAAACATACTTAAAAAAACTAGACCTACAGCACATAATCTCTTCTGGGCCTTAGATAGAATGTATTCAGTAGTTAAATTATTGAAGGAGAATAACGTTGATCTTGATAAAGCTCTTAAACGAATCGAGGATGAAGCACTAAAAATACTTGAAGAAGATCTTGCTGCTAATACGAAGATAGGAGAATATGGGGCAGAACTCGTACCCGACGGAGCAACTATACTAACACATTGCAATGCTGGCGCACTCGCCACAGCTGGGTATGGGACGGCACTAGCTGTTATAAGGATCGCGTGGTACAAGGGTAAAAAGATAAACGTTATAGCCACCGAAACTAGGCCTGTTCTTCAAGGTGCACGTTTAACTGTATGGGAGCTGTGGAAAGAGGGTATACCTGTAAAACTAATTACCGATAACATGGCTGGTTATATCATACGAAAGAAGAAAATCGATCTTGTAGTAGTTGGTGCTGATAGAATTACTCGTGAGGGGTTTGTCGTAAACAAGATAGGCACTTATATGATCGCGCTTGCGGCTAAACGTAACAATATACCATTCTACGTGGCGGCACCAACAAGCACAATAGATCTAGATTCTTCGATAAACGATGTTATAATAGAGGAGAGAAAACCAGATGAAGTAAAGAAGATACGAGGTACATTGATAACTATTGATGAAATACCCGCGTTAAACTATGCATTCGACGTAACAGACCCTGATCTAGTAACCGCTATAATAACTGAAAAAGGAATAGTATATCCACCCTTCGAGGAAAACTTAAGAAAAATAATGGAAAAATAACGAAATAATAATTTGAAAAAATAAAAACCACATAATAATTCAATATAGTATCGTGGAAGGGCCCGTCGTCTAGCCTGGACTAGGATGCGGGGTTCGGGGCCTCTAAGGGGTCGGAGGCCGGGATTCCCCGTGACCCGGGGTTCAAATCCCCGCGGGCCCATTCTTGTAAATTATCTATTAATACTATGTATTGTAACATGGTGTTATGATTTTGAACACAGAGATCTTGAAAAAAGCTGTTAGTGATGCTACCTATACGTTTTTCCAAGAAGAGATACGTAGGGCTAGAATTATAGGGTTAGGAACGGGATCTACTGTAAAATTCTTGATAAAAAAGCTTATTGAAGAAAATATTCTTCAGAGTAAACAAGTTTTTGTCTCAAGTCTTGATATTAAATTATTCATTGAAAGATATGGTGTAAAGCCCTATCTTCCCTTCGAGTTAAATACGAGGCTTAATATTTATATTGATGGTTTTGATGAAGCCTCGTATAACCTAGATCTCGTAAAAGGTAGAGGTGGTGCTTTTTACTGGGAGAAAATATTAGCGAAAAAAGCAAGGCTCCGGATCTATATCGCAGACTATACTAAGTGGAACAATAAGCCCTACTTATATTTAAAACCAATACCTATAGAGGTTAGTAGAAATAAGCTCGTGGAGGTCTATGGCATTCTTAATGATATGAGTTTAAAACCAGTTATTAGAATGGGTAGATCGAGGGATGGCCCAGTAATAACTGATAGTGGTAATCATATAATAGACATAAAACCTGGTATAGTATATCATCCTGAGAAGCTAGAGAATGAAATTCTTAAAATAGATGGTGTAATAGATACTGGTATTTTTACCTCTAAGCTTGTAGACTATGTTATCATAGCTGGGCCTAATGAACATTATATAAAAATATATAGTGGAGGGAGAACTAGTTATTGAGATAGACTATACTGATACATATGCTTATCTTGAGGAGAAGAGTACCGAGGATTTTCTAAAGGATAAATCAATACAATCTAGTCTAGCGTTGAAAAGACTCATTAAACCTATTCTTCAATTTAATAAGAACGTAGAACCTCCCGTATGGTTTTATGTAAGCCCTCGTAGAGATCACTTGATCGTTCCACGAACATATTGTTCTTGTAAAGACTTTATAATAAACGTTATGAGTAGAAAGAAAAAACAAGTTTGTAGACACCTCATAATACAATACATTGGTAATACAAAGAAAATGTATCGTACTATCATTATCCCCGATTTAGATACTTTTCTGAAAATTATAAATGAGATATTAGACATAAATATAAGTCCTACTTTAAGGAAACTACTATATTAGCGTGTTTAAAGGTGTTTAAAATGGGTAGAAGAAGAAAGAAGTATAAGAGAGTAATTCGTAGAGTTAAGAGAATACCAGATGTTTTTCAATGTCCCCACTGTAGCAGTAGGACTATGGTTATTAAATTCGCGAAAACCGAGATCCCCGGCTATAAATTAGCAAAGATCACATGTGGAACATGTGGATTATATTATGAGATGCAGGTACCAGAACTATATGAAGCAGTAGATGTTTACGCCGAGTTTTTAGATGGATATGAAAATGGGGAGATCCAACCAGAATTCCGTAAGAGTGCTGAGGCTGGTGAGATTAGTGGGGAAAGTGAATAACTATATAGTTGATAAGATAAATAGTGGTGAAAAACTTCATTTCACTCTAATAGATCCGGATAAATCAAGTGATCCAGATAGATTAGGAGAGTTGGCCGATGAAGTCAAATCATATGGTACTGACGCATTTTTAATAGGTGGTAGTCTAGGGGTTACTCCGGAGGAAGCCGATACAACGGCAAAAATACTTAAAGAAACAGGGTTACCAGTAATTATCTTTCCCGGGAATCTTAATTGTATAACACGGTATGCAGATGCGGTAATGTATATGGTTTTAATGAATAGTATAGATAACTATTATTTAGTCGAAGCACAGGTAGCAGCTGCACCTATTATTAAGAAATATGGTTTAGAACCATTACCAACAGCTTATCTCGTCATATATGGCGAGACAGCTGTAGCTCATGTGGGTAGGGTTTACCCTATTCCACCTAATAAGCCGGAGATCATATTAGCTTATGCATGGGCGGCTGAAATGTTTGGTTTAAAATACATCTACTTAGAAGCTGGTAGTGGTGCGTTACAATCTGTACCGCCTATTATGCCTATGCTTGTGAAGAAAAACACTAATTTAATAACTATAGTTGGTGGAGGAATAAGAGAACCCGAGACAGCAGCTAAAATCATAGAGAGTGGAGCTGACATTATAGTTACTGGCACTATAGCTGAGGAGAAACCAGAGAAACTAGCTGAAATAATAAAGGTTGTTAAGAGGGGTATTTCTTCTTAAATGCTTTCTCCAAGTCAATATTCAATAGGTTTGCTATACTAAGTAACCATGCAAATACGTCGGCAATCTCTTCTTCAAGCATTTCTCTGTTCATCTTAACTAACGCCTCAGCTAACTCACCTACTTCTTCGACAAACCACGTAAATGTAGCATATAACCCTCTACTATGGTCACGCTCAAAATATTTCCTACGTATAAATTCTTGTGCTTCTCGTATCTCCATTGACTTGACCCTCTTTGTTTCTCGGAAAAACTATTAATAGTTTAAAAGATAATATATGCCTTAGTCTTAGAAGCTGAGTGGTGTAATGTTTTGAGTAGGAGGAGTAGAAGTAGAAAAAAAGGCTCTAGTAGAAAGAAAGCACCCGGCCCGTTCACAGCTGCTGGTCTTGTGAGATTCTATGAAGAGGCAGATGTTGGTATAAAAATGAAACCATATACTCTCGTAGCCTTAGCCATTGCCTTTACTGTAGCCGTTATAGTGTTTAGCAAATTATATGGTGGGTAAAAACCTTATTTTCCATTACATTAATCGTTTTACCCACTCCCAATTCTGTTCTATATACTTCTTGATTTCCTCAATTTTCTCCGGCGTTAGCCTTCTAAATCTTCCCTGGTATTTCAAGTATTCCTCGACTGGTTTACGTTTACTGGGGTCAAGATATGGTCTGCTTGGTGGAGACAAGTGTAGTTTCCTGTCATAATACTCGTATAAGATCCACATCCCGGTTTCCACGGCCAGTTTAGCTACTCTAACGGTATATTTTGGATCAAATCTCCACCCAACGGGGCATGGGGCATGTAGGTGGATAAACTTGAACCCACGTATATTTTTAGCTCGTTGTAGTTTTGCATAAAGGTCATGTGGGTAACCAATACTTGCTGTTGCAACATATGGTACGTTATGAGCTATCATTATTCTTGCAACATCCTTCTTATGCTCAGTTTTACCTATGATAGGAGTTGTTGTAGTCAATGCACCATATGGTGTGGCACTGCTTCTCTGTATACCAGTATTCATGTAGGCTTCATTATCATACATTATATATATGAAGTCATGGTTACGCTCGGCAGCACCACTAAGACTAGCCATGCCAATATCAGCAGTACCGCCATCACCAGCCCATGCAATAACTTGTACATCGTTAACGCCTCTTCTTCTAAGTGCTTCAGCGATACCTGAGGCGACAGCTGCTGCTGAGGCAAACGCTACATGTACAATACTTGCTTTTAACGAATTATTAGGATAGGGTCCCACAACCACTGATGAACAACAAGCTGGTATTACGAGGATCATTTTCTCGCCAAATACAGCTGATAATACTTTCCAAGCCATCGGTATAGGACAGCCTGGACATGCAGCATCTCCGGGTAATACCACGTCTCTCATCTTATAGGGAAGTGGGGGTTTGGCTTGACTCACTACATTTCACCTCCTATGATACCATTTAATTCGAGGAGGCTCCTCTCCTTTCTCGATCGTGTCAATAAACTCTTTTGTCAACCTATAGAAATCTTCATGTGGAACATTTACACCACCTACACCAGCTATTACATTGCTTATAATTGGTAGTTTTGTTGTGTAGTTATACAAGCCAGCCACCGTATCAGTATACAACGGCCCCCATGCACCAAAACTTATCGCTCTATCATATACAATCACGCCTTTAACTCCTCTTGCATACTCCCATATATCCCTATGTGGGAACGGTCTGTAGAACCTAACACGTAAAACGCCAACGGGGTAACCTTCTTCTCGAAGCATGTTGACGGCTTCTATTAAATCCCCGCTCCAAGCACCCGTTGATACTGCAAGATATTTTGCATCACTACAGTGTACGCATTGTATTAAGCCACCATAACTCCTACCAAAGAGTTCTCCATATTCTCGATCAACTTCCTTGATCACATTATAGGACTCTTCCATAGCCTTCTCAAGATCCATGAATAACTCCTCAGTATCCTCTGGCCAAGCTAGGTTACCTAACGCTAATGGTTCACGCCCATCGATCACATACCCTTGTCTACGTGGACCAAGCCATTCAACAACACGATCCTCGTCAGGAAGTTCAACAGGCATACTCGTATGACTAAGTATAAACGCATCCAACCCGATCAACACAGGCAAATACACCCTCGGATCCTCGCTAATCTTAAACGCTTGAATAACCGTATCCAAAACCTCTTGATTATCCATAGCAAACGCCAACAACCAACCAGTATCACGCTGACCATAAAAATCAGTATGATCAGACCATATATTCCATGGAGGTGCTAGTGTTCTTGTGACTATTGCCATTACTCCAGGTATTCTGGCTCTGCTGAACCAGTGTAGCCATTCGTGCATGTACATTAGTCCGTGGCTGCTGGTTGCTGTTAATACTCTTGCTCCGGCTACCGCTGCTCCGAATGTCGCTGCTAGTGCTGAGTGTTCTGATTCAACACGGATCATTGTGGCATCCATTTCGCCTTTCTCGATCAGCTCAGCTATTTTCTCGACAATAGTTGTTTGTGGCGTGATCGGGTAAGCCGCTACAATATCGACGTGTGCTAGTTTAGCAGCATATGCTACAGCATAGTTTCCGGTGAGAACCATTTTCTTACCCATACACCTATCACCTCAATCCTCTGGTACCATTTCTATAGCGTTGAATGGACAAACATCAGCACATAATCCACAGCCTTTGCAATAATCATAGTCTATAACAGCCCCAGTTTCTGGTTCTACACGTATAACGTTTACTGGGCAATATATTTCGCATAAGTAGCATCTCTTACACTTATCGTTATTCACTACCGGTTTCTCTGTTCTCCAAGTGCCTGTTTTCCCAGCAACACCTATTTTAGGCTTAGCTAATGGAAGTTTATTGTAAAGGGGTTTTTCGATAACAAGTTTATTAACCAAGACTTACACCTCCTTAACCAACTTTGTTTGATCAAAAGCTTGTTTAGCAGCCGTAGCATTGGCTTCTCCTACTTTATCCCCAAAATATGTCTTAATAGCTTTAACAATGTTATCAATACTAACCAGGCCAGTTGCTTTAGAAAATGCACCTAACATACTAGTGTTAACTACAGGCCAACCAGCAACAACTAATTTATTCTTAATAGCTATATGTGTAGCGTCTACTTGGTAGAATTTTGTTTTTCCATGTAAACTGAATTTTTCCTCGTCAATACTATAGTTCTCAGGAGCGTTTATAACTACGTATCCATTATCACGTATATGTACATTCTTGGTAACTCCTAACTCGATCAATCTATGGTCAAGCACTACTAAAATATCGGTTTCACGGAACATGCCATGCCTTAATATAGGTTTGTCGCTGAGCCTAGCAAAAGACATTACTGGAGCACCTCGTCTTTCAGCACCAAAGAATGGGAACCCCTGTGCATATAATCCCTCAAACATTGCCGCCCACACGAGAATATTAGCAGCAGTTACTCCCCCTTGACCTCCACGTCCATAGAATATTATTTCGTAAAGCAAAGTCTACACCATGATCTGATGTGTCTAGCCAATTATTCTATTAAATGGTTTGTAGAATATAAGTGTATACCCGAAACAAGACCAATAGGTTCTTAGAATATGCGTAGAGGTCCTCATCCCTCCACACGGGCTACACAGCAGGGGGCTTGAATGTTGTCCCCTGCCGCGGATACCGTGTATCATCGGTTGGACACTACTTTATTTAACGTAAAACCCTTATAACGATAATGTAGGGTGGTAGTAGTCTTGACTATTTTCTGGGAAAGATGTAGTATATGCGGGAGATATATAACAACGAGACAATGTACTCTTCATCCAGAGGTTAGTGTATGTATTCATTGTTGCTTATCATGTGTTGAGAGAAGTTCTTGTCCAAAACCAGTATGGGAGATAAAAATAGCTAAACCAGTTAAACCGATAGCTAAACTTGAGGATAAGAAAAAGATTATGGAAGAACTCCTCTCTAAATTAGACAGTAAGTCTATACAAAAATAATTTCTCTAGGCCTCTACACGAGGTACTATCCAGTACGTCATATATCCTCCTTCGGCTATCTCAAACTCTATCTTTGCTGGTTTATCAGTGTCGAAGTATAATGTAACATATTTAGCTGATTGTATTGGTTTTAACGTAGCTTCTAATAACCCTACACTATAGATTGATTTAGCTTCATCAACAGTAGCTGATAAATATGCTAGGGGGTTGCCTTCACTAAATTCTCCACGATACTCTTTCTGTTGAGCATGAGCCGTTATATATAGTTTTCCGTCTTTATAGTGAAAGACAGCTTCCTCCCCCACAACTTTTAGATCGCGGATAACTTGTTTATAATCATCAGCTACAAACCTAGCCGTTACACTAAGATCTAATTTTATCTCCTCTATAGTTTCTCCAGCACCACTACGTGCATCTATTAAGAAACTTCTCTCAATACCAGTCTTCTTATTACGGAACCCGATCTTTAGCTTACCCTCATCTTTTAAGTACTCAAAAACTAATACATCGTTTCTGGTAGCTCTTCTAACTATTTTGTTTAAATCACTCGTTGGAACGATAAATACCTCTTGTTCATCAACTTCGTATTCTTCAAATGAAATAGAGGGGATTTTCAATATGATCATAGCGGTTTTATCAGGGCTTAGAATTCGTGCTTCAAGCATATCTTGGCTAGCATAGAAGGGTGCCTCGTCCGTAATTTTCGCCAATGCTTGTGCTATATATTTAAATTTACTAGCTGAAGTATAAACTGCTTTAAACATATACTGTATCACCCAGTGACTCGTACTTAGACTAAAGTAATTAATGCTTTAGAACCTATATATAAATTAGTATTTTTGAATCAATATACATTATGATAATCGTTGATATTGTGTGATCACTATGAGTAGTGTTAAAATAATACTTGATCTAGCAAATAGTCCTCATGTCATCCTTAAACGTGATGAAGCACTAGAATTATTTGAATGCCTCTACGACGAAACCGGTGGTTCAAGGGATCTTGAAGAATCAATCAGAATAGTTGAAAGCTTTAATGAATTCTTACGAGTTCTTAAAAAGAAGTTCGAGGAATATATAACGCCTCAAAAAGATCAAAGAGAAGTGATCACGGGTAAAGCAATTGTTCATAAACTCAAATTATTTAAGGAAAATGATAAAGAGCAGGTAGAGATTATTTTTGATCGTAGATTTAACATAGAATATTTAAAAAAGTGTTTAAACACAATGGGATACGAAGACGTTATTATTGAGAAACAAACACTGTAACATAGCTTTCTTTGCTATTTCTTCTTTTTCTTACTTTTACTTTTCTTCTTCGTAGTTTTTTTCTTTGTTTTCTTCTTTTTCTTTTCTTTTTCCTTCTCTTTCTTCTCAGCTTTCTTTTTCTCTTTCTTTTTCTTCTTTTCTTCACGTGGTATACTGGCCCGTAATGGTTCTAATTCTTCTATAGAAGCTTTTCCCTCAAGTATTTTGATCCACGTCTTTGTTATTTTAACGAATTTTTCTAAATAATCGATCCTAATGGCCCTTAGATCCTTTATTTCTTCTTTTTCTTCCTTTTCCTCAACTGTTTCTTCTATTACTTCGCTTTCTTCTACAAACAAGTCCTATTATCACCTTTTACTATGTTCTATTAAGGGTTTTGCTATCTCCTCCTCACTAACTATAAAGGCGTCACCTAAACCACTTATTGCAAGTATGTAATTTAAACTTTTCAAGTTTCTCAAAGCATTCCTAATACTGTTTACCTTGTCCCTAATATATATACCAGAGAATATTTTTGAAACGTAATCTAGGTTTCTAGGTTCAGTTATGTTAAACGATATCTTGATAGCAGCATTCTCTATAATAGGGGTTGGTATAGCTAGTGGATGTTGTGTTATAAACACAATCCCAATACCATATTTTCTACTTTCCATTAATAATCTCGACGCTATATGTTTACTATAATCCCTAGTTAGGAGAGTATAGGCTTCATCTAATACAATTATATACTCACCTTTAATTTCCCGTCTATACATCATATCTAGTAGTCGCTGTAGGAAAGTATCAACATATAGTACTCGTACATAGTCGCTTTTTAAATTATTCAATGTAATAATAGCTGGTTTAGCCATTATCTTATCCAAACTGACAGTTGTATTTGTAAAAACGTTATCTGCCAAGATCCTTATATATGGATATACTCTCTTATACAGTTCATTTTCTTCCATTAACTGCGTACAAATATCTAATACATCGTTCATTGTAGGAGGTTTTATACTCCATGTTGAAGGACTATCAACATATATGCCTTTCAACTCATAAGTCTTAATGATTAATTCCTCGATAGCTTGTCTCTGTAAATGTCCTAGTCTAAATAGTGACATTATAATACTAGATAGTTGATGAGCTCTTTCGCGCGGGTTTAACCTGCCTAGCTCTAATGGGTTTAAACTAAGCGTTGAAGCATCATAAACTCCGATCTCGGGTAAATAATTCTTTAGAATATAGTATTCATTATGAGGATCAAATACTATAAAGCCAGTATTGAATTTCACACGATACTCTAGTAGGAGATGTTTCGCTAACAATGATTTACCACTACCACTAGACCCCATTATAACAACGTGTTTATTCGGGAGTTTACGAGGATCTATTAAGAGGATCTCCTCGTATTGAGCCCAAAACCATGTCTTGCGCCTTGTATCTCTAATCCACTCCTGCTCTATATCTTCATAGAGCCTACGTGGCAACCCATATTGCAGACGGGCTTTCACAACACCGAGCAACAACCCTTTTTCTTCATCTAATGGTTTTATACGCTCTAGTGTTTCAAACCCCTTTACTTCGACGATTTCCTCTAAAGTATATGTTATGAGAGGAGCTAGTGATAATGCTGAAAACGATGCTAAAAAACCTATTTTTAACCCACATAACGGGCTCCTCGAATACGTTAACGCGATCAACGATATAAGTATATTTATAGATAAATAGGTTATGACGGTTGATTTTACAAGAATAGGTTCTTCATTTTGTAAAACTCCTATAAGATAACTATATCCATACGTTGTTAGAGGTAGAATTAGTGAGAGTGAAGCAAAAAATAATGCATAGTTATGAAAGATCTCATTAGTGGGAAGCACAAGATTCCTTTTATAAGAACCTTGCCTGAGTATATCGATCAGAACATCTCTTAATCCTAAGAATTTGAAAATAATAGCTACGATAATGATTGAAAAGGCGTAGATACCGAGTAGTTCAACATAAAAAAGTCTATTGGTGAATAAACCGGGCTCATATAAGTAGATTAATATAGTAGTGTTAATAATGCCTAATATAATAGACGATAATATTATACTTGAAACAATAATTGATAGGGGAAATACGAAAAGAAAAGCAGTAAAAGATTCGTAAAGGTTAATGAAACTAGTTGTAGATTCAAATGAAAAGCTGGATAAAATACTGTAAAACACCATATTTACAATGACTTGCAAAATCCCACGCACAAAAGGGTCTTGAGAAACCTTCAATTAAAACCCCTAACGACATAGTGTGTCAATATAGTTTCCTGCTATATAGTCTAATTAAATAAATATTTTATAAACTGGTTAATCAACTATTACTAACTGGTTTTTCACCATGAATAGTATAGGTAAGTGTTTAGAGAAACTGGGATATAAGAAACTAACGAGTTTGCAGAAGAAAGCATTTGATATTATTGTTAAAACTAGTAGCTCTATTATAATAGTTGCACCAACGGGTTCTGGTAAGACTGAAGCAGCTCTCTTCCCTATAATGTATCTTATACGTAAGAATAAGTTGGAACCAGTATCGGCAATATATATAACTCCTCTTCGGGCTTTGAATCGAGATATTGTTGAGAGGATAGAGAAGATCGGTGTATGTTTTAACGTATCAGTAGCGTTAAGACATGGAGATACACCGCAATCGGTTCGGAAAGCAGTACTATCTAATCCCCCTCATATTTTAGTTACAACGCCCGAGACTTTCAATTACTTGTTAATGAATAACGAGTTTCTTAAATACATTAGGAATACTAAGTTTATAGTAATAGACGAGTTTAGAGAGTTGCTTGAAAGTAAACGTGGTTATCTCTTGTTTACCGTAATATATCTGTTAGAGAAATATGTGTTAAAGAGAGCTATACGTAAAATAGCATTAACGGCTACCTTAAAAGATAGGGAAACTGCTTCAAGAATACTAAGTGGTGAAGTATTCTCCAACACTATTGTATTAAGTGATGATACTATAAAGAAACTGGAGATCAATGTTATTATTCCAAATAAAACACTTAATGATAGATATGGGATAAACAAGATAGTAGAGGATCCGGGTCTTTCTTCTCGTTTATCATATATAATTGATATACTTAACAAGCATCAAGGCGTTCTTATATTCACTAATACACGCTCATTGGCTGAACGCTTAGGTTATCTCTTATCTAAGATCACAGAATATCTAGGTTTAGATGATATTAAAATAGGGGTTCATCATGGTAGTTTATCTAAACATCATAGATTGAGTATGGAGCAGGGTTTTAAAAACGGGTTAATAAAAGGGTTGGTAGCTACTTCGAGTATGGAGTTGGGTATTGATATTGGTAGAGTAGATTATGTTGTACAATATATGTCGCCACGGCAAGTTGCACGTCTTCTACAAAGAATAGGACGTAGCGGACATAAACTAGGAGGAGTATCGCGTGGATGTATTATTACTCTCGAAAACATGTTTCAAGCATTAGAAGCAATTGTTTTAACTAGACGTGCCTACGCATATGATCTTGAAGTTGAAAGAATCGAAAAATCGCCTTTAGACGTATTAGCTTATGCTATAGCATTGTTCTCATTGATAACAAACGGCTTTAACAAATACGATCTCTATAATAAGATCACAGAGCACGTATTATATAAAGATCTAGACATAAGTACATTTAATGATCTGCTGGAGTATCTAGAATACGCTAGAATAGTAAAAATAAACGGTAACATCGTAAAACCTACACGTAGGACTAAGATCTATTTATACAAAGTAACAATGATCCCAGATACCCGAAATATAAATGTGATCGAGGTATCCAGCGGGAAAAAGATAGGAACGCTTAATGAGGAATATGTTGTGTTAAACATTAATCCTAATGACTCAATAGTACTTGGAGGACGCGTTTGGAGAGTAGTAGAATATGATCATGAGAATGCTAAGCTCTATGTTGAACAAATAGAGGTTGAAAAAGAAACCCTTATACCACATTGGGAGGGTGAAAACATTCCTGTCGAGTATAAAGTTGCCCGTGAAGTTGCTAGTATTATTCGTAGAATAAAAGAAAATAATAGTTTGGAAATGTATAGTTTTGCTAATGAGATCTTGATGAAATATAGAGATAAAGCTGGACAATTTGGAGACGATAGGACAATTGTAATTGATTATAATGAGGAGTTAAATATAATCACTATAAATGTTTATGGCGGTAGTAGAGTTAATAAGTTCTTAAGAGATCTGCTGAAAACTGTTATAAGTAATCGTTATCCCTTCCTAGATATACATGTATATGCTACACCATACGCTATATTCATAGGTTTACCGAGTAAACGGTATAGTTATCTAGTGGGGCAGTTAATGGATACTATTGAACAAGTCTTCATGAATCTTTTAAAATACATTGATTTTAGTATTATTAGAGAAATTGCAAGTAATCAAAACACATTATATTGGCGCATATATCAAGTAGCACAAAGATTCGGTGCAATTGATCCTAAGGCTGGCCCTGTACCAAAGAGTATTCTTTCAGGATTCATAGATACTATTATCGGGTATGAGGCTTTGAAAGAAGTTGTATTTAAAGACTATGATCTTGAAAATGTGCGAGAACTAGCTATGAGGATCAAGGATGGTAAGATTAGGATCGTTAAGAGACGTAGTGATAAAAGTAACTTATTCCACATAGAACTCTTAAACTATGTAGAAGTACCTCATGTTGAAGCACTTAAACCGTTTGATAAAGAACTTTACCGTGAAAAAATATTGAATAGAAAAATAACATTGATATGTATTAGATGCGGTTACCTTGAACATGGCAGAATTCGTGATTTTCTCGGAAAAAGCTACTATTGTCCTCGATGTAAATTAAAAACAATTGCTGTTGTGAAAGGTGATGGTGCATTAGAGAGGAACATAGTGTTGAAAATGCAACGTGGTGAAAAACTTAGTAGAGATGAAAAGAAAATTATCGATGATCTTAGACGTAGAGCGATCCTACTAATTGAGCATGGTGAGATAGCATTGATAGCTTTAGGTGCACGTGGTGTTGGCTCAAATGATGTAAGTAGGATTATCAGTAGGGTACGAAGTGGTGATGATCTATATAGAATACTATATGAGTATGAAAAACGAGCTATTAGAGCCAAGAAGTATCTTAGAAGGAAACATTAGGTTATCGAAGACAAAACTATGTATTCCTCAGAAGCTCTTCTCCTACTAGGTCTACTCCATATGTATGGATCATTTGTTATGAGTGGAAGTACGATTTTCTCGACAAGAACCTCTGAAATAGGACATACTTCTAAACATACTCTACAAGCAGGACAGTTAGTTGGTGGTACTGGTCCTTTATCAGTTAATCTTATTCTTTTCAATGGGCACCATAATACACAGCTTCCACATTTGACGCACCCCTTGATTCTATAGATAGTCTTTAATACGTCAACTAAATCCTCGAGATTTTCAACGCTCTTATACGGCGTTACTCTTAACTTGTTTCCAGCAATATTTATTCTTGAGTCGCGTGTTTCTATTATGATTTCATCATCTTCTATTATAACTTTGTATTTTAACATCTCCATATTCGCCTTGAATGAGAGAAGTTCACCCTGATCTATGGGATTCCTATTGAATTCTATGATTAACTCATCTTTATACACGATACTTTTCATGGGGGCAAATTCCGTTTTCGAGAACAATAGTCTTTTCCTATACTCTTCTTTCCAATCGATCTTATAGCCCTCTACATGTTTTGCTAATCTATATTTTGCAGTCGCTGGTGTAGCCCATCTCCATAGTCCTAACGTTATCCACTCAAGTGGCTGGTTTAATTTAACTCTCCATTTTTCCAGCTCTTCTAACCATTTCCTCCACATACAAGGATATTTTTTCTCGATTTCATGGAATTCGGCTAATGTACTTGAAGGACATAAATAGCACCCAAGTCTTTCAAAACCTACATCGTATAACGGGTTATACGGTAGTTTATGTAGATAAATGTATAGCCATACAGTTAATTGATTCCAATCCTGAATAGGAGTTGTTGATAGAAGGTGTGGAACCCATTTATTCCTCCATACAACCGGGCTTTTAGCACGATCAATTGATTCAAAAGCACGTTGTCCAACAATATTTAATGCACCAGTACTCCATTTAGCTCGTGTAGTCTTAGCTATGGGTGTTAATTTTGCTATTTTACAACACCATCGATAATCTTTACCGGGTGGCCCGAAAATAGGTAGTGCTTCCCAAAAGGCATTATCGGCTTTAGCCTCAACTAGTTTTAAGTCGAAATAGTTTTTCACATACTCAACATTATCTATCGTATCTGGGAGTTCTAATCCAGTATCGTTGAAAAGCATTGTAGCATTACCAAGTGCTTCAAGCGTTAAATGCAGGGCTACTAAACTATCCTTACCGCCAGAATATGACACTACTACTGGTAACTTGTGTTTCTCATATAGTTTTTTCAAAAACCTGATTGAACGCTCTTTAAACCATTCAATACCTTCACAATTATATTTTAATACGGTATTAAGGTCGCTTTTCCTATTACTTGTCTCTACAGGGGGTTTTCCACCACGAAAAACACGGATAACCACATACTTACTATCGCGTTTTTCAGCGATACCCATCACTCTATTATTTTCATCCACTACAACAACTTGATTCACATCAGTACCTGCCTCAAATACTTGACCCTTCCTAATTCTCCAATGAACAATGATCTTCTCAACTATATTGTTCTCCACACTATAGTATGCACCGGCGAATGTTAGTCGAAATCTCCACATCGCTTTATAGGGATCGTAGTATAACTGGCCCCATACATTACCGGATGACACCACTTCCCACATCTGATCCCAATGTGGTACTTTATTCAATAATATGAATTTTGATTCAAATAATTCTTTATACAATCTATCAGATCCTAATTCATACTCTATAGACTTTCTCAGCCTCTCATAATCACGTGGAAAACCTGGTCGAGCGTCTCCAGGCTCTGTTAGCTTTAAAACATAGAATAGATCAACTTGTTCATTTCGAGGCCTAATTACTGGTATGTCATAATCCGGGTCCCAATATATTTTTGTTATTTTTGGCCATAATCTACGCAATAACGAATCACCACATATCCCGTATTTCATTGCTTTTTAAATATCTCAATACGTGTAACTTGTCTCTGCTTTAATAGTTAAATTTTTACTAATCGAGTATTTCATTATTATTTCTAATTTGCATTATTTGAAGGTATATGGCTATTCTTATACATAGTCAATTGTCGAATTAATTACCAATAGAAATCGGGTTTTCTACTTATCATAACTTAGACAGATCATGATAACCTTTAAATAGCCTCACGCTTTATAAGTTAACTTGTAATACCATATGTTAAGTTGGGTGAGGTAAATGAATAGAATAGCGTATTCAGTTATCTTGTTATTACTCTTACTAGGTAATATATTCATTATAGTACCTACAACAATTAAAGCACAAGTAGGAACTGAGGCTGCATGGTTAGTATCGGCATACACAAGGCCTGATCCAGAACCTGGGAGACCACCGGTGGCTGTTTATCTAGATAATCACTGTATATTAGCAGTTATTAATGTACAAACCTTGCGTGAAGAGGGTATTGAACCTGCTCATGTCTATATAAATATAACGGAAGTAGATGTAGCGGGAACAGGAGACCCCCTACTAACCAGTATAGTAGTAGATCAAGAAACAGGAAAATGGATTCCAGACGATACTGGAGTGGAATATTACATTATTAGAGACAAGAGTAACCCTGATCGTGTATTATTAGCTATTAAAATTCAAAGTATTAATAGTACTGTATTACAAAAATATTATGGAAAACCAGTATACCTAATGATAGGAAGCCCCCAAGCTCATTACTATGGCACTGGTCCACATGTTCCAAGTGCTAATCGATTCTTAATATACAAGATCCCTGAAATCAATTGGGGCGATTATGTGAAAATTAATGGAGTCGATCATGTGAAAGCGAAATACAGTAGTTTTATCTCGATTAACTTTACGTTACCAGATGAGATAAGAGAGTTATACGCGAATTTAACAAACACTACGATTGAGAATGTAACTTTCTATACTCTACTAGAAGAAGCTAACTTTACAGAAATAACTATTGGAATGTTTAATGTTAGAAACTATAGTGACTCAGACATTATTCTAAATATTACTTACATAAGGGAGAATATAACGAGCAAATTAATAGAGTTGAATAGAACTTCAAAGATCACCATTACTAATATAGAGGTACGCGACAATGCAACAATAATATATTACTGGGATAACCGCTCGCATCCCCCTGACTTTAAAATAGCTACATGTAACGTTACAGAGGATAACACAACATTATGTACCATAGTTACTAATACAAGTAAGTACTTAGGTGAAGCATTCTACAATGTAACTCCCATAAATATCGTGATAAATGGTAGTATTCAACAATTTGCTCCATACACTATATATGATATAAACTCGCCAATCCCGAGAGCATTATATGGACTTTCAATTAAACTTCGAACAGTTTTAAATATGACAAACATTACAA
>Ga0190313_1000865_pt1 | contig 17103 bp, 21 predicted proteins | sample 4870071011_MG_FD_169989 | JGI IMG/M metagenome (GOLD analysis project Ga0190313, IMG submission 169989) | Hydrothermal vent sediment bacterial communities from Southern Trench, Guaymas Basin, Mexico - 4870-07-10-11_MG | ecosystem: Environmental > Aquatic > Marine > Hydrothermal vents > Sediment ...
GAAGAGGGCTTTTGGAGATGTTGGTAGTGCTGGTGGTCACGCTCATGCTGGCGGTGCCCAAATACCCTTAGGTATATTTGGTGATGTAACGGATAAGAATTCTTTAGCAAAACTTGTGACCGAAGCAATAAAGAAAAGATTTCTCAACGCTTTAGGTGTTGAAGCGAAGGAGTAAGTTTATTAACTCTAAAGCTAAAAGAAAATTATGAGAACTTTTGACTGGAAATCTTGGAAGAACAAGGGTCTTGAAAAGGAGAAGCTGAAGGAAGAGAAGGAGCTTAAGGAAGAACTTGAAGGACTCAAAGAAGATGCTAAAAATCCAAAAACTGATTGGAAGAAGGTTGCGGATGATGTTTTGAGGGAGAAGGAAGAGTAGATTATGAAGGTAAAAATAAAATTTTTGGGTGGTTTTGGTAAGGATCGAGAGGAGGTTGAGATTGAGAAGGGAAAGAGATATTCCGATCTCTTAAATCTTTTGGGAATTAACCCTGAAACCGTTGTCATCGTTAAGGATGGTAAACCAGTTCCAGTAGATGATTTCGTTGAAGAAGGAGAGATAGTCGTAATGAGGGTTATATCGGGTGGTTAATATTTTTAATGAAATAAATTTGATTTGATCCTTAGACAATTTATTATTATCTATTTTTTTATATTGCTAATTCTGCCAGCTAAATGTTTATACTTCAATTGAGAACCTTAATATAGCTCCAATCCCCCCCAAACTCATTAAAATCTTCCCCGGCTCAAATTCTGAGCTTACGATCACGACTTTTCCGCCCAGATCCTCAACAGCTCTCAAAAAGCTGTCCACATCCCACTTTTCCCTCTCTTCCCTTAAAAACTCATCGACAATGAGTAAAATCTCTACCGCACCATATTCATACGCCTTCTTAACTTCATCAAGACCGTAAGCAACCCTCTCTCCCTTAGCAATACCCTCAAGCAACTTCTCAATGTATTCCGCTTCCTCCTTAAGTCTTATCTCTCTCCCTATCCTCTCAAGAACTCCTCTCTTGAGCACTTCTATAAATCCCCTAACACCTATGCTTGAAGCGTCACACGTTAGGATTTTCCAATCTGGCTTGTTCTCCTTCAAAAACTTAGCAAAATCCTCCTTTGTGAAACCTGGACCCGCTACAACAAGGTAGTTAAACTCCAAGTTCTCAAGCTGTCTCATGATCTCGTGAAAGAACTCGATTCTCTCACTACTCTCCTTCCCATAACTTCTCTTAACGTTGAAAACTTCCTCAACTCCCCATTCCCTAACAACTCCTACTACAGCTTCTCCCTCTTCCACAGTCACTATTGCTACTTCTGGTTTCTTCTGCGTCGCCTCTTTCAATCTCTTCAACTGTTCATCCTTCCACTCCTCTTTTATTATACTCAGCTCCTTCCCAACGGTTATACTTAGTGTATGGTATCCGGAATCCTCAACTCCTCCCACTATCTTTCCTGTTATCCTCAACCTGTTTGCAAACCTGTGAAATTCAACTTTCTCCACCTCAACTCCCAACCTAACTGTAACTTTCTCCTTGTCACTCCTAAGCTTGTCACTGCTCTCTCTAACCCTCTTCGTCCAAGAGTAAACGATGTCCTTTGGCTCTACTATGTACTTTAGATGCCAGAGGTCATCCAAGCTCTCTGGAATCATCTTTATCTCTCCCTTCCTACCCTTCAGATTCTCCTCAACTATTCTCACCTTTGAAGCTAAGACGAAGGGTTAAAATAGTTTGATGAAAAATTCAAAGCATGAAATTCGAAATCCTTTCTAGGCCAAGTTATAGTCTCCTTGAACTTAGATTAAATGCAGGAGAGGAAGTTTTAGCTGAGACTGGTGCCATGATATACATGAAGGGAGTTGAGCTTAAAACTGAAGCTAAGGGAGGTTTATTGGGAGGTTTGAAAAGAATCATAGCTGGAGAATCGTTTTTCGTTAACAGATTTGTAACTGTCGGGAACTATGCAGTGTTGGGTTTGGCTTTACCCTACTAGGGTGATATAATCCATGTTTCTTTGAACGGTGTTGTTTACGCTCAGAGCGGTGCGTTTTTGGCATCAACTCCTGATGTTGAGATAGATGCAAAGTGGGGAGAAGCGAGGGGCTTTTTCGCTGGCGAGGGATTGATACTTTTGAAGATAAGGGGTAGCGGTGATCTCTTCCTTTCATCATTCGGTGGAATAGTTGAGGTAGATGTAAAAGATCGGTTTGTAGTGGATACAGGGCACATTGTCGCTTTTGAAGATAGCTTAGATTTCAGTGTCAAAAGGGTTGGAGGCTTGAAGACGACGCTTTTGAGTGGAAAGGGATTAGTTGCTGAGTTCAGAGGTGAAGGAAGGCTGTGGATTCAGACGAGATCAATAAGCGATTTCGTAGGTTGGTTTTCATCTCTAATGCCTAAGAAGAGCTAATCATTCCCATTCCCTGAAACCGTACTCACCAACGAGAAGGACAAACCTTACGGGTCCCCAAACTCTCTTATGTATCTTACCCTCTTCATCCTTATCAACTATATAGAGGTATTGATCGTATCTTCCAATGGGAATTATTATCCTTCCTCCTGGATTTAACTGTTCTATGAGAGGTTTTGGTACATCTGGAGCTGACGCTGTAACGTAAATCTTATCGTATGGAGCTTCTTCAGGATAACCCCTACTACCATCCCCAACCACAACCTTCACGTTATCATAACCTAAGATTTTCAAAATCTCTTTTGCCCTTTCTGCAAGCTCTGGAATCCTTTCCACAGCTACAACCTTTCCCCTCTTACCTACAATCTCAGCAACAACTGCAGCGTGATAACCACTTCCACCTCCAACTTCTAAAACCTTCTCCCCCTCTTTGAGATCGAGTAGATCACACATTATTGCAACCATGTGTGGAGCGCTTATCGTCTGGCCAAAACCTATTGGAAGTGGTGTATCTATATAGGCCTCAACTTCATACCTCTTAGGCACAAAGAGATGGCGAGGAACCTTCATCATAGCTTTGGCAACCTTATCGCTTATGTTTAATTCTTCTTTAAGCCTTCTGACCATTTTTTTCCTCTTTTCCTCAAACGGATCCATGTATTCCAATCTACCAAAGACTTAATAACACTAATCCCACTTACCCTGTGAAGGCTCAATCATACTCTGCAGGAACTATAATAAACGCTTTAGCCACTGGATATGGCTGTGCATTTGGCTTGGACATAAAGCTCAGGGTCAAGGTCGACTTCAATTGTGGGGAGAATGTACTGATTGAGGATGGTGTGGAAAAGACAAGTTATGTCTTGAATGAGGTTTTGAAGGAGTTTGGTTTAAGTGCTGTTGTAGAGGTGGACAGTGAAATTCCAAGGGGTAGTGGATTGGGAAGTAGTTCGGCATTTTTAAATGCATTGATCTTGGCAATCTACAAACATCTATCAAAGCCTTTGAATGCTGGTGAAATCCTAAGGTTGAATGCAAAACTCTCCTTGAGGTGTGGTATAAGTTACACTGGCGCATTTGATGACGCTTCAGCTTCTCTTTTGGGTGGAATTATCCTCACGAACAACAGTTTCATGAAAGTTATTAGATGGGAGTTTAAAAAGGCTAAAGCAATAATTCTAATTCCAGAATTTGAGAGGGGCAAAATCGATCTTGAGAAGATTAGGAAAGATAAGAGTTTGGTTGAGAAGGCCTTGAAGTTTGCTATGAATGGAGATTACAAAAAGGCCATGTACTACAACAGCTTACATTATTGTAAAGCCATAGGTTATCCGATGGAAATAGTGGAAGTCGTGAAAGATTTGAACTGTTGTTGTGGTCTTTCTGGAAACGGACCATGTTTTGTAGCTTTTGGGGATGTTAGAGAGGTTAAAGAAGTTTGGGAATCGTATGGAGATGTTTTTGAAAGCAGGATTGTGAATGAGCCGTGTGATGACGTTGTAATTACTTCTGATCTGTTTTTAGACTTACAATCGCACCGATGGCTATCATGTGTATAATCGTGCAGTACAGACAGAAACCATCGAAAAATTCTCTCAAAACAAAGTACAGTATTCCTATAATTCCCAGAATAGCCCAAATTCTCTTAATACTGCCTTTAACAAGTAATCCTACCAAGAACCAAGCAAGTCCTAAGGAGTAATTTATAAGATTACAGTGTCCCAGGCATATTCCAACATACTTGGTTAAGTATAGCAGGTAACTGCAGATGTAGACCCCCGCTAAGCACATTACCTTTCGCAACATGATAGACTCCTTATCAAATCCTCAACCCCCATTATATCTCTTTCTCCTATGAGAGCAGTTGTGACGTTTCCAGCGTGAACGACAACGGTTGGCACTCCAATGACATAGTAAGCATACTTATAGCAGACCTTTGAGATGTTCTTATCTTGAACATTGCAGTAGTAGAATGTGACATCTTTGTACTTTTCCCTAAGTTCATCGATGTAGGGCTTTACCTTTTCACAGTGGGGACAAGAGGGAGAGTAATAGAAGTAGACCTCAATCTTCGAGTAATTGCATACGACAGTAGTTGGCACTGTGACGGATGTTGTGGAAGTTGTCTGCTGAGAACAGCCTGCAAAAATGACGCCTATCAGTAGTGCTAACATGAAAACTCTTTTCATATGTTGAATTGAACCTAGATCATAAAACGTTTGCGAAAGTTTTTTACTTGAACAAAGTATTATCCTATGCTATGAAGATAACTTGGTTAGGACATGCCTGTTTCTTGCTTGAGGGTTCGAAAAAGATCTTAATAGATCCATTCTTAAGTGGAAATCCAACTGCTCCAGTGAAGCCTGAAGACTTGGATGTAGATATAATACTAGTCACTCATGGACATGGTGACCATTTGGGTGATGCAGAGGTTATTTCAAAGAAGTGCAACGCACCGATAGTAGCGATCTATGAACTTGCCGTGTATTTATCTAAGAGGGGTTGTGAGACTATAGGTATGAACATAGGTGGAACTTTGAACTTTGAAGGAGTAAAAATAAGCATGGTTAAAGCGGAGCATTCTGCAGACATTGTTGGGGATGAGATAATCAGTGGGGGTAAGGCTGTTGGCTACGTGGTTGAGGATGGAGTTACAGTTTACCATGCTGGAGACACCGATGTGTTCATGGACATGAAACTGATCGGTGAGATCTACAAGCCCAAAGTGGCTATACTGCCCATAGGCGGTTTTTACACTATGTCACCAAGAACAGCTTTGAAAGCTATAGAGTTGCTAAGACCTGAGATAGTGATTCCTATGCATTACAACACTTTCCCAGCGATAAAACAGGATCCTGAAGAGTTTAAGAAGGATGCAGAAAGGTTGGAAGTGAAAGTTGTTGTTCTCAAGCCTGGAGAGTCGTTTGAAGTTTAATTTTTTATTTTATCACTTAAATAAATATCGTTTTTCAGAACAAACAATTGTCAAAAAGATGAATGAGTATCCAATACTAATGAGATACTGGAAAAATCGTGTTGATTATTGTAATTTCAACCATAATTATAGCGGTGTTTTTTTACCAGGTAAGTTAAAGCCTATTGTCTCTATTTATTTAATCATTAATATTTTTACTAATTAAATATTATTACAAAACACGCTGTATGGATGTCCAAACTGTAAGCATGTATTTAAGCCAGAACTTTCGGATCTTGTATCATCTTCACATCAAACGTACTACAAACTTTTAACTTATCCAAACTGCAGGACTGTTGCATAGTGTCCCATTAAGTATTATAAGAGCAAAGAATTAGATTCAAATCTTAAGCCAATATTATGAAGAACTTATAAAATTAATTTAAAAGTACTGTTAATCTTCACAACGATTGTCTACGTGTTAAGCTTGATACCAATCGCTCTAAACTAAAATTTCATTTTACTCGCCGTTAATACATTTCTGTACTTGCTCCACTCAACATCTGTAAGACACGCAATTAAAAGAGATATTATAAAAGCTAGATATATTTGGCTCTAACTGTTTTTATCGTAATATCGATGGCTCTATTAGCATTTGGATTTAATCCCTTCAGATTGACCGCTCACTTAACGTTCTCTAACCTTCCATAGAGCTTCCATGCACTCACCTTCGGTTCCTCATACCTCTGATACTCGACAAGGGCAGATGCCAAAGCTATATCTTCTTCTCTTATTTCTTCCTTGAAGATCTCATCCAATCTCTTCATTATAGGATGGTACTTTACCATGTATGTCCTCACTTCATCTCTAATGTTCTGCTCCTCCACGAACCTCGTGTGTGTTTCTCCTCTGACAAAAGCATCGTTGTGCATCACCGCAAGATGGAAAGGAATGTTGGTTTCAACGCCAACTATGACATACTCCCACAGAGCTCTCCTCATCCTGTAAATTGCCTCAAGTCTAGTTTCCCCCCAAACACAGAGCTTTGCAATTAGTGGGTCATACTCCTTTGGAATTACATAACCCATGTGAACACCACTATCAACCCTAATTCCAATTCCACCAGGACTCCTATAATGAACTATCTTACCACTTCTCGGCAAAAACTCGATGGGGTCTTCAGCATTTATCCTGCACTCTATGGCATGTCCTCTCATTACAACATCTTCCTGATCATGATAAAGTTCTTCGCCATAGGCTATCCTAATCTGATACTTCACTATGTCTATGCCAGTTACAAGCTCAGTAATTGTGTGTTCAACCTGTAAACGTGTGTTCATTTCAAGGAAGTAGAAATTTCCATCCTGATAGAGAAACTCCATCGTTCCAGCATTTGTGTACTCTATGTACTTTGCACCTTTCACAACGAGCTTACCCATCTCCTCTCTAGTTTCATCGTCAACCGCTGGAGATGGACATTCTTCTATGAGTTTCTGATGTCTCCTCTGAATGCTGCACTCCCTCTCACCAAGATGAATGACGTTTCCATGTTCATCGGCTAAAACCTGAAACTCTATGTGTCTTGGTTTAGGCAAGTATTTTTCAATGTAAACTGTAGCATCTCCAAAGTACTTCTCTCCCAACTTCTTCGACTTATAAAAAGCTTGTTCTAGTTCCTCTTCACTGTTAACAACAGTAATTCCTATTCCTCCCCCTCCACCGGATGCCTTTATGGCAACTGGATATCCCACCTTTTCAGCCCATTTCAAAGCAGAGTCTACATCCTCTAAGGCTGGAGATCCCGGTACTACTGGCAAACCTGCTTCTTGCATGAGCTTTCTTGCCATGACCTTTGAACCCATATTGGCAATAACCTTTGAACTTGGACCTATGAAGACTATACCCTCCTCCTCACACCTCTTAGCGAATTCGGGGTTTTCAGCGAGAAATCCGTAACCTGGATGAATTGCATCAACATCAGCCTTCTTCGCAACCTCTATGATCTTATCAATGTTTAGATAACTCTCTCTTGGCTCAGCTTTACCGACATAATAGCTTTCATCTGCATAAAGCCTATGCAAAGCTCTTCTATCAGCAGAACTGTAGATTGCAACTGTGCGAATTCCAAGTTCCCTGCAAGCTCTCATAACTCTTATAGCTATCTCACCTCTGTTAGCTACAAGCACTTTCTCGAACATCTATGCCGTGAAAATTTGAAGACTTATAAGCCTTGAGCTTTGATATCAAAACTACAATCTCTCAATCTTACTCCTTAAAATTTCCTTTACCTCTTCAACACTTTTGGCTTTTAAGCCGAAGTACCTTATGAAACCTTCTGTAGTTGTCAAAACCTTCGTCTTACCCTTCTTTTCGGCTTTGATTAAGCCAAGCTCTTCCAACCTCTTCACGTGCTCGTAACACCTATTTCCTCTAATCTTTACAAGCTTGGAAAGTTCTATTGGCTGATTGACAGCTATTATTGCAAGCGTCCTCAATGTCGATCTGTCCAGATCCTTCTCCTTTGAAAGTACGAGGTGTTGGTAGGCTGGCTTTACCCTCATTAGAATATTTTCACCTAACCTTATAACTTCAATTGCCGTATCTCTACTCTCGTACTCTGCAATGATCTCATCGACGGCCTTCTCAACATCCTCAACCTTAACTCTAAGGATTCTAGCAATCTCCATAATGCTTATAGGCTCCGATGATGAAAAGAGGATTGCTTCAACCTCCTTCTTCATTCAGAATCACCCTTATGTCATCGTACAGCCTATCTTGTTTAAGTTCAAGCTTCCTTCTGAATGCAAGGTGTAGTAGTGACACGTAGTACATGAGCTTTTTCCCCTTATCGAATCCCTTCACAAGGTTGAAGAAGGACAGTTCTTGCTTTCCAAGCTTTAGAAGGTCTTTGTAAACTTCGACAATCTTCTCTTCAATGTTTTCCTCGTGAGGGACGTTTTCAAAACTCGCAAATATCTTCCTAACCTTCATCCTCTTTTTCCTTCTTTCCTGAAGCTTCTCTATTCTCCTTAGCTCTTTAACAAGTTCATCCAGTGTTGTAAACCTCTTGATTCTTCTCTTAACTGGCTTAACATCTAGCTCTATATCTACATCGACTACCTCAAAATCCTCAAAATCAAGATCCGTATTCTCCTCCTCATCACCAAATATTTCATTTAAAAGAATCTCAGCCTTCATTCTAAGCAATATCGATGCGTAAAGGATGACTCTACCAGATACTCTTATATCGTCAATCCTTTGAAGAAACCTATCTGTTAGCTCAACTATATCAACATTCCAAGGATCTATTTCACCCCTCTTAGCCATGTCAACGATTATTTCAATTGGATCGCTGTAACCATCGATTCTCCATCACCCCCTCTCGTAATTCCAACAACGTGATCTGCCTCTTCAAGCATTGGCTTTCTTAAGGATACGACTATGAATTGTGCATCCTTAGAAAGCTTCTTTATCATTTTTGCCAACCTTCCAACGTTCACACCGTCCAAGAACATGTCAACCTCATCGAATGCATAGAACGGTGCTGGCTTATACCTCTGAATGGCAAATATGAATGCCAAGGTTAAAAGGCTCTTTTCACCACCACTCATAGACTCAAGCCTTTGAATGGGCTTTCCAAAGGGTTTAAATCTTATGTGAAGACCACTGGAGAAGGGATCATCCTTATCCAAGTAAATTTCTCCTTCTCCATCCGCAAGCTCCCTTACAATTTGCTTAAAGTTTTCATTTATTGCGTTGAAGGCTGAAATGAATGCAGATCTCTTCATCTCCTCAATACGCTTGATCTTTTCGAGTATCTCCTTTCTTTCCCTATCAAGAACGTTCCTTCTTTCAACAAGATTCTTAAGCCTTTCACTGACCTCCTCGTACTCCTGAATCGCTTTCATGTTGACTTCTCCAAAACTGCTCAGCTCGTCTTCGACTTCAGCAAGTCTCCTCTTAACGTGTTCAAGAGGTGGTAAATCACTAGGTACTTCAACATCGTACTTTTCCAACTCTCTCTCTACTTCTTCAAGCTTTTCCCTAAGACCCTTCAACTTTTCCTCGAGCAATTTCTCCGTAAGCATCTTTTGGTTCTTTTCCCTTTCAAGTGATTCAATCTTAGCGATTAGCTCATCCCTCTTTCTTCTAAGCTCAGAAACTTCTTCACTGATTTCCCTCTCCTTCTCTTTTAAAACTCTCAAGTGTGATTCGAGCTCACTCATTCTAAGCTTAGCTTTTTCAATCTCCTTCATCCTACTATTGATTTTCTTCTCCAAACCTTCAATTCTCTCCTTGTACTCCTCTATCATTCTAATCGTTTGTTCTCTCTTGGCACACAATCTACTTCGATCGGAAGATAAGACAGACAGCAAATCCTTTAGCTTCTCTATTTCTGTTCTAATTTCCTCCATTTTTGAGCTCAATTTGGCAATTCTTTCATCCTTAAGCTTGACTTCCAAGCTTCTTATCTCTCTCTCAACTTTACGAATTCTATCCTCAATATCCGCAAGCTTTCTATCGATCTCAATTGCCCTTGCATTCAAAACTTCAGATTCTTTCCTCTTTTCCTTCAATCTTCTCTCAACATCAATTAAGAACGACTTTAACTCCTCAACTTTTGATCTATTAGCTGAAATCCTTTCTTTTAATCTTGTAGCCTTCTCGTTTAACTCTTCAAATCTCCTTTGCAAATCCTTTCTCAAAGCTTCTACATCTGCCAACTTAGATTCAAGTTCTATTTTCCTCCTCCTAAGCTCATCTACCTTCTCCCTCAATCTAATCTCTCTATCAAAGATTGCAATCGATTTTTTCTTAACGGATCCGCCCGTTATAACTCCACTTTTCTCTATTAGATCACCCTCGAGCGTTACGACTCTAAATCTGTTTATGAAACGCTTTGCAACATCTATGTCTCTCACCACAAGCGTGTCCTTATATACGAATTCGAAGACCGGCTTAAACTTCTTGTCGCACTTTATCAGGTTGACCGCATAATCCACAACACCATCCTCCTTAAGAACAGATTTATCTAATTCTACATTTACATTGATCCTGTTGAGCGGTATGAAGCTAGCTCTCCCACCTTCTACTTCCTTAAGGTACTTTACAGCCTTTATAGCTACATCTTCACCTTCAACAACGATGAAGTTCAAGGCGTTACCGCCAGCGACCTCCAAAGCCAAAGCGTACTTCTCATCTACGCTACAAAGCTGTGAAACCGTTCCGTATATTCCCTTAAGCTTTCCTTCCTCCCTAGCTTTCAAGATTGTCTCAACAGCTCTTGGTCTTTGAACGGCTGAAACCTTAACAAGCTCAATTTCAGTCTCCCTCAACTCCTTGTCAACCTTCGCAATTTCATCTCTAAGTTTGAATATTTCTCCATCAATCTCGAATATCTTTAGTCTAACCTTATCGATTTCGTTTTTCACAATAATTAGCTCCCTCTCATCATTTACGATTTCGTCAAATATTTTATCCAATTTAATCTTCTCCTTGTTAATCTCTATCTCCTCTATTTCCATTCCGATCCTTCTTAAACCTTCCAAAACTTTTTCTTTTTCCTTTAAGAGTGTAGTCCTCCTTTCTTTAAGGTCATTCAAAATCTTAACCTTTCTATCAAGTTCATCTCTCAAAGATCTGTAATCTGAGCTCAGCTCATCGTACTTCATCCTTAAAATTTTTAGCTGATTTTCTTTCTCGCTCAAAATAGCCTCCAAACTCTCCTTTCTAACTTCAACATCTTTTAGTTCCTTATCAACTTTCTCAAGCTCCTCCGACATTTTTTGAAGTGCGATCAAAGTTTTTTCTTTCTCCCTCTCAAGCTCCTCCACTTCTTTACTGTATATGCCAATAGTCTTTTTTAAGCTTGCAATTTCAGAGTTTGTAGAGCTTATCTCCTCATTTATCTTCTTCAATCTCTCATCCTTGAATGAAGTGATCTTCTCAGACAGTTCCTTAACTTCCTCATTCAGCTTGGCAAGCTCAGAATTGATTTCAGCTAATCTCCTAACAATATCATCCCTTTCAGAATCGATCGAATTGATCTTCTTTTTAATGTCTTCAGCCTCTTTAAGTAGTGATAGGTAATCGTGAACCCTTCTGTAGTACTTGAGCTTGTCTTTCTCTTCCATAAGCCTTCTGTATCTCAAAGCCTCCTCCCTCTCAACACTTAACTTCGAAAGCCTTTCCTCAACTTCCCTTATTACAACTTCAACCTTCTCTATGTCCTGTTTAACATTCTCAAGTTCTTCCAAAGCTTTTTCCTTCTTCTCTTCAAACTCTGAAATTCCAGCAACATCCTCTATTATCTTCCTTCTCTGGACAGGAGTCATCTCAGCAATTCTTGTAACATCTCCCTGCATTATTACATTGTAATCTGTGTTCAACCCCAATTTTTCAATAAGTCTCTCAACTTCGGAGTAACTCACGCTTTTACCATTTATGTAATAGTAGCTGTAGTAACCCTTGTCGGTCTTCTTTATCCTCCTCTTGACAACACAGTTTTCGAGTTCTATCGTTACTTCAGCTTCATTCTGATTGCTCCTGATTAGATCGGTTAACCTTTCAGCTCTAAGAACCTTGGATGATGTAATTCCAAAGCAGAACAGTATCGAGTCTATTACGTTCGATTTACCACTACCGTTAGGACCTGTTATAACCGTAAAGTTGTCTCTGAACTCTATCTCGGCTCTCTTAAAGGATTTGAAGTTTCTAAGCTTGATCTTCTTGATAAACATCTCAATCGACGACAATTATCTCCTCATCGAAGTCCATTTTTCTTTCCTCTCTCTTCTCTTCTTTCTCTTCTACAACCTTTTCCTCTTCTTTGGCTATGTCAATTATTTTGGTCTCCTTCCTCTCGTAAGATTTCAGTTCAGACTTTATGAAGAGAATTTCATTCATCAAAGCATCTATACTCTTAGAAAGTTCTGCAAGCTTGGCTTCAATAGCCTTCAACTCTTTCTTGAACTCTTCCCTTATTTCATTCTTAATCTCTTCAAGCATACTTGAAGACAGCATTTTTCTCAACTCCTCAACCTCCTTTTCCTTTTCCGCAAGCTTCCTCTCAAGCCTTTCAAGAAGGATATCCCTCTCCATTTGATGGAAATTATTTGAGAAGTTCTTATACTTTTTCATTCAAACCGACAGCTAAGAATAGATCTCCACCGTATTTTATGTCTTCAAAATCGGTTTCAACGACAGTAAATCCCGCTTTTTCTATCATTTCAATAACATCTCTACTGCTGTAGAATTTTGCATTAGAGTAAAATGGATTGTCCTTTCTTCTCATGTACTCCTTTGCAAGTTTGGATTCCTTTGGTATTGTACATACAACGACTTTACCACCTTCAACCGTAACGTCCTTTGCAGATCTTAAGGCTTCAGCAGGATCATCCAAGAAGCAGAGGGTGAAAGCAAAGAGAACTAAATCAAAAGCCCTCTTAAAGGGTAGAAACTTAGCGTCTGCCTTAACAACCTCTACTCCCCTCGACCTTGCAAGCCTCAGCATCGCATTGGACAGATCAATACCACATTCAATTCCCAATTCAACTGCAAACCTTCCAGTACCAACTCCAACCTCCAAGCCCCTCTTAAAATTTCCTAAGTATCTTCGAATAAACTCAACCTCCTTCTTGAATATCTCAGCGTTTCTGTCATACCACGAATTGTACCTCTTCCAATACCTCTCAAAGATATCTACTGTTTTCATTTTCTAAGTAAGAGTTTTGAAGATTTTTAAGTCTTTGTTTGGAGATATAACTCATTAAAAAAATTAAAAACTATTTTAATTACTCAATCCGAGCTCTTCCTTAACCTCATTGGTCGCCTTAACCATTACTTTCAGCTTTTCGAATGCAATATCCCTTGGCAAAAGCTTTAAACCGCAATCTGGATCGATATAAAGTTGCTTTGGCTCAACTACCTCCAGAGCCATATATATCGCCTTCTTAACCTCTTCAACGCTTTCAACCCTTCTACTGTGAACGTCTATACATCCAAAACCTAAGTCCTTGTCGTAGCTGTACTCCTTTAAAATAGCTAAGTCTTCGAAGTTCCTGTTTGCAAATTCAAAATCGATCTGATCTACCTTGAAGTCTAATATCTCTGGAAATATTGCTCTATAATTCCCATAGCACATGTGCATGCCTATGTACGCATTAACTCCCTTGACCATTATTTCTACAGCATTCTTGGCAATTTCAATCTCTTCTGGGTGCGTTGGAATTGCAGGTTCATCTATTTGGATGTAATTAGCTCCTACCTTTACGAGCTCTCTAAACTCTCTGTTCAAAACTTCTGCCAAAGCATAAACAGCATCTTCTTTCGTTTTGTAGTATTCGTTGAAGCTCCAATCAACTATGGTGTAAGCACCAGTTATAGGAACTTTAATCTTCTTATCAGTTATACTCTTAAGGTAGAGGAAATCGTTTATAGCAAGCTCATCTCTATATCTAAGCTCCCCAACTATCGAGGGTTTTGGATAGTACGCATTTCCCCAAACTCTAACTTCGCCGTATATCACGAATCCATCTATCCTTTCAGCAAAGTATGAAGTCATCTCCTCTCTACGCATTTCACCATCCCAGATTATATCTACCCCAGCAATCTCATGATCCTTAACAACAGCCTTAACTGCATCCTTATACGCCTCATCCATGACTTTATCGTCAATTTTACCCTCCTTATACAGCTTTATCATCTTAAGGAGCCACTTTGGCTTGGGATAACTTCCGACAACTGTAGTCTTCATCTTACCACCTCCTTGAGCTTCGTCACTAACTGCATCTTTTCGTAGGCTTTGATACGAGGTAAGAACTCTAAGCCCGTGTTTGGTGATATGTAAACCTTCTTGAAGTTCCCACTTGAGATTATTCTATCAAACCTATCTTTGAGTTCGTTCAAATCCTCCATCTTAGTGTTTCTACCGTCGACAATTCCAACGTTTATCCTTTCAAAGCTGTACTCCTTCACAATCATCAAATTCTCTTCGAATCCTTCAACGAAATCCAAACCTATGACATCAAATCCGAAGTCCAACACATCTGGAAATATCCTATCGGCCGGTGCAAAGTAAGTCATCAAAATTGTTTCAACATTCACATTTGTAAGCTCGTTATAAATATCTTTGAGAACTTCAAGCTCCGATTTCTCAGCGTACAGAAGGGATGGTTCATCGATCTGAATGTACTTGATACCCATCGATTCAAGCTCTTTGATCTCCTCCTTGATTGCTTTGCATAGATCCCATAGGAAATCTTCATAACTCTTGTAGAACTTGTTCCTTGAAAGCTTTGTTATAGTGTAACAGCTTAAAACAGCTTTAACATTCTTTTCCATTTCGAAGGCAATTTCAAGATCGTAGAGCAACATCTTTACTCTTCTAATCTTCCCTTTAACTATTGGAATTCTATAGTAGAGGTTGTTGTCAAAATATCTTACAAGACCGTTCATTTCAAATCCATCAAGTCTTGAAGCAAGAGTTAGAAGGAAATCGTGCCATATTAACTGTCCATCCGTTAAAATCTCTATTCCTGCCTTTTTTTGTTCATCCAAAACCTCAACTATAGCTTTCTTTAAAACTTCCCTATCAACTTCAACATCCAAATCCTTCTGAAGACCTTCAACCTTCCTCAAATAATCTCTAAACCACTCTGGTCTTGGATAGTTGCCAACGACGGTAGTTACAACTTCCATGTAATCACCTCATATACTCTCTCTAACGAAGTTACCTTCTCCTCCAAGCCTCTTTATCGTCTTCAAAATGTTATCAACAACGGTCTTCAAAGCCTTCTCCGCAACCTTGTAATCGTCAGCCTCAAGTACTATCCTATACTTCGGAGCTCCAACATACTCTATCTCAGCTTTAACGTTTGGATACTTCTTAATGATGTCGTAAGCCTTTGTAAGTGCTTTCTTTATTCTCTCAACACCGTCACCAGCAAAACTCTTGAGCTCGAAGTATCCTCTCACCTTAACCCTTGGTGGCTTTATGTTATCTCTCGCAATCTCGGCCATCTCCTTGGCAAAGCTTTCGCCGACAACCTTAGCTAAAACCTCGTATCCTTCGTAAGCGGACTCAACAAAAGCCTCGTAAACACTATCATACTCCTTTATAAGCTTCTTACCAATCTCTAACAGTTGTTCTCTATTCAAACCAAGCTTTTTTCCAATTATCTCAAGCCACTTAAACGCCTTTAGTTCGTTTTTCCACTCTTGAAGTTTTTCTCTCTTCTGTCTCTCCGTAACATCCTTTATAGATAGATCGATATGTCCTCTCTTTGGATTTACGCTTAAAACTTTACATATCACCTTCTGCCCCTTCTTAACGTGATCTCTTATGTCCTTAATCCATCCAGGTGCAACTTCACTTATGTGAACCATTCCCTCCTTATTTTCGTACTCGTCGAGAGAAACAAAAGCACCAAAGTCCATCACCCTAGTTACAGTCCCTATCACAATCTCTCCTGGGGAAGGATAGCCATCTCTTTTAATTATGAGCCTTTCCTCTCCACTCATTGAATCAGTTAATGGAGGTGAATTTAAATGTCCTTCGAATTAAATTATTTAGATAAATTTCTTTATGAAATTTCTTTATTAAAGATATTTATAGAAAAATTGCTTGTAAAATCACGCCCTTCACAGTAGTTCCGAAAATGGAATATTTAGCAACCAGATAAAAATTCAAGTATTTCAAAATCAAATAAAAATCATCATTTAAGTGGATTTAATTGTCAACTTTCGGAACTACTGTTTAGTGCGGGGCTGTTCACTCCTGAACGATTGTAACATCCAGATTTCTGAAGTGATTGTTGAGGGTATATATCTCTTTAATATTGATTTCCTTCATCTTCAAATAAGCCAGAGCATCGTTTATATTAACATTTTTCTCTTTGGCAATTAGCAAAGCTTTTAGATAATCCTCTTACGAAACAGGTAAAATCCTGATGTTCTTAGCAAGCAGTAAATTTTCAACAAACTTCAAAGCTGTTGCAAGATTTACTTCGCTTCGAGAATGTTTGCAACCTCACTTAAATGAACCACTGTAGTAACAACCTCTTCTCCATCCTCGATTTTAAGTAGAATTTGCTTGGCTCTTTCCTTTCTTTCAAGGATCTCTTCACTAACCTTTCCCTTAGGCTTTAGCGCAGCACGGAGGATACGTTTGCATCTATAAACCTCATTCAAACAACTCCTCAAGAAGCTCCTTTTCAACATCTTCTTTAACTTCAGCTTCGATCATGTCGAAGAACTGCGAAAGTTTGGGCTTTCTCTTTGGCAATATCTCTATTCTATCTTCAAATTCAATTAGAATTACTTCACTACCCCACCTTTTCCTCCACTCCTTAGGTAGAACAATCCCTCCCTGACTATCAACTTTCTTAACTTCTACAATCATTACCAATCACCATTAATCCACCTTACTACCAAGTTTATAAAATTTTGTAAATTGTACAAGAATTCTATATATTGTTTATTGTTCTTCTTAACTATCTGTTCTGAAGTAACGTTTGATTCCCCTACAATATGTTCGAAGTGCGGGTAAGTTTGACTTGATGGCAGTTTAAGAAGCTCATGAGAAATGTTTGAGAAGGTTCCGGAATTTAAAAATACATAAAAAAGAAGAAAAGAAAAAGATCTTCTTTGAGTTGTTTGAGGAGATACTTGATTAGAGTATAATCTCTATTCCAAGCTTTTCAGCCAACTCCTTGTATCTATTTCTGATCGTTACTTCGGTAACACCAGCAACTTCTGCAACTTCTCTCTGTGTCCTCCTT
>Ga0190313_1000866_pt1 | contig 17086 bp, 16 predicted proteins | sample 4870071011_MG_FD_169989 | JGI IMG/M metagenome (GOLD analysis project Ga0190313, IMG submission 169989) | Hydrothermal vent sediment bacterial communities from Southern Trench, Guaymas Basin, Mexico - 4870-07-10-11_MG | ecosystem: Environmental > Aquatic > Marine > Hydrothermal vents > Sediment ...
AATAGTAGGAACAATCTCTTCTGGTGACACGATTACATTTGGCACTGAAGTTGTTTTTAATAGTGCAACTTCATATTATACTTCAGTAACAAGCATAGACTCAACCCACGTTGTTGTTGCTTATACAGATGCTGGAAATTCAAATTATGGTACTGGAATCATAATAGAAGCTACTGAGGGTTATACTTATTCAAAAATAGTTGGTGTTATACAAGAAAATACTACAACAGGAAATGATGTTTCTTTAGGTGTTACTGGTATTGTTGATGGTTTCACTGGATTAACTTCTTTTCAAGACTACTATATAGATAAAGATGGTGTTCTCACAACAAGTTCAAGTGATACAAAAATAGGTACTGCTATTTCAGCAACTCAAATATTATTAGATACAACAGATTTTTATATACCGACTATTTAAGTCAATAAAAAAGGAGAATTAATGAAAATTTTAACAGAAAAAACAACAGATATTTGTAAATACATTTTTCAGGATTCAGTAACGCTTGACCTTAAACCAAATAGGATTATATGCCCAGATTTTATTATAGATGATATGGATGCATCAACCATAATGCTTTATGAAGCTGTTCCTTATTCATCTATACCATCTGCTTATATTGGTGGGAAATATTTATTTGATGGTACTGATTTTACATTAAACCCAAATTATATAGAACCTGAAGAAGAGCCAGAGGAATAATCTATATATTAGTTAGTAAGACCATTATATCAAAATAATGGTCTTTTTAAAAATCATTTTAGTATTTGACAGATTCCAAAATCTGGTCTTTTCAAATTTTCACACCTTTATTTTGATTAGATACAAATACCGAAATTCTAAAAAGGTCTCAAAAACAATTTTTACTATAATTTAGTGGAGGAATAAAATGGCTACAAAATTATCCTCAATTATAAATTCCCAAAGTTCTGGGGGAAGCAATGTTATTGTTATCACTGAAACACGTGATCCTCTTGCTTCTGATTCAGCATCTTTGGGTGATATATGGATAAACACATCTACAAATAGATTTTTTATTTGTACTGATGCAACAACTGGGAATACTGTATGGGAATCTGGTGCTGGTGGAGAAGCTATCGCAACAGATACGAGAGACCCAAATTCAAGTGATCTTGGGAATCTTGGTTCAATGTGGATTAATACTGTAACTGATAAATTTTTTATTTGTACTGATGACACCCCAGGAGCTACTGTGTGGGGTTCTGACACTCAAATAGATGTTTTACTTGATACTGTTGACCCCACTGTTTCAAATAGTGGACACCCATTAGGAACCTTTTGGATCAATACTGCTACTACCAGATTATTTTTCTGTGTTGATAATTCTTCTGGTGCTGCTTTATGGAGATCAACTGTTGAAGTTATTGATAGTTTGGTTGACCCTACAATGGATGATTATGCATATCCTTTAGGAACCATATGGATCAATGCTGTCAATTATAATCAAAAAACTTATTTTGTATTGATTGATAATACAACAGACAAAGCAATCTGGTCTAAAAATGAAACTGATGTTTATTGGGTAACTGATCCAACAATAACTGGTTCTGTTATTGTTGAATGTGATGAAACACACTATACATATGATGCTTCTGACTCACTTTCATCCATTGATGAAGCAACAACCATAACATATCATTGGTCTTGTACTGGTGGTGTTTTGATGTCTTCTGTGGGTGCTTCCATTGATCTTTATTTTACCAATGCTGAAAAAGATAGTGTACAAGTTCTTTCTTGTTATGCTGAAGATGATCTTGGAAATATTTCAGAAACAAGAGATTATCCTTTAAATGTTGAAGATGTCAATTTGGTTGATAATTTAGTATTAAGCTTACCAAATAAAATTATAACAACTGAATCATCTTTTTTTGATGTTACTGTTGGTTATACTGGTGGTGATCATACTTTGAATTATTATTGGGAATCAAGTGCTGATGGTTCTGTTTGGACTTCAGTCTTTTTTGTTGACCCAAATATTAAATTTTCAGAAGCAATTTTTACATCAACAGGTGTTACTTATATTAGATGTACCGTAACAAATTTAGCTGGCTCTGTAACAGAAACATCTGCAGCCTTACCAACTATTGATACTGTTTCTGATGCTGATTCAACATATCTTGATACAATTTTACATACTTTAGAAAACAAAGATTACAGTGCACTAATGGTGTCCCCAAGTGTTATTTCAGTACCCACTATCATTTTTGAACAGAATGACAGAATTATTGTAAATGACAATCAGGACAATGTATCAAATGTTACTAATGTTTTTGATAATCAATTGAACATGATCACTGATAAAACATTGTTAAATGATGATTATACCAGCTATACAACTACATGCACTCTGATGGGTAATAAAGTTTTAGTTGCTTATAATAACAGCAATGTATCACCCAATGGTGTTATTAGAGTTGGTACATTCAATGGTGACTCCATATCATTTGGTGATGAAGTTATTTTTAATAACAACTATGCTCAATATATCAATGTAGAATTTCTTGTTGATAACAAAGTTATTATTGCTTATAGAAATGATGGAAACAACAATTTAGGTGGTTGTAAAATAGGAACGGTAACAGGTGATACTATTGATTTTTCTGCAGAGTTTGTTTTTAATTCTGTTGATACAGATCATATCAATATTTGTAAAGTAGATGATGCCAAATTTGCTGTTGTTTATTCTGATTTTGGAACTGGTAATCTTGGAACTGTTGTTATTGGTTCTGTTTCAGGTAACACTATTTCATTTGGAACAAAACAAGTTTATGCTAATAGTACTTATTTTAACTCTGTTTCATTGATTGATACTGATAAAATTGCCATTTGTTATCAGGATGATACCAATAGTAATTATGGTTCTATAATAATTGCTGGTGTTTCTGGAACCAATTTGGCATTAGGTTCATCTGCAGTTTTTAGCTCAAATGGAAATACAAATTTTATCAATGTAGTTACAATTGGAACAAACAAAATTGCCATTTGTTATCAGGATGTTGGTGTATCTGGACATGGTTTTGTTATTGTTGGTGATGTTGTTGCAACCACAGTTACTTTTGGAACTGCTCAACTATTTGAAAATACTAATACAACTTACCTTTCAAGTATGTTTGATAACAATAGATTGTTTGTTTCTTTTAAAGATGGTTCTAATTTTGGTAAATTTACCTTTGGTTCTATTGCTGGGACAGTTGTGACATTTAATACAACAGTTACTTTTAATGCATATACCACTGATTTTATTTCATTATATCAGTTTGGTAACAAAATTGTTGTTTCTTTTAAGGATGGTGGTGATGCAGATAAGGGTAAAATGATGGTTTATACACCTTATTATCAAGAATTAACACTTGAAAATGAAACAGTTACAGGTGATGTTGATATAGTAAGATTAAATACTGCTTATGTATTACCAATTATAGCCCAACAACCAGCACAGGAAGTCTTTGAAAAAGTTGAAATGAGAGTTCAGACAACAAGAAATAACATTTTTACTGTTACTGAAGATGCTGGAAAAGCTGTCTATGAAAACTATGAAATTGAGCCTTATGTTGTTGGTGATAGATTGCTTTTAAAGGGTGATTCTGATGTTTATTCTACAATAACTCAAATTGATAGGGCTGTTGTTTCTGGAACTGGTGTTTCTGTTGCTGGATTTGAAGATATTTTCAATAATAACAACACACAACAAACAAGCGTTGCTTCACTTGAAAACTTTGTTGTATGTGCTTTTAGAGATAATAGTTCAACTGGTGCTGTTGTTTTGGGTGAAGTTAAATATGACAATGTTTACTATGGTTCCAAACTAACCTTTCTAAACAATGATGTTGATTATGTATCTGTTGCAAAAATAGCTGATAACAAAGTTGTTATCTGTTTTCAGGATAAAGCTGACAATTCTGGTAATATTCTGGTTGCAAAAGTTACAGATGAAGTTTTATCAATCCATAATGTATATCAATTCAGTGCTGGAAATATTGAGTATATTGATGTTGCAATGGTTGATACTGACAAATTTATTATATCATATCAGGATGTTGCTGATCTCAATAAGGGTAAATGTATCTTAGGAACTGTGTCTAATACAACTATTTCACTTGGTTCTGAAATTGAATTTAGTGCTGGAAATACTACTCATACTTCAGTTTGTGCTATTTCTACTACTAAAATTGCAATTGCTTTTAGAGATATTGATAATAGTGGTTTTGGAACTGTAAGAGTTGGTAATATAGTTGGTTTAGGTATTACTTTTGGTTCTAATCAGGTGTTTTACTCTGGTAGTGCAACATATACTGGTATTGAATTGCTTTCAGCAAGCAAGGTTATTATAAAATTTACTGATGTTACTAATGGAAACTATGGTTCTGTCATAGTGGGTGTTGTTTCTGGAACAGGTATTGCATATGGTGTTTCAGCCTATTTCAATTCAAATACAACACATTATTCAAGTGTTATTACCACTGAAGATGATACTTTTATGATTGTCTATGATAATTATACTGGTAATAGAGCATACAGCAAAGTTGGTCTTGTTTCCACTAATGTGATTTCTCTGGATTCTGCTGTTGAAATAAATAATAGTACAACTTCTCATATTGATACAACCAAAATCAACCAAAATAAGATAGTTATGACTTATTCTGATTTAGGTAATTCTTACAAAGGAACCTCACAGATAGTAAGAAGGGATTTTGACTTATTGAGAAGCACCATACATGTTAATGATACCATTCCAACAAATATAGCAACTGTTGAATTGCTTTCTTACTTTTTGGAAGCCAGTTCTGGTTCTGTACAGTCTTTTGATTCTACTGAATATTATCATACTGACCTTGATGAAACATTTTCTGTTCTGAATGCCACTACACTATTAACTACAGCAACTGTTATGACTTCAGGAAATTATTTTTATTCAAGATTAAAATCAACAAACACAGATGAGTTTGATAAATACGTTACAAGAATAGATATAGACTTCTGGACACAACCATAAAAATTTGGGGTTATAGAAATATAACCCCAATACCACATAAGAGGTGTTTAAATGATAGTAAAAAGATTTGAAAAAATTGGTAAGATATCAAAACCTTATTTCACTCAACACAATGAAGAAAGAGTTGATAATAAGCTTGGCAAATTACGTAAAAAAATTGAAGATGAAATTGGTGGGGAAACACCATATGACTTATATCATATGATTGCTGATCAAGCCAAAAGAATTGATGTTTTAGAGTCAATAATTAAAAAGCTTGATCCCAAGTGTGTTTTGAAGCCTAAATATAGTGTAACAAAAAGCAAAAAATTATATGCTGATGTTAGTGACAGAATCAACAAAATATCTGATATAATTGAAGGGGAGAAATAATATGAAATTTCATGGAATTCGTATGGAAGGTAAATTTATCATTGAAAGACTTGTCACATTACCAACATGGGCTGCTTCTGATGAAGGTAGAATGATATATGATACCACAGAAAAAAAATTATTTATTGGTAATGATACTGGCTGGATGGAAGCTGGTGGGGGTGGTGGTTATGGTTTACCAGTTACTAATTTTGTTGATAATGATGTTTTGGAATCAGGAAAAATGTATTTTATTGACACATCATCTGGTTCTCTTACTGGAAATTTAGACCCTTCACCTTCTGTTGGTGATACTATAACTGTTGTTGATATTGGAAGTTCCTTTGGTATGTATTCATTAACAATAAATGGAAATACCAATGATATCCATACTGACACAGCATTAGAGGTTGATGTTAAAGATACAGTTTTGATTTTTGTTTATACTGGTGTTTCTTGGAAACTTGATGTAGGTGGTATTGTTGGTGGTGGTTCTTCTGGTTCTTCCGGTGTCACTGAAATAACAGAATATGATTCTGATTTTACTGCTGAAGCTGGCTCTGCTTTTGTTGATACATCTACAGCACCAATAATAGTTACCTTACCAAATGAGGTTGGGTTGACAACTGGAACAACAGTTACTATTTTTGATCAATTTGCAACATTTAGCACAAATAGTTGTACAGTTATTTCACCAACTGCTGAATTTGAAAATGGCACATCATCCATTGAGCTTATAAATGATGGTTCTAAAACCACTTTTATGTGGGATAATTCATCTGGCCAATGGAAAACAGAACAAAGTGCTGATACTGGTGCCGCTGGATTAGGAAACATAACAAATATTACTGGTGATTATGATGCCAATGCTGGTGATTTTTTATTTATAGATACTTCATCTAATGTTGTAAATTTAACATTTCCACCAAGCGCTCAAATTGGTTCAAAGGCTGTTATTTCAATCTATGACCAAACAGAAAATTTTGATACCAATAATGTAATTATAACACCTGCATATGGAACAATAAATAATGGTGATGCAACATATTCTGCTGTTAGCAAGGGTGTTAGAATAGATTTTATATGGGATAATGAAAACACTGACTGGAAGCTTGATGTGGGTGGTTTATATGGTGGTTCAGGTGGTTCTGGTTCACCAGCAACAGAAGGTGATTATGGTGTTATCAAGCTTGCTTCACACGCAGAAGTTATGGGTGGTCTTGATGGGGAAAAAGCAGTTACTTCAGTAAATTTGGAATCCAAATTGAGTTCTTATATTACTGGTGATTTCATATGGTCTATAATGAACAGTGCTGAAACATGTGTTGTTGGTAATAAATACATGGTTGATACCTCTGGTGGTGCTTTTACAGCAACCTTACCATTAACTGCTGCAGAAGGAAAAAGTGTTAAATTTGCTGATGGTGGTGATTTCAGTGCCAACAATCTAACAATAGATAGAAATGGAAATACCATTGAAGGGATGTCAGAAAATATGACAGTCACTACTGAAAATATGTCTTTTGAACTGGTGTTTTACAACAATGACTGGAGACTGGCCTAATATAAACTGTTTAATTTAAGGGAATTTAACTATGAATTGGTTTAAAAAAATATTCTATAAACCTGAATCAATAAATGAAGCACAAAAACCTTTTAAAAAAATGGAAGTAAAAGGAAAGGAACATGGGGAAGGTTATGAAAATGTTTCTGGTTTTGGTCAAACAGGTTTGTCATCTTTCAATTTGTTTTATGACAAATATATAAACCAGCAACTTGTTACAGAAAAAGCAAAATTAACAGAATATAGAAAAATGGCAGAAATGCCAGAAATAGGTGATGTTTTAGAAAATGCTGCTATAGAAGGCACACAGTACAATGACAAAGGCAAAACATTACACTTGGTTATTAGGGATCAAGAGTTGTTAAAAAATGAAAACCTTGTTAAAAACATAGAAGAGTCTTTTGAAACGTTATTTTATGATAGAATAATGATAAATAATCACATTCAAGACTGGTTTAAATCTTTTATGATAGATGGAAAAATTTATTTTGAAAATGTTATAAATAAATCAAAATCTTCTGCAGGTGTTCTTAATATTAAAAAATTACCAACTGAAACAATTGACCTTGATATGAACATAGAAAATGGTAAAGTATCAAGATTTTATCAGTTTCTTACAGAGAATGCAAAAAAACCTGACAATGTTGATGATATGGAAGGTGAAGATGTTATTATTTTTTATCCTTCACAAATAACATATATAGATTCAGGTCAATATGGTATTAACAAAAAAGATGTGATTGGATATTTACATAAATGCAAACAACCTTTCAATCAACTAAAACTACTTGAAACAAGTGTTGTTATATATAGATTGATAAGATCACCTGAAAGATTGGTTTTTAGTATTGATACTGGTTCTATGCCTAAAGACAAATCTATGAAATATGTTGAAAAAATCAAACAGAAATTTACCAAAAAAGAAGTTTATGATCCTGACACTGGAAAAATGAACAATGGAACTGATGTAAATTCAATAATTGAAAATTATTTTCTCGCACAATGTCTTAGACTTGATACTAAAATACCATTATTCAATACATATGGTAGACCAAAAACACTAAAAGAACTTATTGATGATTTTGATAATGGAATCAAAAATGTAGTTTATTCTGTTGATCAACAGACTGGTGAATTTATTGGTGGGGAAGTTGAATGGGCTGGAATAACAAGAAAAAATGCTAACTTAATACGTGTTGATTTTGATAATGGAAGATTCCTTGAATGTACACCTGATCACAAAATTGTTTTGTTAGATGGTTCTGAAGTTGAAGCACAAAATCTTACTGAAAAAGATACGTTGGTGTCTTTTTCTTGGGGCGGGAGTGCCAAAATAACTAAAATAGAAAAATTGACATTCAAAGAAGATACAGGTTGTTTAACTATTAAAGACCCTGGAAACAATCACAATTTTGCTATTTCTTCAGGTGTTTTTGTTAAGAATAGTGCTGATGGTCGTGGAAGTTCAATTGAATCTATTGGTGGTAATCCAAGTGGTTTTGCTGAATTAGATGACATTTATTATTTCAGAAATAAATTATATCTTTCTTTGAAATACCCCACATCAAGGGTTGATGCTATGAATGAAAAACAAAACAATAGTGTAGTATATGGAACTGATTCAGGTAATATTGCCAGAGATGAAGTAAGATGGGCAAAAATAGTACAATATTATCAAAATAGGATGTGTGAAAAGTTTTTGGATTTGTTTATGTTGCATTTAAAATTTACAGGGCTGAAAAAAGAATTAGATATCAAACAAAACCAAATACAAATAGAAATGTTTCCACCTAATAACTATCTTGAAGAGATGCAACAAACTATTTTACAGCAAAAATTTGAAAATTATTCAACGCTTGCAAACAATGATGAGTTCGCCAAAACATACTTAATGAGAAAATACTTGGGCATGGATAATGATGATTTGGATTTGTTGAAAGAAGGTTTTGAAGATGACAAAAAATACTTACCTACAGATGATGATGGTTTTTAGTAATTGATAAAATCTAATATTATCAATTATATCAATATGTTATGAACACACATATAAGCTTTTGATTAATATGTGTGTTCATACTAAATAATAGTGAAAAGGAGATTTACAAATGATTGATAAAGACAAAATAAAACAGGCATTCAATAATTTTGAAGATGATAAGTTTACTATTGCTTCTGATATCTTAAGAGGGGAGATAAAAAAAAATATGAATTCTTTCTTAAAAGACAAATTAGAATTGCAAAATGATGTTATTGATGTCGAGAATGAGGATTAAAAATGGCAAAACTTATAACTGAAATAAGCAAACAAGTTGTAACTGAATCTATTGACAAGTCATTATATGTTGTTGGTGTTTTTTCTTCTGCTGAAATAAAAAACAACAATGGTAGAGTCTATGCAAAATCCTTACTTGAAAGAGAAATTAATAAAATCCAAGATCAAGTGAATGAAAAGGCTTTATTTGGTCAATTGTCACATCCAGACAATCCTGAAATTAATTTAGAAAAGGCAGCTATAATGATTGAGGGTTTGGAATGGGATGGTGATAATGTAGTGGGGAAAGCAAAGGTATTGGAAAATACCCCATGTGGTGATCTCTTAAAAGGTATAATAGGTAATGGTGGTAAAGTTGGGATTTCCAGTAGAGGTCTTGGGACTGTCAGTGAATCAGGTGCTGTAAATGATGATTATGCTTTGATAACATGGGATATGGTTGTAAATGCTTCAAATCCTGGGTCAAAGTATGTCAATGGTATCTATGAAGGTGAAGAATTTTCAGTAATCAAACCACAGGTTATGGAAAGAAAAGAAGCAGAAAAAATATATACAAAACACATATGGCAAGTGATAAAAAAAATTATTAAATAAGAGGAGAAAAACATGGACAAAATTTATGAAATGCTATCTATTGAAAAATTAGATGAAGCAAAACAAACAGAGCTTAAAACAGCTATAGAAACTCTTATAGAGTCAAAAGCTGTTACAAAGGCTAATGAGCTTGCAGAAGTAAAAAAAGAAGATATGGTTACTGAGTTAGAGACTAAATTTGAAGATTACAAAGATGATCTTGTATCTAAATTTTCTAATTTTGTTGATGATATTTTGGTAGAGGAAATGGAATTGCCTGAAAACATAGTTGAGTTTGCCAGACTTGGCGAACAATATCATGACTTAATCAACCAATTCAAAATCAAACTTTCAATTGATGAAGGTGTTTTGGATGCAGAAGTAAAAAATCTATTAAAAGAAGCCAAAGATGAGATTTTAAAACTTCAGAAAGAAAAAGATATTTTAACTTCAGAATCTTTAACTATTAAAAATACAAACTACAAACTTACTAATGAAAGTTATCTTTCAGAAAAATGTAAGGGTCTTACTAAAATTCAGGAAAGTCATGTTAAGCAAGTTCTTGAAGGATATGACAAAAAAGAGATTGACAAGAAATTTGATATCTTAGTTAAATCATTGAAAGTTGATGAAAAAGATGATGAAGATATGATGGAATGTCCTGAATGTGGTGTTGAAATTAAAAAGGGATTGGATGAATGCCCTGAATGTGGAACTACTTTGAAGAAAGAAAAAGAAGAAAAGAAAGAAGAAAAGAAAGTTGATGAAAAAACTATGTCACCAAAAGATATGTGGTTAAAAGTTCTTAGAGAAAAAACACTATAAGTATAAAAAATTTTATTTTTAAATAAGTATAAAAAAATATAAGGGAGAATTTGACAAATGGAAAATATTAAACAAATAGAAGAAAATTGGAAAGAAATACTTGATGAAGGCACTAAAATCACCAATAAGAAAACAAGACAGATTACAGCTGTTATGTTAGATAATCAGTATAAATATCTTAACAAAACAGATGAAGCAACATCATGGACTGGTGGAAATATGGATCCGAATGCTGCTGGTTATGCTGGTAATGGTGAATTCCATAAGATAGCAATACCAATGGTACGAAGAACTTTTCCAGAACTTATTGCACATGACATAGTTGGTGTTCAGCCTTTAACTGGGCCAGTTGGACTTGCTTTTGCCTTAAGATTTAAAGCTGATCAAGAATATGATGGTGCTGTTGGGACCGAACTTGGTTATAATACAGTTGATCCTGCTTACAGTGGTTCTATGGCTACATCTGCTGGTGAATCTCTTGGTTCAAATGCTGTTGCTGATGTTGCTGGTCACCCTGGTATTGGTGGTGGATTAGGTATTGGAACTGGTAAAGGTATCAAAGAAATTAGTATGACAATTGAAAAAGCACAGGTTGAAGCACAAACCAGAAAACTCAGAAGTAGGTGGTCTGTTGAAGTTGCTCAAGATATAAAAGCAATGCATGGTTTAAATCTTGAAGAAGAAATGCTTGATATGCTTTCTTATGAAATTACTGCTGAAATTGATAGAGAACTTATCAATAAAATAAGAGCAGTTGCAGCCACCAATCCTGCCAGTTCTACATGGGATTATAGTGGTGCTGATGGCAGATGGGAATCTGAGAAATATCGAAATCTTTATAATCTTATTATAAGAAAAGCTAACAGAATTGCCATTGATACAAGACGTGGTGCTGGAAACTTTGTTATTGCTTCACCCACTCTTTGTGCTGCTTTAGAAACAACTCCAAGTTTTTCTATAGCCCCCACAAGTGCTGATATTAATACTGCTGTTACTGGTGTTGCAAGAGTTGGTAGCTTAGAGGGTAGAATGTCTGTTTACCGTGATACATTTGCAACTACTGATGATCTTATTATTGGTTTTAAAGGGCCATCAAGTTATGATACAGGAGTCATTTATTGCCCATATATCCAATTAATGACAGCAAGAAGTACTTTTGAAGATTCTTTCAATTCTGCTGTAGGGCTTATGAGTAGATATGCCATTCTTGACAACCTTTTCGGTAGCAAAAATTACTATATTAGAGTTGTTGCTACAACTATGCCTTAATAGTTAAACATAATAGTTAAATTTTAAAAGGGAAGCCCAAAAAAGCTTCCCTTTTTTATTACTTTTTCAACCACTTCCTTATTTCTTCTTTGACTTTTTCCTCATTACCAACATAATCATGTTCATTGATAACTAATAAATCAATACCCAAGTTTTTACATTGATCTACTTTCATTTTATCCCTTATTTTTACTTCATCACTTGAATGCCAAAAAATACCATTGTACTCTATGGCTTTATTTAGATCAGGCAAATAAATATCTAATTCAAGATAGTGTCCTGTGTTGGTATTTACTATTTTTGTTCTATCATTACAAAGAACAGTTGTTTTTGTTAGGGTTTTAACTAATTCCTGTATCTCTATTTCTGCTTTGGAGCTTGTTGAGTTTGCCCAACAAATAGGACATCTATTACCACCATTTTTAAAATGACCAAATCTAACTTCATATTGATGCCCTTCAGGACACTGAATAAGTTCTTTTGTTAGTGCATTTGTATATGTTGTTGATAGGTATAAATAACCTTCATTCTCATAATATTTTCTTACATCTTCTATTGTATGTTTTCTATTAATAGAGTAACACACAAAACAACGATTGCCAGTTTTAAAGGTGTTGAAACTAACACACCATTGATGCCCTTCAGGACACTGAACAAGTTCTTTTGTTAGTGCATTTGTATATGTTGTTGATAGGTATTTATAACCTTCATTCTCATAATATTTTCTTACATATTCTATTGTTAGTTTTTTATTTCCAGCACAAATAGGGCATCTATAACCACTTTTAAAATTGTTAAATTTAACTTTATATTGATGCCCTTCAGGACATTGAACCAAAAGTTTAGTGTGTGCATTTACATATACCTTTGATAACAATACATAACCAAAACCCTCAATGTATTTTCTTACATATTCAATTGTGGGTTTTTTATTTTTAGAACAAAGAGGACATCTATTACCACTTTTAAAATCATGAAAACTAACACTATATTGATGCCCTTCTGGACATTGAACTAAAAGTTTAGTACTATTATTTACATATTCAGTAGATAACAAAACATACCCAAAACCCTCAATATATTTTCTTACATATCCTATTGTGAGTTTCTTGTTGCCTGAACAAACAGGGCATCGAACACCTTGTTGAAAATCATTAAATCTAACTTCATATTGATGTCCTTCTGGACATTGAACCAGTTCTTTTGTTAGTGTATTTGTATATTTTTCTGATAGGTATAGATAACCTTCATTCTCATAATATTTTCTTACATATTCTATTGTATGTGCTCTCTTTATAGCATTTTTTTTCCTGCTACACATAGGGCATCTCTGGCCTTTTATAAAACGCCCATATGTCTTTTTATAAAAATTACCACAAACACATTCAATATCAAGTTTTGTTTTGTTATTTATATAAGTTTTGCTTATAAGTCTCCTACAAAAACTGTCAGATTCAATATGTTTTTTCACATCTTCATATGTGTATTTCTTTCTACTCATACAACCATTCTCTTATTTCATTTTTGACTTTTTCCTCATTGCCAACATAATCTGCTTCATTTATAACCATCAAATCTATACCCAAATTTTTGCATTGATCTACTTTCATCTGGTCTTTTATTTTTGCTTTTTTACTTGAATGCCAAAAAATACCATTGTATTCTATTGCTTTGTTCAGATAAGGAAAATATATGTCTAACTCAAGATAATGTCCTGTATTGGTGTTTACTATCTGTGTTCTATCATTACAAATAACCTTTGTGTTTGTTATGGTTTTAACTAATTTCTGTATCTCTATTTCTGCTTTGGAGCTTGTTTTTTCATTATTGCATATAGGACATCTACTACCACTATTTTTAAAATGATCAAATTTAACTTTATATTGATGCCCTTCAGGACATTGAACCAAAAGTTTTGTATATGCATTTACATACACTTTTGATAACAAAACATATCCAAATCCCTCAAAGTATTTTCTTACATATTCATAATCATGTTTTTGTTTTTCTGATACAATTTTAATTGAACAAATAGGGCATCTTTGACCTGTTTTAAAATTGTTAAATTTAACTTTATATTGATGCCCTTTTGGACATTGAACTAAAAGTTTTGTCATTGCATTTACATATACCTTTGATAACAATACATACCCAAAACCCTCAATATATTTTCTTACATATTCAATTGTGAGTTTTTTAACACCAGCACAAACAGGGCATCTTTGACCTTTTTTAAAATTGTTGAAAATAACTTCATATTGATGCCCTTTTGGACATTGAACTAAAAGTTTTGTATTATTATTTACATATACCTTTGATAACAATACATATCCAAACCCCTCAATGTATTTTCTTACATATTCTATTGTATGTTTTCTACTCATAACTAACCCCTGTCAATTTTAAAAACATGATTCCCTGAGTCCCATATCCTGTCAACACCATTTTCCAGCACATTTTCATACTCAGTTTTTTGTGGATCAAAGTTTTTAAGTTTTTTTGCTAACTTGTGTTTTTGATAAGCAACTCTATGGACTCTTTTGTTATTAACAATATACCAATAGTTTGGGTTAGATATATGACTGAAGTTAAAACCAATTTTTTCATAAAATGACCCATCTGAATATCTTATATCTGAAAAGGTTTTTATTTTTGGTACATCATAATGTCTTAAAAAAAACTTTAAGACTTTGGATGCACCACCTATTACTTGAATATTTGGTAATCCACAGAAACGTAACATTTCAAAACCTACTGCTTTTTTTCCACCAATAGTTCTTTTGCCAAATGTCATTAACGAGAGTAGAGTCATACCCGTAGTTAAACCTATAATATGTGAACTGTTATCTTTTCCTTGTAGGTGATATTTGTTTAAAAAGGTGTTTTTTAAACCAGAGTTTATCAACTGAATTTGGCATTTTCTGGCAAAATATCTTTTTTTAAAGATTCCTAATTTTGATAACAAAACACTTTTAACTATTTCTGGTTTGAAGACCCATTCATCCTCAAAAACACACAGCAACTGAATTCCATTTTCTTTACAAACAAGGGTATTGTTTACAAAAAAATTCCTATCATATCCCCTTTGTTCTCTGAATGCATCCAGTTCATAAAAATTAATACCTATCTTTTTGTCTGGTATCCATAGATCAAAGATAATATTGTTTATTACCTTTGTATCAACAAAAATGTTTTCTACTTTATCTTTTAGAAAACAAATTATCTCATTTTTTATTTTTAAAGATTTTTCTTCAAAAACCATTTTTATTCCTCTATATTAATATTTTCTTGAAAGGCTTCTTTCACATCTGAAACCAATACAGTTCCACCATTTCCCATACTAAAATTTAAAAACCAACTCCTTAAATAATTTGCTTCCTTGATTGACAATAAATCTAATACATTACCATACATTTTCATTGAGGTTGAAAGCATCCCAGCATCATTAACTAAAATCATAGTGCCAATTTTACTATCAAGATTGTCACCCAATTTCAGAAAAACAGTTCTAATTTTAAGACAAAATCCCCATTTTCTATCTTCAATAAATTTGATCTTGTTTATTTTTTTTCTTGACAATGCTTTTATTTTTCTTAAGCACTTTTTACAAGTGACCTCTGTCTTAAGATCAGTTGTCTCAACATTTTCTTTAGTTGTTTCACATATAACCTTACCATCCACTTCCTGATAATGCAATACCTTTGGTTTTGTTTCTTCTTTTGTCTTGGATGGAAACAGTTTTTTTAAACATTTCTTACAGGTAATTTCTGTCTTAAGATCAGTTGTTTTAAGACCTTTCTTGTCTTTCCCACATTCAATCTTGTTATCAGTTCCTTGAAAATGAACTACCCTTGTGTCTTTTTTTGGTTTGGGTTCCAGTGGTGAGATAATTCTTAAGCACTTCTTACATGTAACTTCATCTTTGTTGGTAGTAAAAACAATTTTTTTAGCTTTTGTCTTACATAAAACTATTTCATTTTCTTTATAATGTTTGACCATGTTTATATCCTTTACAAAATACAATAGGGTGTATATTTTTTATACACCCTATCTCAATATTATTTGTTTGTCTTTCTTCTTTCACAGCTATCATTAGAACAATTATCACAGCATTCCTTTACATCTTCATCACTCTTTTCACAATCTTTTTCCTCTTCAGTGCTCATAACAAATACCCCCCATTTACATTCAATAAACACTCAACTAAAAACAGTATACCACAACAGAAAATAAAAGTCAACTTAATTTTCTAATATTTCTTTATTATATAACAACTCAAGATAAGCATTACCCTCAAAACCACTATCATTTAAGCATTCCAATATGTAATCCCCAATATCTTCTGGTACTGGATTATCTTCATACATTTCACTATCATCTTGTATTATGGTAAGTTTAAAAGTAAGTTCTTTCATATTTTTTATCTCCATGTGATAACATATTAATTGTTTAAATGGTATAACACTTATTTACTAAGATGTTAAGGCTTTTTAAATTTTTTCTTACTAACTAACATAACAATAACTGAACCAAACAACCAAAATGTTGATGGGATGGGCACGTTGTTTGTTTTATAATTCCATGAGGTCAATTTTTCATCCAGATATCCTTCCCTTATATCTCCTTCCTCAGTTATATGTCCTTCCTTAATTAGATAATACATGAATGAGTTATATAACCCTGATACATCAATGGCATTTAAATGTGGTAAGTATGAAACTACTGTATGCTCTACCATACCATTTAATGTAGCATCCAATCCCCCATTAGATAATAAAAAAGGGTCTATCATAGTATCAGTAAAAACTGTGTCTCCTATTATACCATTTAATGTTTCTGGTATTAGTTCACTATCAAATTCAAAGCTTTGATAATCTTCAGTGCCTTCATCAAAATGCATTTCAATTATTGCTGCATTACAAATTGTTGAAAAACCAAACAGTAAAACAATCATTATTATTAATTTTTTCATTTTTCCCCTTTTTAAGTTAACAATTTAGTGTATTTAAAAACATGATATGACTTGTTCAAATAACTCTATTAATTTTTTCCCTCCTTTTATAAGTTTTCCTTGATTGATATAAAAGCATTATAACATATATCAATCAAGGTGTCAACATTTTATTTCAATAACTCATATTTAAATAATTTTGGTGTAATATACTTAGTGTAAAATACATCAATAGATTTCTTGAATTCTTTAATCATGGTATTTAAAAT
>Ga0190313_1000867_pt1 | contig 17076 bp, 14 predicted proteins | sample 4870071011_MG_FD_169989 | JGI IMG/M metagenome (GOLD analysis project Ga0190313, IMG submission 169989) | Hydrothermal vent sediment bacterial communities from Southern Trench, Guaymas Basin, Mexico - 4870-07-10-11_MG | ecosystem: Environmental > Aquatic > Marine > Hydrothermal vents > Sediment ...
GGAGTAGAGGGTGGTGTGAACCCGCCCGGAGGGATAAGGGTAGGAGTGACCTATCAAACTCCTTTAGAAGCTCCGTCCGTAAGGGCGGAGTAGTTCACAACTTGCAAGATGTTTTTTGCTACTTTGATTTAAGTGGGAGACAAAAATCATGGTCATGAACAAAGTTTTGGGATGGTTCTCTAGTGATCTGGCGATAGACCTAGGCACAGCAAATACGCTGGTGTATGTGCGGGGAAAAGGCATAGTTCTTCATGAGCCTTCTGTTGTGGCTATTAGAAAAGATTCACAGGGTGGGAGTAGGGTTGTTGCTGTCGGTAGTGATGCCAAAATGATGTTGGGTAAAACCCCTGGAAATATAGTTGCCACTAGGCCGATCAAGGATGGCGTTATTGCCGATTTTGAAATTACGGAAGCAATGCTTCGCTATTTTATACAGAAGGTTCACAATAGGCGAAAGCTAATAAGACCAAGGGTTATTGTGTGTGTTCCTTCCGGGATAACTCCTGTTGAAAGAAGGGCCGTTCGAGAGTCCGCTGAATCTGCTGGGGCGAGGGAAGTTTATCTAATAGAAGAACCTATGGCTGCTGCCATAGGAGCTGGACTTCCTATTACTGAGCCGGTTTGCAACATGGTGGTTGACATTGGTGGGGGAACAACGGAAGTTGCCGTTATATCGCTGGCCGGTATAGTATCCAGCAAGTCCATCAGGATTGGTGGGGACAAAATGGATACATCTATATTGCAGTACATAAGAAGAGAATATAATCTCTTGATTGGAGAAAGAACTGCGGAGCAGATAAAAATTGCACTAGGGAATGCTTATCCCGACTCTGACACTCCGAAAACGATGGAAGTGAAAGGATTGAACCTTGTAGATGGTATTCCCAAGGTGGTGAAGATTTCCTCCGACGAGGTCAGGGAAGCTATCAAGGAACAGGTAGACACCATTGTGGAAACGGTAAAAGATGTTTTGGAGCAAACTCCACCTGAACTGGCGGCCGACATAGTTGATAGAGGCATAGTATTAACAGGGGGTGGTGCCTTATTGAAAAACCTAGATCTAGTTTTGAAGAATGAAACGGGATTGCCTGTGAGCATAACAGAGGATCCTCTTTCGACTGTGGTAATGGGATCTGGTAAGGCTCTAGAAGAAATTGACACTCTTCGGGAAGTTCTCATATGAAAGAAGTCTCTGGAAGGCTTTGCTGATACATGTTGCGATGGTTCTGGAAGTTAAAGGGGGCATTTTTTATAATACTTTTCTGTGGGATAGCCTTGTATGTATTTTCTCTGAATTTTAAATATAATAAGATTGATACTCCCCAAAAAGTGCTGTTGGCAGTAACTGTACCTTTGTTTAAGATATATTCTGATATTTTCAAAACAGCTAGTAATTATTTCCATCATTACTTATGGCTAATTAATGTGGAAGAAGAGAATACCAAGCTGAAGCGTAAAATAGCCGAATTGGAAAATAAGGTGGTCCTATATCATGAGGCCTATTTACAAAATCAGAGACTGAAAAGGTTATTAGAGTTTAGAGGCAACTTCCAATACAGCACTATACCAGCTATTGTTGTGTTACACGACTTAACCGGATGGTTTCAGACGGTCATGATTAATAAAGGCTCGGAAGATGGTATACAGATTAATATGCCAGTAGTAAGTTATGAAGCCGTTGTGGGCAAAATAATGAACGTGGGAAAGCAGTACGCTCGAGTGATGCTCATAACGGATCCGGCCAGCGCTGTAGATGTTCTGGTCCAGCGCTCCCGGATTCGGGGTATTCTTGCTGGCAAAAATCTGGATAGTTGTAAGCTTAAGTACGTTCGTAATGATATGGATGTGCGGCCGGGAGACCTTCTTATAACGTCGGGTAAGGATGGAATTTTTCCTCCTGGATTGAGAGTTGGTGTAGTGGAGGCGACTTATCCTGATCCTGTTCACTTATTTCAGAGAATTGAAGTCAAGCCATTGGCGAATATTAAAGATATTGAAGAGGTGCTAGTTATAAAAATGGAAAGTAGAAAAGGAATTTCAACGCTTATGAAGGAGCGTACAGGAGGGTACAATTAAAACACTTGTGTTTGCATTCCTTTTTTTTGCCCTGACTGTTGAGTGGCTTTTCGCTCGGTTTGCTTTACCTCCCCAGTTTAGACCAGATTTGTTTCTATACATAGTGTTCATTTGTGCATCGACCATGAAACCCTTTGAACATCTCCTGTTTTCTACTACATTGGGTTACCTTCTAGATTGCTTTTCAGGATGCCTGTGGGGGTTTCATGTCGCAACCTACGTTTTTGCAGTATCGCTTATTCGTCTTACCTCGAAAAGAGTGGAGATGCGATCCTACCTTTACCAGTTCGTTATCCTCTCTTTATGTGCGGGCCTTCAGGGAGTGTTTTTATTACTTTACTGGTGTGGAGCAGGTGGAAAGGGAGATTTCGCATTTTTTGCGAATGCTATTTTAGTGCGGACGGCAGTTGTAGTCGTTTTCGGAGTCCCTGCCGTAGAATTGGGAATGAGAATTTTGGCCAGAAAAGGGAATTTTCAACAAAAGTATGGCCAGTAAATACGTGGTTCTTCGTAATGTTTATTTTATTATAGGCTGTTGTGTTGCTGCTATATTTTTATATATTGGCAAACTCTATTATTATCAGGTGGTTAAGGGCGAGCAATTCAGGGAACAATCGGAGAATAATCGCACCAGGCTAGAGGAAATTCCTTCTCCACGGGGGATTATTTATGACCGATATGGTAGGGTACTTGTTGATAACAGACCCGCTTTTCACATTTACCTTGTAAGAGAGGATGTCAATGTTCCAGTGATAGTAAAGCGGGTTGCACATCTGTGCTCCGTGAATTTTGAGGACCTTATGGAAGAGGTGGAACGACAGTCAAATATTCCGCGGTGCAATCCTGTACGGTTGATTACAGACGTAGACCGGGATTGTGTTGCCAAGGTTGAAGCCCATTTGCATCAACTTCCTGGGGTTTTTGTGAGTGTGGAACCAGTTAGATTTTACAGGTTCGGCAAAATTCTTGCTCATACGCTCGGCTACCTTGGAGAAATTACGGAAGATGAACTGAAGAGACCTGAATACAGGGAGTACAAGCGAGGGAGTTGGATAGGTAAAACCGGATTAGAGAAGGTGCTCGAGCAAGAACTGAAGGGAGTTGATGGGATCCGGGTTGTAGAGGTTGATGCTCTTGGAAGAAGGTTAAGAACACTTGAGGAAAAGGCTCCAATACCGGGACGTGCTGTATGGCTTACCCTGGATGTGGAACTTCAACGAGTGGCTGCAGAGGCACTGCAAGGGGTAGAAGGGGCTATAGTTGTTATGGATGTTAAGACGGGAGCGATACGGGCTCTGGTCAGTAACCCATCTTATGATCCTAACGCCTTTATAAAGGGTCTTAGTGCAAAGGAATGGAATGAATTGAATAAAAATCCTGACCACCCCTTAGTGAACCGGGCCATTCAGGCTGCTTATCCCCCCGGATCCACGTTTAAACCGTTCGTGGCCATGGCGGCTCTGGAATCTGGCGTAAGCAGTTATAAGGACACAGCATTTTGTCCTGGTTTCTACCGGCTTGGCAGGCGATCGTACAGGTGTTGGAAGAGGGGTGGGCATGGTTGGGTTGACATGTATAGAGCAATTGTGGAGTCATGTGATGTGTATTTCTATCAACTGGGCCTGAAACTCGGTGTGGATCGAATTGCAGAGTATGCGCGTCTTTTTGGTTTTGGCGATTATACGGGTATAGAGCTTCCTGGTGAGCGAAAAGGGTTGATTCCCACATCAAAGTGGAAAGAAAAACATCTAAAAGAACCATGGCAAAAAGGGGAAACGCTTTCCGTTGCAATAGGTCAAGGTTATGTTTTGGTTACCCCTATTCAGCTAGCTGTCGCCTACGCTGCAATTGCCAATAATGGACGGCGTCTCGTGCCATATATTGTAGATCGTGTCGAGGGAAAGGGGTTTTACAAAATAACTCGTAATACTGAAGCCAAACGTTTACCACTTAGTAAATCCAATATATCGTTTATAAAAAAAGCCTTGCTAGGAGTCGTAAAAGAACCGAAAGGAACTGCCCACGGTATATGGGATGAGACACTACCCATTGCAGGAAAAACAGGTACTGCCCAGGTTATTCGCCTTTCTGATAGGACCAGGGGTGAAAATATTCCCAAACATTTGAGAGATCATGCTTGGTTTATTGGTTACGCTCCTGCACATGATCCGGAAATTGTAGTAGTAGCAATTGTCGAGCATGGCGGTCATGGATCATCTGCTGCAGCTCCGATAGTCAAAAAGGTTATAGATTTTTATTTTATGGAGAAATGGTTCAATGATGGATCGAAGACTTATCGAGCATTTTGACTGGGCTCTTTTTTTTATCATGATAACGCTTATGGCTATTGGACTGATCAACCTTTATAGTGCCACCTATTATGATTTTCGGGGCCAGAGGTTTAGCCCTTATTTCATACGTCAGGTTATGTGGGTTATCCTGGGGTGTCTGGCCTTTTTAGCAGTTCTAATGATAGATTATCACCATCTGCAAAACTATGCCGTTTTGATTTATTCTGTTGGTATTATTCTTCTGATTCTTGTCCTCTGCATCGGCCAATCTAGTCATGGTGCCCAGAGGTGGTTGGGGGTAGGCTCTGTGAGATTTCAACCATCAGAGATAGAGAAGATTATCATAGCCATTGCCGTGGCTGCATGGGCAGCTTCAGACAGAATTCCTTTGTACCCTTCGTTTCTCGAAGTTGCCTTTCTCGTACTGATCAACGTTCCAGTTTTCGTCTTGATAGCCATGCAGCCTGACCTTGGTACAGCATTGCTGGTTTGTTTGGTTGCCGGTACAGTTGTTTTTACAAAGGGCATTCGTAAAAGTTGGTTTGTTGGGGGAATGGTCTGCTTGGCGCTGCTTGCTTACCCTGTTTGGGAAAAAGGCCTTAAGGATTATCAGAGGAACAGGATACTTGCAGCGATAAATCCGGACAGAGATCCTCAGAGAACAGGTTACCATGCACGGCAGGCGCGCATAGCTATAGGTTCTGGAATGATTTGGGGACGCGGTTATTTGAAGGGAACTCAGAATAAGCTTAAGTTTCTTCCGGAAAAACACACAGATTTTGCCTTTGCAGTGTGGGCTGAGGAATGGGGATTTATGGGGTCTGTTGTTCTTTTATGCCTGTATGGTCTTTTTCTTTACAGGTGCTTTATGAGCATTTTCTTGGCCAAGGACGCTTTTGGTACATTTTTGTGTGTTGGACTTACCGCCATTTTTATGTGGGAAATTCTCATAAATCTGGGCATGGTTATTGGGATTTTGCCTGTGGTAGGAGTGCCGCTACCCTTCATGAGCTATGGAGGATCGTCCGTACTGAAAGCTGCGGTTGCCGTGGGTTTGATGGAAAGCGTTACAATGAGACGCTACACTTTTCGAAGCCTTTAGCTTTGAGACGGAACTGAAAAATGTAATAATTTTAATACAATATTACACCAGAGACTAACTTGAAAGGATGTTGTGATTTTTTGTACTTTTTGCTTGCATTCTGTTATGTATTGTGCTACCGCAAAGATGGCGTGAGATCATACCACGATTTGAAACCAGCAAATATTGACAGATACAAAGAGAGTAGAGAAGGGGCAGATTTGTGATATAATGTTCAAAATTAGAGAGGGAAGGGTGAGTGTATGATTAACATTGATGTTACTCTTCTTATTCAGATGGTAAGTTTTTTAGTGTTTTTATTTATCATGAATGTTGTGCTGTACCGGCCAGTTCGAAGGATGATGGCTCGGAGGCAGGAATTAATCTTGTCGCAAAAGAATGAAATAGATCAGGCGAACAATGAAGCGCGCAAGGCGGTTGAAGAGTTTGAGCAAACATTAAGGAATGCGCGAGCAATGGGTCGGAAGAAGGTTGAAGAATACAAGGAGCAAGCTCGGGCAGCAGAGAAAGAAATGCTTCAAAAAGCTTATCAAGAAGCGGCAGACGAGGTTGCTCGCGTTAGAGAAGAAATTCGTGGAGAAAAAGAGCGTGCTTTAAAGGAATTGAGAGAGCAAATTGAGTTATTTTCGCTGGAAGTTGTTGAAAAGATTCTTGGAAGGAAGGTAGCTTAGTTAAGGTGGTATCGAAGAGATATAGGGGTGATCGAATGAAGGTTAACGCAAAAGGTGGGAGAATTTTTGAAGGAATAGGTTGGGCGTTTTTGAGTATTCCTCTTATGGCGGGAGTAGCCCTGGCTTCTGGCGGGGCAGAACATGCCACTAACTGGAAGGATTTGCTGTTGAGAACTGTCAATTTCGCCATATTGGTGGTAGTGCTTTATAAATTGCTGAAAAATCCTATTACCAACTACTTTTCGACGCGCAGAGAAAATATAAAGAGGCTTCTTGAAGAAATGGAGCAGAAAAAGGAAGAGGCAGAAAGGAAGTGTGCAGAATATAAAGCCAAGCTCGCTATGTTAGATCAGGAAGTAGAGAAGATCATCCAGGAATATGTGCAACAAGGTGAACGAGAAAGGGCGAAGATTATAGAAGCGGCAGAGCGTCAAGCTGCTTATATTAAGCAACAAGCCCAGTTAGCCATTCAGCAGGAAGTTAAAGCGGCAAAAGATGCGTTGAGAGAAGAAGTGGCCGAATTGACCGTTAAGGCCGCTGAAGATATGTTGCGTGAAAAGATGGGGGCAGAGGATCAAGAGAGGTTGGTTGAAGAATTTATGATAAAGGTGGTGGAGGCGAAGTGAAAAATCAGGTCATAGCCAAAAGGTATGCAAAGGCGATTTTTGAGATCGCCTTGGAAGAGGGAAGGGTTGAAGAGTATTATCAGGAATTGAAGGATGTGTTAGCACTCTTCAAAGAAGTTCCTGACTTTGAGCGAGTTCTGGCCACGCCGATATACCCTGATGAAGTGAAAGTTCGGACTGTTGAAATGGTAGCGGATAAAGCGGGAATGTCTCCGATTGTGAAGCGATTTCTGGAAGTACTGGTTGAAAAGCAAAGGGTGCCTTATCTGGAGGATGTGGTTGCAGTTTATGGCAAGTTAATGGATGAGCATGCCAATGTGGCTAGGGCTCAGGTGTCTGCCGCAGTGGAGTTGGATGAGACGACCCTTGAGTTGATTGCTGAATCATTGAGCAAGATTGTGGGTAAAAGGGTTATTGTTGAATTTCATCAGGATCCCGATCTTATCGGGGGTGTGGTAGCTAAAATTGGTGATTTGGTATTGGATGGGAGTGTGAGGACGCAGTTAAAGAATATAAAAGAAACTTTGAAAAGGGGTGAGTTGGGTTAATGCAGATCAGAGCAGAAGAAATAAGCCAAATTATCAAAGAGCAGATTAAAGATTACGAGAAAGAGGTTGAGCTCAGCGAAACTGGCCGTGTTCTCTCCGTAGGTGATGGTATTGCTCGCGTCTACGGAGTAGAGAACTGTATGGCCATGGAATTGCTTGAGTTCCCGACTGAGCATGGTTCGATCTATGGATTAGCCCTCAACCTAGAAGAAGACAATGTGGGTGTGGCGATCCTTGGAGAGGACGTTCACATCAAGGAGGGCGATCTGGTAAAGAGAACCGGGCGAATTGCTCAGGTTCCGGTCGGTGAAGCGGTTATCGGCAGGGTTATAGATCCTGTTGGTAATCCGCTCGATGGCAAGGGTCCTATCGAGGCCAAGGAATTTCGTCGTATTGAGGTGCTGGCTCCTGGTGTTATCGCGCGTCAGCCCGTTAATGAGCCCATGTATACGGGTATTAAAGCTATTGACGCGATGACACCCATCGGCAGGGGACAGCGCGAGTTAATTATTGGAGACCGTCAGACAGGTAAAACCGCTATCGCAGTTGATGCTATCCTAAATCAGAAGGATAGTGACATTGTTTGTATTTACGTTGCTATTGGTCAGAAGAAATCGACAGTCGCTCAGGTAGTTGAAACTTTGCGACGCCATGGTGCAATGGAGTACACAACTGTTGTGGCAGCATGTGCAAGCGAGCCTGCGCCATTGCAGTATATTGCACCTTATGCTGGGTGTGCGATGGGTGAGTACTATCGAGATACGGGGCGGCACGCCTTGATTATCTATGATGACCTGTCAAAGCAGGCTGCTGCCTATCGACAGATGTCTCTTCTGTTGCGTCGTCCTCCCGCTCGTGAGGCTTACCCGGGTGACATTTTCTATTGTCACTCTCGTTTGCTTGAGCGTGCGGCTAAACTGAATGATGAACTTGGAGCTGGGTCACTAACTGCTTTGCCGATTATTGAAACTCAGGCAGGTGACGTATCGGCATATATTCCTACCAACGTTATTTCGATTACCGACGGTCAGATTTATCTGGAAGCAGGTCTGTTCTACGCTGGCATTCGTCCGGCTATTAATGTCGGTTTGTCCGTAAGCCGTGTTGGTGGCGCCGCTCAGATTAAGGCCATGAAGCAGGTTGCGGGTAGGCTCAGGCTAGAGCTGGCGCAGTATCGTGAGCTGGAAGCCTTTGCCAAGTTTGGTAGTGACTTGGACAAAGCGACGCTTGCTCAGATTAATAGGGGTATGAGGCTTGTTGAATTGCTAAAACAGCCGCAGTATCAGCCAATTCCGGTAGAAAAGCAGATTATGGCTTTGTATGCGGGTACACGTGGATTTCTGGATCCAATTCCAGTGGAAAAAGTAAGTGAGTACGAACAACAGATGATAGCATTCATTGAAAATAAGTATCCGGAGATTCTCCAGGAAATTAAAGAAAAGAAGGAAATTTCGGACGAGCTGGATAAAAAGATGGAGAAGGCCCTTGAGGAATTTGCCGAAGTGTTTCAGGCTTAGTGTCGCTTGATTGAACTGGGCTAAAGAAGCTGAAATCGAAGGAAGAGAGCGCTTATGGCTACGTTGAGAGATATCAAGAGAAAGATTGATGCCGTCAAGAAAACGGCTCAGATTACTCGGGCCATGAACATGGTCGCTGCGGCAAAACTCAGGGGTGCGCAGGCTAATATGGAAAAATTTCACCCCTATGCTGACAAATTTAGAGAGGTTATCTTTCGTCTTGCAGCAGGGGTTGAACAGGATGGTACCTTTGATTTGTTGACACCGCGCGAAGAGGTGCGAAAAATTGAGCTTGTTCTCTTGACGGCGGATCGAGGCCTGTGCGGAAGTTTTAATAACAATCTTATCATGTTGGCGGAGCGGTTCTTAGAGGAAAGAGTAACCGAGGGCAAAGAGGTATCGCTTATAACTGCTGGTAGAAAGGGTCACGAGTACTTCCGAAAAAGAAAGTATCCTATCAGGAAGCGGTTAACCGGATTGCTCAATAAGCCAAATTACGATGATGCTTATACGCTGGGGCGGGAGTTGATTGAGTTGTTTCAAACCGGGGAAGCGGATGAGGTTTACCTGATCTATGCTAGGTTTGTAACCATGCTGCGGCAAGTTCCGACGTTGATTCGATTGCTGCCTGTTGTGCCGGAGAAAGAAAGTGGCGAGGAAGAAAAGCAGTTCGAGTACTTGTTTGAGCCCTCGCATGAAGTCCTGTTGAATGATATTCTTCCAAATTATGTGTACGTTCAGATCCTTGAGAGTTTTTATCAGACGGCTGTAAGTGAACATGCTGCTAGAATGACGGCTATGGATAATGCTACGAATAACTGCAATGAGATGGTGCGAGATCTAACGCTTGTTTACAACAAGGCTCGTCAGGCTTCGATCACGAAGGAACTAATGGATATAGTCGGCGGTGCCGAAGCTTTGCGTAAAAAATAGGCCCATGTAAGGGAGGCAAGTAGCAGATGAATATAGGCAAAATTGCACAGGTTATTGGTAACGTCGTTGACGTGGAATTTGAAGAGGGGAAATTACCAGCATTGTTTAATGCCTTGCTGGTAAGCAACCCCGGAATAAGCGATGAAGAAGATAATTTGGTGCTGGAGGTAGCTCAGCATCTAGGGAACAATGTTGTCCGAACTATCGCTATGGATTTAACCGACGGCCTCGTTAGAGGAATGCCGGTCAAGGATACGGGTAGGCCTATTGTGATGCCCGTTGGTAAGTCGGTTCTTGGTAGAGTGTTGAATGTTGTGGGACGTCCGGTTGATGGTATGGGGCCGGTTACTGGCGAGGATTACTGGCCTATTCATCGACCTGCTCCGACTTTTACGGATCAGGATGTTAGCGTTAACGTTCTTGAAACGGGTGTGAAGGTTATCGACCTTTTGGTTCCTTTTCCCCGCGGTGGTAAAATGGGCATGTTTGGTGGTGCGGGAGTTGGTAAGACCGTTATCATGATGGAAATGATTCACAATATTGCTATGGAGCACGGTGGAATTTCCGTGTTTGCTGGAGTGGGAGAGCGGACTCGTGAGGGTAATGACTTGTACCTGGAAATGAAGGAATCTGGGGTTCTTCCTCGAGCTGGTTTGGTTTATGGTCAGATGACGGAACCGCCGGGTGCTCGTGCGCGAGTGGCTCTTTCTGCTCTAACAGTGGCGGAATATTTCCGTGATGTAGAAGGACAGGACGTGCTTTTGTTCATAGATAACATTTTTAGATTTACTCAGGCAGGTGCAGAAGTCTCTGCGTTGTTAGGACGAATGCCGTCCGCAGTCGGTTACCAGCCTACCTTGGGTACCGACCTTGGGGAGCTTCAGGAGCGGATTACTTCGACGACTAAAGGTTCTATTACGTCGGTTCAGTGTGTGTATGTGCCCGCTGACGACCTTACAGACCCTGCACCGGCAACTACCTTCGCCCACTTGGATGGTACGGTCGTTTTGTCCAGGCAGATTGCAGAGTTGGGAATTTACCCGGCTGTTGACCCCCTGGATTCTACTTCTAGAATCCTTGATCCCAATGTACTGGGTGAGGAACATTACAACACGGCTCGAACGGTTCAGCAAATTTTGCAGAAATATAAGGATTTGCAGGATATTATTGCTATTCTTGGTATGGATGAGTTGTCCGAAGAAGATAAGATTATAGTGGCCAGGGCTCGTAAGATTCAGAGGTTCTTATCTCAGCCTTTCCATGTTGCCGAGCAGTTTACCGGTACGCCAGGCAAATATGTGAAGCTGGAAGATACTATTAGAGGGTTTAAAGAGATTTGCGAAGGCAAGTATGATGACTTGCCGGAGCAGGCCTTTTACATGGTTGGCACAATTGAAGAGGCTGTGGAGAAGGCGCGTCAGATGGCGGCGTAAGCGGTGTAAGGAGAGGAAATGGCTGAAAAAATACTGTTAGAAATTGTAACGCCGGAGCGCAAGGTCGTTAGTGAGATGGTTGATATTGTGGTGGCACCTGGTGAAATGGGTGAGTTCGGTGTGCTGGTGAATCATATCCCCTTTCTGACAAAGCTGAAAGTGGGGGAGTTGCGATTTAAGGTGGATGGTCGAGAGCGCTATGTCGCCGTGATGGGTGGATATGCCGAGGTGCTACCTGATAAGGTGACCATATTGGCAACGGCAGCTGAGGAGGCTACGGATATTGATGTAATGCGGGCCAGGGCTGCCAAAGAGCGAGCCGAGCGGCGTCTGAAGGAAGCTAAGGATAGAATGGAGTTTGCCAGAGCGCAAGCCGCTTTGCAACGAGCGCTGGCTCGATTGAAAGTGGCCGAGAAAGGCAGGGGATCTGCGGCTTAAGGGTAAAGCTTGATAATCTAGGTTGAGATTGAAAACCCTCTCCATGTGAAGGAGAGGGTTTTTTGTTTACTTCAACTTCCGTTTACCCTGTTTTAGGAGAGCACTATGTGTGGAATTATTGGATATGTGGGACAAAATGATGCCGTGGATATCCTTTTAGAGGGCCTCAAGCGATTGGAATATAGAGGCTATGATAGTGCTGGAATTGCCGTATATGATCGTGCTCGAGGCAGGTTAAAGAGGGTAAGAGCGGAAGGTAAGATTGAAAATTTGATTAAAAAAGTCTCGACAGTGGAAATTCCAGGATATATCGGCATAGGCCATACCCGTTGGGCTACTCATGGAGCTCCCACTGAGAAAAACGCACATCCTCATAAAAGCGGTCCCTTTGTGCTGGTGCATAACGGGATCGTTGAAAATTACGCGACAGTCAAACAGTTTTTGCTGGAACGAGGTGAAGTCTTTGAATCCGAAACGGATACTGAGGTTATAGTAAAACTAATTGATTATTTTTATCGATCGGGTTTCAGCGACGATGAAGCTATTAGGAATGCATTAAAGAGAATTAAAGGCACTTACGCTGTTGTTGTTTTCAGTGAAAATCTTTCAGATTCTCTGTTCTGTTGTCGCATGGAAAGCCCTCTTGTTATTGGAATTGGGGAAAATGAAACTTTTGTCGCGTCGGATATACCAGCAATTTTACCCTATACAAGAAGGGTTATTTATCTCGAAGACGGAGATTTTGCCGTTGTGCGGCAGCGCGAACTGAGAATTACTGACATTGAGGGTAGTGAACAACATCGACCTGTTGAATTTGTTGAATGGAACCCGGTACTAGCCGAAAAGGGCGGGTTCCGACATTTCATGCAAAAAGAAATATTCGAGCAACCAAGGGCATTGTCGGACACGATAAAACCTTATATTAATTTTGAAACGTATAGTATTTCCCTGCCTTACGCATCCTTTCTTAAGGAAATATGGAAACAGGTTCACCGAGTTTTCATGGTTGCTTGCGGGACTTCCTATCATGCAGCATTGGTTGGGAGATATATGCTGGAACAGCTTTTAGAAATTCCTGTAGAGGTGGACCTTGCTTCTGAATTTAGATATCGAAATCCAGTGCTGGATGAGCGAACACTGGTCGTTGCTATAAGTCAGTCTGGAGAAACGGCCGACACTAAGGGTGCAATAACATTGGCAATAGATAAGAACGTCCCTACTTGTTCTATTGTAAATGTCGTTGGCAGTAGTTTATCAAGAATGACCGATGCCGTAATTTACACTCATGCAGGACCGGAAATTGGGGTAGCATCAACAAAAGCATTTTCTACCCAGCTGGCTGCTCTATTACTTTTTGCGCTTCTTGGGCATGAAGTTTTGCGTCCTGAGGACAGAGAGGTGCGTGAGGAGCTAATTGATGAACTTTTACGACTTCCTTCAAGGGTTGAAGAGGTGTTACGAGGGTCGAATCTTCTTGAGATCTGGGCCAGGAAGATTTCGTCTGCCTTGAATGCTCTATATCTTGGGAGGCATGTACTTTTTCCCATTGCCCTTGAAGGTGCTTTGAAACTTAAGGAAATTTCATACATTCACGCCGAGGGTTATGCGGCTGGCGAAATGAAACACGGCCCGATTGCCCTTATAGACGACAACTTCCCTGTGGTTTGCCTTGTGCAATACGGTAGTATTGGAGAAAAGATGCACAACAACATAGAAGAAGTTCAATCAAGGGGCGGCCGTGTGTTTATTGTGGCCGATGAAAGGCTAAAAGAGCGTCGCCGTTATGTTGAAAATGTGTTCTGGATTCCAGAGATCCACGAGCTTTTAACGCCTTTGCTTTTTGTTCTGCCGCTTCAATTGTTGGCTTACCATGTGGCCGTCGAACGTGGTACAGATGTAGATCAACCACGAAATCTTGCCAAAAGTGTTACGGTGGAGTGAGCGGAAACAGATATTATTCTTGACTAATGGTTTTTGTGGTGAATAGAATTCAAATGAACGTACGGCTCAGATGTCGGGTTACAAAAGGGAGTTAGCCCGAGAAAGGGCTTTGAGATATAAGGTTGAGTTTCCATGACATATTATCCCTGGGATGTTGGTGATTGGTAGAGAGGTCCCTGAGCCAACACCAACGATTTTGGGGGCTGCCTCTTATTCTGGTGTGCACTTCGCGCAAGTGAAGTGCCTAAAGGAATAATGCGGCACCCACCTAGTAGACTCGGTTCAAGACCGACTGCCAACACGGCATCCTGGGGATTCTCCCCTTTTGAATTTCTCCCTTTTTAACCGAACTTCTGAGTCGAAAGGAAAATTTTTGTTATTGCTGTTATTGCTTTAATGCAAGGGGATTGTGCCTATGAGCGGCGTAGTAGGTTTATTGTTTTTTGGCGGTGTTATCTTAGGAGTGGTTTTAGGGGTTTATGTACTAAAACTTGTGCAAAAGCAGAAATATCAGGACGCTGAGACTCGAGCTCAGGAAATAATAGCCAAAGCTAAAAAAGAGGCGGAGACTATAAAGAAGGAGGCTATCCTACAGGCGAAAGATACCCTTCTTCAGATGAAGGCGGATTTTGAGCGAGAAACGAGGGATACTAAAAAGGAACTTCAGAATCTTGAAAAACGATTAGTTCAGAAAGAAGAAAATCTTGAGAGAAAGAGTAACATTCTGGATGTTCGGGAAAAAGAGCTTCTGAGTCGTGAGCGGGAAATCGACAATTTGGAAAAGGAATTGACCAGAAAGAATGAAGAACTGGCGGTGGTTCTTAAGGAGCAGCGCAGAGTTCTTGAAAACCTTGCCGGAATGTCTGCTCAGGAAGCTAAGCAGATGTTAATTGAGGCTATTGAAGAAGAAGCTCGTCATGATGCTGCGATGCTGGTCAAAAAAATAGAATCAGAGGCAAAAGAGATTGCGGACAGAAAGGCAAAAGAAATCATAGCCCTGGCGATTCAGAGATATGCGGGCGATTTTGTGGCCGAAAAAACAGTTTCTGTTGTTGCTTTGCCTAGCGAGGAAATGAAAGGACGCATTATAGGACGAGAAGGCAGAAATATTCGAACCCTGGAAGCCATAACAGGGGTGGATTTGATTATCGATGATACCCCGGAAGCTGTCGTTTTATCTGCATTTAATCCTGTACGCCGTGAGGTGGCTAGGATATCGCTAGAAAGGTTGATATCCGATGGGCGTATACATCCGGCACGTATCGAAGAAGTTGTTGGTAAGGTTACGGAAGAGGTGGAGCAATCCATCAGGGAGGCAGGAGAGCAGGCGACCTTTGATGTCGGTGTTTATGGGGTACACTCCGAGTTAATAAAACTTCTTGGTAAGCTCAAATACAGAACTAGTTATGCTCAGAATGTCCTCCAGCACTCCATTGAGGTTGCCTTTATATGTGGGATAATGGCAGCTGAACTGGGTATAGACCAAAGGATAGCGAAAAGAGCAGGGTTGCTTCACGATATAGGCAAGGCAGTTGACCACGAGGTTGACGGGCCCCATGCTGTTATAGGTGCTGAACTTGCGAAAAAATATGGTGAGTCACCGGAAGTGGTACATGCCATAGAGGCTCATCACGATGATGTTGCTCCTGAAAGTATACTTGCAGTGCTGGTCCAGGCGGCAGATGCTTTATCAGGTGCGCGGCCGGGGGCTCGAAAGGAACTTATCGAAACCTACGTGAAGAGGCTTGAAGAATTGGAACGCATTGCCAAGGAATTCAAAGGTGTAGGAAAGGCCTATGCGATACAAGCAGGGCGGGAACTGCGAGTCATTGTAGAGAGTGATTTTGTGGATGACGCTGAGATCATCATGCTGAGCAGGGATATTGCAAAGAAGATTGAAACTGAAATGACTTATCCTGGACAGATTAAGGTTACGGTTATCAGAGAAACTCGTGCTGTAGAGTATGCCAAATAATTGGAAGGAGGCTAGTGTAAGTGAAGGATCCAGCTGGGGTAATTGGTGAGTTGAAGCGAAGAGGTTTTATTGAACAAGTAACTGATGAAGAGGGTATTCGGGGCTACCTTTCGAGACCTGCGGTATGTTATGTTGGATTTGATCCAACAGCAGATAGTTTTCACGTTGGAAGCCTTATTCCGATCCTTTCACTCGTGCATATGCAGAGATATGGTCACAAGCCTATCGCTATAATGGGTGGAGGAACAGGGCTTATCGGAGATCCTAGCGGAAAAACCGAAATGAGAAAATTGCTTAGCTGGGAAGAGTTGGAACATAATGCTAGTGGCTTGAAGGCGCAGTTGGCTAGGTTTCTCGATTTTGACAATGATGCGGCCCTTTTTCTAAACAATGCTGAATGGCTGGTTAAGCTGAATTATATTGAATTTCTCCGGGATATAGGGCGGCACTTTAGTGTTAACAGAATGTTAGCTGCCGAGAGTTATCGGCAGAGACTGGAGAAGGGACTTAATTTTATTGAGTTTAATTACATGCTTTTACAGGCCTATGACTTTTACTATCTGGCTGAAAAGTACGATTGTTATCTGCAAATGGGTGGTAGCGACCAATGGGGTAATATTGTTGCTGGGATTGACTTGATCAGAAAAAAGTTAGGCAAACAAGCCTATGGAATAACCTTCCCTCTGGTTACTACCGCCTCTGGCGCCAAAATGGGCAAAACTGCCAAAGGGGCAATATGGCTTAGTAGCAGCAGAACCTCAGTATACGACTTTTACCAATACTGGGTTAATACGGATGACAGAGATGTTGTGAGGTTTTTGAAACTGTTTACTTTTCTTCCTGTTGAAGAGATCGAAGAAATAGAGAATCTGGAAGGTGAAGCTTTGAACCCCTGTAAACGGGTGCTTGCTTTTGAAGTAACAAAACTTGTACATGGTCAAGAAGAAGCTCGGGAGGCATACTGGGCTTCCTGTAAAGCCTTCGGTTTTTTGGAAATACCAGAGGATATTTTACCAAGTAGCACGATTCCTAGGGGAAGTCATTCTGAAGATACGGACTTGCCATCTATTGTTTTGCCTAGAGACAGATTGGTTGCTGGTATTCCGCTTTATCAATTATTGTTTGATGCGGATTTATGTGCTTCGAAAAGTGCTGCCAGACGACTCATCCAGCAGGGGGGTGCTTATGTGAATGGGGCTCGGGTGACGGATGTCAACTGGGTTGTAACGGAAGAAAATGTGGAAGATGGTGAGGTTATTCTTCGGGCTGGAAAGAAAAAAATCAAAAAGGTAGTTTTTTCTTCTTGACGAGATCTAGAGGCTCTGGTAGGTTTCCGCTCGCTTTGCTCGAGTGATTGAAAAAAATAGTTGACATAGAGCAGGGCAACGGCTATATAAGAAACTGCGTGAGTGGTGCTTTAAGAAGGTTCGATCTTTGAAAACTAAATAGCGGTACTGGGTGCTAGGCCTGGTGGTTAGGGATTGTTGTTATAACTGGAGAGTTTGATCCTGGCTCAGAGTGAACG
>Ga0190313_1000868_pt1 | contig 17066 bp, 27 predicted proteins | sample 4870071011_MG_FD_169989 | JGI IMG/M metagenome (GOLD analysis project Ga0190313, IMG submission 169989) | Hydrothermal vent sediment bacterial communities from Southern Trench, Guaymas Basin, Mexico - 4870-07-10-11_MG | ecosystem: Environmental > Aquatic > Marine > Hydrothermal vents > Sediment ...
GGACATCTACAAGGCTAAAAGAATTCACGACAACTACTCTAAGAAGCGTGAGAAAATCCAGAAAAAACTCGCCAAAAAACCACTAAAAATGAGAAAAATCCTGAGGAAGTATTCTGGAAGAGAGAAAAGAAGAATTGAAGATTACCTCCACAAGGTTTCTGCGATAGTCGTCTCCGAAGCCGAGAAATACAATTCCAAGATTGTTATGGAGAACCTCAAGAACATTAGAGAATCAATAAACAAGAAAAACAAGAAGATAAGAAGAAGGCTTAATAGATGGAACTTCAGAAAACTACAGTTCTTCATCGAGTATAAAGCTATGTGGAGTGGATTAGCTGTAGAATATGTCAACCCGAGAAGAACCTCAAGCCTCTGCCCGATATGTGGGCATAAGCTGAAGAAAAGCCCGAATGGGCAGAGGCTACTGAAGTGCGAGAAATGCGGATTAGAGTTTGATAGAGATGTCATAGCAACATATAACCTCTATAAGAAAAGCCAGAATGTGGGGAGCGTCCGTTCCCCCCGAACGCTCCCTGATGAAGTCCTCCTAATAAAGGAGGACGGAACGGGAGAACCGCTCCATTCCCTACTTAAAACTCACAAAAAATCATAAATGGGGATGGAGCGGAGAACGGAAACCTACCTTGAAATTGGAAAACTGTGTTACCTGTTTAGGAAGAACTTACAGAAAGCAATCAAGATGTATGCCAATGGTCTTGATAAGAATACAATTGTCAAAACTATAACCAAAGAAATGAATCTCGGATATGCTGATACCATATACAAATTCGCAAAATTCATTGTAAAAGGATGCAGAGCAAATGGCGGAAACCCCCTAAGAATTAGAATAAAGCGAATGTTTCTGGTTTCGAGAGGATTTTCTTCGAACAAAGGAAACCGTAACATAAGATTAGTTTCCACCAGAGAGGTTCTCGTGAGAACACTAGATAAAAGGTGGTTGAAACTTGGAGTGAAATTCGGTAAGAAGTATCTCACATTGATAGAAGAACTAGTGAAACTAGCATTACAGAAGAGAGCATCTTATTCCGCCAGAATTATATTCAGAAATGGTAAAGCATACCTCTCTGTTTCCGTTCCGATTCAACTGTATCTCAAATATTTCAAACTGGGAGAAGCAAAAGGAAAATTAATTGCTGGATTAGACATAAACAGCGATAGGATAAATATGGTGATAATTGATGACGATGGAAACATCAGAGATGTTAAGAATGAGCATTTCCACGAAGTAACCTCTCAGGGCTTTCCGAGAAACAAAGCAAAATACATACGCTTGAATGCTATTGCCAGATTGCTCGATTATGCCTATCACCACGGAGTTAGATATGTGTGTTTTGAGAACTTGGATGTCATCAAGAAAAAGAAGTTCACTAAAAGTAAAAAAGCAAATAGGAAAATCACTAAGTTTGCGAAAAGACAAATACTGTCCCACGCAGTTATTAGAGCGATGCGTTACGGTTTCAGAATATTGTTCGTAAATCCAAAGAATTCGACGAAAGAAGCAAAGAAAATCCATAGGAAACTTGGTTTCGATATTCACACGGCTAGTGCCTACATTATTGCTCTTCGGGGATTGAAAATACTGAAAAATAACGGAAATTTCCAAAATATCTTAACTACTCAAACGAGTGAATAGTCAATAGGCTAAAAGAACAGGGAGTCTACGAAGAATGGAGAAGAGAAACGAAAGCATATGAAGTAGATAAGTCTTTTGCACCATTCTATGAGGTAAAAATACTAAGGGAAACAGACAAAAGAATATTCTGGGAGGAAAAATGAAGACACTTTCATTTGCGGGAATATGTGTTTCTCTTCTTCTTATTTTTGGGATTTTCCTTTTGCTTCATGACATTCTCTATCATCTTGGCTATGTGCCTCCACTGGGAAAGAAAAAGGAACTATATGGAATACATATTCACCATGGATACATCGGTCTGATACTTATAGTAGTGGGAATAGCTCTTCTCTGCACACACTAGATGGATATTAAGAAAAAAGAGGAGAAATCTCTAACAGAAATACTCTATCTTGTATAGTTCTCTTATGAGCATAGGATGCTTCTTATCATACTCCTTCGTCAATTTATCCGCCTTATTTATGAGTTCAATTAGTTTGTCAAGACTGTCGGTCACAAAATGGATGGTGTATCCAAGGAAGTAGTGGTAATGCGTTATGTTGACATAGCAGACTTCACACTTTATTATCGGGCTTACAGTCACAGTGACATCATATCCTTTAGGTTTGAATTTTAGAACTGGCGCATCCTCCACCAGTCTATATTTGTTGTCTAGTTGTTCTTCGTATTTCGGCACACAGTAGCACTCCCAAATACACTCCTCTACGCATTCCCTTAGTGATCCAATATATTCCTTTTTCTGTATCTGCTTTCTGCAGTCATCCTCGCATACCCTGATTATATTCTCAGGAACCATGTCTTCCAGATCAACTGATTCGATGTACCCATGCTGTACTAATGCGGAGGGATTCGGAATCTCATTCTCTTCGCTCCAAAGCTCCATCAAGCATGAATATACTGTCTTCTCCCTTTCTGCTCTCGGATCATATTCCATATACTTTCTAATTTCAATGTCGAAGCCAAGAGGAGAATTAACTATGTGTATCGTGTTCCCCTCAATGCTTATATCGGAAGTTTCTAAGTCATACTCAAGCTCAGACTTTATTCTTTTTATCTCCTCTTCCGTGAACTGAGCTTCCTTCAAGGTAATCACCTACTATTTATTCTTCGAAAAAAAAAGATAATAAAGGGTGGTGTTCCCTATGCGGATAGGGGAATACACAGTGTTATGCTATGTTGCTCCCAACTGGTGGAGCTGTAGGGACTACGCACCATACATAGGTTATTGCCTTGCACTCAAAGAAGGTGTGTTCCAGGTCTTCTTCATTGAGGACACAGTTAATCTCGAAGAATCACTAAAGAAGGAGGAGAAACACATAGCTGTTGAGACCCCACAGCTTGACATAGCACTGCAAATCCTCGAAACAAAAAGAAAGGAGCTTAGTGAAGAATATAAGTGCATATTCGAGATAAAGTGGCTCCTCATGCCGTATGACTGCGAGTATTGGGAAGTTTTATTCAGGCCGAAGAAATATAGCGGATACATAAGGTACAAATATGGCATTGGGAGAATTAATGAAAACTGGTTTATCTGGCAATGTTACTGCTATGATGAAAATTCATGCGAACCAATGGAGATCATAGAATGTTCCACATCAAAAGAACATATTGAAGAGAAAATCAGAGAGCTTGAAGCTCTACTATCAGAGGAACTGCGAAGAGGATACTATATTAGGGTTCCCTGACACTCTTAGCTCTACAGAAAAAAGTGTAATCACCATTTTTTTCTTGTCTCCAGAAAGAAGAATAAGTGGAAATAAAGAAGATCAGGGTGAGAATTCATGTTCATGAAGAAAGAAAAGAAAGAAAAGGAAGATATTAGGGTCACCCTCCACAACTTCAGGGAGATAGTGAGCAAAATCTCGTTTAAGCCCTTCAAATCTGCGGATGGACAAATAAAATATGATCTATCAAGACATGGATACTTCACAGTAGCCTTTGTGGATAGCGGAGGCATATCCCAAACAGATTTCAGTCCAATAGTTGTAAGAGAAAGCATCTATGTTGGAAATGTCTTTGACTTCGAGAAAATACTACTCATCTTGTTGACGCATCCACACATATCCGAGATATACTACGAGGAAAAAGAAAACCGTATCCTAGCTATTTTTCAGCTTCCATCCAAGATAGAAAGAATTCTTGAGGGAGAGGAAGATGAACTATTCTGAAGCAAAGAGACTCGCAGAAGAAATCCTTGAGATTGCTGATGCTCTCGAACAAGAAATGGCAGAGTGGATAGAGGAAATCCAGAGAGATTTCCTTGAGATAATGCTTACTGATGTGCTATCCATAAAAGAAAAAGCAAAGAAAATAATACTGCTTCTCGGAGAAGGCTCTCCCATAAAGTAGTATTCCTATTCTTAACTTATTCCAGGTGTTTGAGTCGATCTGTGAGACGGAATGAAGATCATCCTGTATGAAGGTGACTGTCTTCGTGTTCTTCCTTCGATCAACCAGAAATTCGACCTGATAGTTGCGGGCCCACCATATAATATTCTTGGTGAAAAGACAAGAGCAGTACACAAAGTAGATTGGGATCAATTCACACAGGAAGAGTTTATGGATTTCTCGGTCAGATGGATGAAGCTGTGCTACGACAAACTAATCTGGAATGGATCATGCTTTGTTTTCTGGAGTGAGAAGAATCTGTTCCTTTTCAGGGATATTCTTTCTCAGACCAAATTTAGGCTTCACAAAATAATTATCTGGCACTACCCAAATGTTGTGAAGGGTTTCAGCTCAAAAAGGTGGCATAACACATTCGACTTTATTTTCCACCTAGTTAAGGGGGAGAAACCAAAATATTTCAATGCTTCTTTTGTTGACGAGGAAAACAAAGATGTGTGGGTTTTCGTGAAGCCTCAGGCAAACTTCAAGAAGGATAGGAAGGTTCATCCAACGCAGAAACCATTAGAACTGATAAAGAGAATAGTGAAGATGTTCTCCGAGAAGCACAGCTGGGTTCTTGATCCCTTTGCTGGTAGTGGAACAACACTTAAGGCGTGCATAGAACTAGGGAGGAACTGTGTTGGAATAGAAATCAACTCTGAATACATAGAGATTATTAAGAGAAGGCTAAACTGGGGGAAACTGTTCGGAGTAGAGTTCAAATATAGGAAAGTCAGGTAGTAATTTCCCTATAATTCGCTTATTATTTTTTCTTCTGTTTTTTGTTTCCTTCTTCTTTAAATGCACACGGAATTTTCTGCATATTTTTGTGATGGTACACCTATATGCAACCAGAAATTTTTTGTGCTCTATGAGAAACTTCTCCTCATAGTTTTTATTCAATAGAAATGCTATCTGCAACAAGATTATGTTCGTAATGAGGCACATAGTTTCTGACTAATAGAAATCATCCCAACATAGGAATCGTAGGCATACAGGGAGATAGGGAAAATTCTGTTTTCCCATCACATAGTGCGTAATTTCGTATTCTGTTCCTATTTCTTATTCGTATAGAAGAAAGAAAGCATGGTGAAAGCAAATGAGTAACCAACACACAAACAGTAAAAATGAAGAGGAAATATTGAATAACATTGCTTCATTTCTCCTGTCTCTCCTTCATACCTCCGAAAATTTTGGTATACGGATAAGCTATGAGGACTTACAGATAGATGTGAAGGTTCCCAACCAAGAACTGAACATATCGTACATAGAGGAGAAACTAGAGGAGCACATGAAGAAAAACAACATACCGCTAGAATTGGTAGGCATATCTGTGAGAGCTATGATGGAAAGCGAATCCGAAGAAGCAATAAGGCTATACCTCCTAATATCATTCGCATTCTGCTGAGGGAAAAAGAATGAGCAAAAAAGAGCAGAAAAGACAGATACCATACCACAAAATCTACCTACCCCCAGTAGATCACGACTTACCAGAGTTATTGGACAGACTGATTACTTCTCTTCCGAGCTATGCCGATGGATCTGCATACATCGAAGACGAGGAAATATGGAGACCAGTAAGAAGAAGCAGAAAGAAAAACTACTACACTAAGAAAAGCTGGAAACCACTGTTAGGCTGGAACTACATCCTACTAGCGAGAAAATTAATGGAACATATTAACTTCCTGGAGTATCAATACTGTGTGCATTGTGCATTCCTAATAACGAAAGACAAAAAACTATACATAGCCTCCGTATATCAGCCAGAATGGGGAAGCTACATCCTATATCCAAAAGCAGAAATAGGGCTTGTATGCGTAAAAAGTAAGGAATAGATGTAACAATGCAGGAGGATGAAACATATATCCTACAAGGAAAGAAGAAGGTGACCAGAAAGTGAGTGAACAGGAACTACTTCTTCTGATATGGCTTTTTGGCATGGTTGTGCCTTTCCTTGTTTGGTATTTCTACCTGCTGTATGAGTTAACAAAATTAAGGGTAAGAAGATTGATAGAAGCATGGGCAAAACTGATAGAGGTGAGCAAAGATAGACAGAAAGTTGAGGGATGAATTATCAAGTTTATGCGGAAACATTGTGATACTTTATGACAATATATCTTGGTTGCTCCTCTCGTTGCTGTTCAATGCTGATAAGGAAAAACTAGTAATGATTTTGGATAACATAGTAAGTAATGCCAACACAATAATATGCATAGCTAAGAAGCTCCGTGCACAATTCTCTTCTACGAGAGAAGAAAAATGAATAGACATACGAAGAAAACTAATAGATATAACTCAAAAATGCCTACAGCTTTTAGGTAGGAGAGAAGACAAGAAATGAGGAAACTAAGAGTGGCAATTGTTGGAAGCGAAGAACGAAAGTGGAAACCTGAACAAAAAAGGAAGGCAAAGGCATTCATCAGACTGATACTACTATACTACGCAGACCTAGGATATGATGTTGTTCTTGTATCTGGGCGTTGTCCAAAAGGAGGGGTTGATGTTTGGGCAGAACAGATAGCAGATGAACTAGGGGTGGAGAAACTGATTTTTCCTCCCAAGAAGCATGGATGGTACTGGTACAGGAAGAGAAACATACTAATAGCGAGACACTGCGATGTTCTATACGACATAGAGCCAAAAGGGAAACGCTCAGGAGGCACATGGACACTAAAGTATGCAGAGAGACTTGGCAAGGAAGTTCACCTCATAGAGATAAGCTAGGCTTCCCCTCTTCTATATCAGCTGTGTTCTACACCTATATATGTCAGAAAATACCGAAGATAGCTGAAATATCAGGAAATATTTAAACAAATTAGCAGGCAGACAGAAAGATGCCGAAACAAGGAAAAACCATAAATAACCTAGATGTAGTGCAGTACTTGGACAGTAGAAAGTTCACAGTTCTATGGAGCGGAGGAAAAGACAGCACAGCAGTGCTGTTATGGGTAGCAAATAATATTCATCATGAAAGGTGGAACATTCTCTTCGTAGAAGTCACAGGGAATACTCATCCACTCAACATACAATATGTGCATGGTGTTGCCAAGCAACTTGGAGTAAGCCACAAACTGATTCATGTAGGAAGAAACGACTTAGATTTTTTCGAAATGATGAAAAAATACGGATTACCCACATTTCATAAGCGCTGGTGTTTGAATCGCTTCAAACAGCCATTTTTCAGGCAGACACACAGAATACAGGTTTTAGGCATTCGTAGGTCTGATGGCTTCCGAAGAAGAAATATGAAACTTGTGGAGTGGTTTCGGTCAACCGATAATATAGTTGTCAATCCAATAGTGGAGTGGACAAAAAGGCGAGTGATAGATTACATCAGGGCGCATGAAATATCGTTGAATCCCTGCTATAGACTTTTTGGCCATTCGGGGAACTGCATGTTCTGTCCGTTTCACAAGGCGCACAGTATAATAAGGACACTCAATGACCCACTTTTTGGAAAGAAAATAAAGCAAATACTGTTATTGGTAGAAGCAAAGAATAAATCACAGTTAGCGAGAGACAAATATATAAAGTGGCGAAAACATATAGGACAGCGATTACTAGTTGATTTCCCTTTCTATGATTCTGAGGAGGTGTGAAAAATAGATGAACAAGACATAACACAGTACCTCTCATCACGGAGATTTACTGTTCTCTGGTCAGGAGGGAAAGACTCAACTGCCACATTGCTGTGGGTTCTTAACCACATACATCACGAAGACTGGAACATCCTGTATGTTGAGGTCACAGGAAACACACATCCTCTCTGCAACAAGTATGTACATGAAACCGCAAAAGAGTTAGGAGTACAGAACAAGCTGATACACGCCAAGAGAGAAGACCTAGAATTCTTTGAGTGCTTCAGAAAATGGGGAATACCTCTCTGGGGAAAACACAGGTGGTGCCTACATCAGTTCAAGAGGAAGCTATTTGAGAAGCATTCGCATTTTATAAATGTTACTGGGATTCGCAGAGGTGATAGTAAGCGTAGAAGCAAGATGAAACAAATTGGGTTTATGCGGTGGTCACAGAAAGTATGTGTAAACCCTATATTTGAGTGGTCAACAAAGCAGGTGCTCAGCTATATTAGAGAACATGAGATACCTCTGAATCCTTGCTATGCAATCTATGGTCACTCAGGAAACTGTATGTTCTGCATCTACCATAAAACCTCACAGATCATAAGAACTCTGCAGGATCCGTACTGGGCAGAGAAAATTGTGAACGCACTATCATTGGGAACCAAATACAGCAAACCAAGAGTAGTAGCATTCAGTAACTGGAAAAAATGGATAGGACAAACCACGCTAACTAAGTTCTCTGCTAACAGCGAAGAAGATAATTCCGTGAAGAATTTAAAGAAATTCGAAGAAGAACGAATCTATATGGGACCGAAAGACGCTCTTATACCACGAGGAGCGAGAGTCATACTCATTAACCGTATCGGAAGAACGGGAGTATTCATCTATGACGGAAAAATATTCACAGCACCAATACGCATACTGCATAAGCCTAGCTCTTCTATTTCCTCCAAAGAGCTATCTGAGGCATAACATGATGCATAAGGTCAGACTATACACCTATCCACCCCACAGAGTCTTCTGGCCATACATAATCATAAATGGGAACAAACCGAAATTCCATGTGATCCGTAAGTATCGCTCAAAGATAAAATCAGTAATAATTGACAGTGGCGTAGAGATGTTCAGGAACCCAAACATAAAGGAGTACCCTGGAGGACCAGAGAAGTGGGTTAGACATCTGATACGACTATACATAAAGGTGCGAGAATATGGTGTCAGAGAGGCGTATATAATAATTCCTGACTACCCAGATGACTATGTGGATTCATGGGGAAGAGAACATAACCTATGGATTAATGGCAAGACAAATGTTGACCGAACAATAGAGAATATTCAATATGTAGTGAAGCACTATGGCAAGTATCCGTGGATAGTTCCCATACAGGGATACTACATGTGTCCAAGTTCGATTGGAGAGACAATTGAGCGTCTATGGAGTCTCGGAATACTAGATGAGTACAATTATGTCGCCATAGCTAATCTGTGCACAACAAGAAACATACAGATCACAGAGAAAACAGTGAGAACAGCACACATGAAACTCAGGAACCACAAAATACATGTTTTTGGTCCGAGTATCATAGCTGTATCACGAATATACAGGTATATCCACAGTTTTGACTCAGTAGCATTCTCACGCCCAGTAGGATCACTAAGGAAAAGGGGGTATAGATGGTCATGCAAAAACGAGAGGGAACGAGAATTATACTTCCGTGCATGGATAGACACAGTAATGAACAAATATAGAATTCCAATTCAGCTCTGAATTTATTTTTCTTCTCAGTAAGTAATTTATTTTTGGTGTTCACAATGCTTCCCTTCACAAAGGAAGAAAAAGCAACAATAAAGAAGGAGCTAAGCTATGACCTCTCCATAGCAAAAATAAGCGAGAACGACGAATACATCGAGATAGACCTCGGCCAATACTACTTCTGGTTTGAAAAAACAATGAAAGGAGGAAAGAAGCTCTACGAGTGTACAGCAATACTATGCGACTTCGAAAACGAACTACTAACTCCTGAAGCTCTGATGCAGTGCTACAAGTACTATCCAGACCTCAAAGAGCTTCTATTTGAAGCACCGAGAGATATTGTTGAAGCATGCAAAAAGAAATGTAGAAGGGAGCTAGCCATAGGAAAATATGTTGGAACACTCGATGAGTGCCTCACAGAGTGTCTATTCGAAAAACATGAGCTACCCAGAATAAAGCAAAATATAGAGAGCAAGATGAAAATTGTAGAAAGTTCGCCCAAAATGAGAATAAGAGAAAACAGCACAGAGATCACGGTTTCCCCAGCAATATGCGAGAAAAAATGCTATATCAACATACCACATTACCACCTCTTCCTAGGCTTCAACATACTGATCAGATCTGAAGACCTACACGAACTAATAAGATATGCAAACAACATACACTTGCTAATCGAGAAATATGAGAAACAATACCCTGAAGTCATAAGGAAACTATATGAGGAATAAAAAATTAGAACAGAGAAAGAATAAAGGACTTCAGCTCACTCAGTTCTCTCTCTATTTTCTCTATCCTCGCAAGTATCATCCTAATAGCTTCACTCTCTTCCCTTCTCAGATAGTCTTTTTGTTCAATACAAACAACTACTCTTCTTACCACTTCCTTTCCCAGCTCAGACAGGCAGTAGAGCTCATTCTCACATTTTTCCACAAGCCCTAACCTTGTAAGATCAACAGAAACATACCTATACACACTCTGCATCTTTATTCCTGGGTTCATAATGTCGAAGAGCTCCCTAACCACATCTTTAATCCTCTTCGGACTATCATAAAGAATCAGGAGTATGCCAGCCATAATAGGGTTACACACAGTACGAATGATCTCAACAAATCTTTCTCCCTCAAGAATCTCCTTCATACTCTCATAGATATGAAGAAAAACCTTCCCTTTCTCAGTTAGACGATACTCTCCATCAACCCTCATAATCAGTCCTGAATGCTTAAGGTGATACAGATACTGACTAAGAAACACACCGTTATCCCCAAGTAATCTCCTCAGTCTAAAGAAGCTCGCACCAGTAACCATGGTACTCAGCAACTGGTAGTAAGTCTCCAAGGTATTCGCCTTAAACTTAAAGGAAGGAAGACTATCAAGAATTTCCTTTATATTACTCATATCATTCACCTATACTACTATATGAAACATCAAAAACCCAATTTAAAATTTATCAAAAAAAGTTAAAACACAAAAAATGCACCTATAGTCTCTCTCGGTGTTCCTATGCCACGAAAGATCAGTAATATTATGAGAAAAATTTTGAGGAGTAGCTCACAGTGTATGCTTCCCTACGAAGAAGCAACAGAACTAATAGAAAGAGGAGAACTAGTAGCGGAACTCAGAACCGAAGAAAACCCTGAATATGTAATCAGGATCAGACATGAAGGAAAAACATATTATCTTCTCATATCAGAGCTGGCAATTGGAAACCTCGTATGCGCATATAAAACCAAAAGAGAGGCAATGAACAAACTGTTTATGCGTGCAAAGGAAAGAGAAGCAGAAATAATGCTGTTTGAATAATCCCCTGTCCATACTAGTATCCAAGAATATAATACCTCAGGCTTTCTGCTACACTTACTAGTGCGTCCACTGTGTTTCTCCCAAGAAGTGCAAGTGATATTTCATTTCCGCATGCAATAAGCTCATAATCTATCGGTGGTATCGAAGGATACTTTTCGTATTCTGGGAATCCCTTTGTGATCTCCATATACAGTGCCTTTGAGATAAACTCATGAATTCTATGCAGGGGAACAGCAAGTTTCTGAATTGGGAGTTCATGTCTCTCGCTATACCTCCTAACCCAGGACTTCCTATTGATGTCGTACTCTTCTGGTGCATTACCAAAGTACCACCACTCTGCGAGAGCATAGTAGTATCTTATGACATCTCTGACATCTATCTTACTTTTTAGCATTTCCCTTAGCCTCATAGCTCTTACTGATACAGGAACAGTAGAAGTAAGAATCATATATGAAATCGGCTGAAAGAGAGGTTTGCCCCTAACAACAGGAGGAATATATCCAGGATCAAACCTCTCAGGAATAAAGATAATATCAACTCTTGTGTTTCCCTCCCAGTACTGTTCTACATAGGCAACATGTCTCTTCTTCCCAAACTTTATCAGATCAATGTCATAATATCCCACACCAAGAATGAAGTCAGGCTCGTACATCTCTATTATCTCTTCAGGATACCTCTCTGGTTCCTCAATAATTATGGGATCAAAAAGAACATAGGAACACGGTATGAATCTCTCCCTTACCTTTCTCTCTGCGCTTCTAATCTCATCATCTGTAATCATATAGTGCAGTTTCAAGTCTTCTATATAGTCTTTGCATTCTCCGAGTAGTTCCCTATCAAAAACACCCTGTTTCTTCCTCTCTACTGCCCTACATATTAGTTCTCCCAATCTCTCTCCAGCAATACTATATATGTCCCTCTCCTCTATAGAGGGAATGACATCAGGATCACTAATCCACAGCTCCGCATAGGGAACAAGATCAACTATCGCCCTAGTAATATCTTTCGGTCTTCTTGCGTTCCTAAGGAATCTCTCAGCTACACTAAGTAGATACAACGCTATATCTTTTCTCTCCTCATAGGAAACATCCTGAACCATAGAATACACAATACTCTTCCACTCATCATCATATATAGCAGAGTGAAACACAAGAACCATACCTATCGTCAGAAACGGTTCCTGAGGAGGAACAGTAGGATAAACAACCCAGAAATCAGGTACAATCGGAACCTTAAGCAAAGTGAAGTGAACATCATATCCCCTCCATCTTCCCTCTACCAAGTATTTTCCATAGCTCATCCCCCCAATAAGTATATTACTATCAATCTCCATAGGCTTAGGCGTAGAAACACCTCTTGCCTCAGATCCATAGACACCAAACGATCTTATACCAAGAAGCTCCAAGATTTCGTCAATAACCAGCTCCCTTTCTTCATCACTCATAGGCTTCACCAAAAAAATTATGGCAAAGAAATCTTATTAGTCTCAACTATGAGTCCAAACAACTCAGCAAGTTCCTCCTCTATTTCCCTCTCAGAAACACTGAGCCTCATACCCACACTGAGAAATCTCCCTATCAGATCCGATACTACTTCCTGCTCTATACCCCTCTTATATTTGCTGATCTCAACATCAAAATCGCCAATATGGTCCTCATGGCTAATATAGATTCTCCCATGCTTAGGCTCAATAGAAACATACCAGTCACTACTAGCACCTTTCAGGGTAATACCCATCATAACTATGAGCTTCCAAGTTCTAATATCTCCCTGAATAGAGCCATCATACGGCTTAACACTCATCTTTATTCTGTACTCATCACCATAGAGGTAGTACCTCTTCCTAATAGTTTTCTCATCATACCACTCCTCTGCAGTTTCGCCAGTAGGAGAATAAATATAAATCTCCAAGTACTCAGGGAAAACCTCTATCCTCTCAGCAACAACATCCATAATCTTCGAAAACTCTGGATTCTTTCTCCACGCTTCCTTGCTCAGTGTGTACTCATTCTCACCAACATATATTCTCCACGGACCATTGATAGTTATAAACGGTTCTATCTCTCCAAGGGAAAAACCATAGAACTCAAAGCCCATACATCGCCACCATACCACACAACTACACATAGTACGCCAACATAGATTCTGACGGAATACCCCTCATGATTTCCATCCTCTGTATTGTTATTAGCCCTGCTTCATAATCAACATCTATATATACGCCAAGCGTTCTTTTTTCATTTCCCCTATTCAGAACGAACAGGTAGTCTGGATATGGTTGCTCAACAGACCGAAAGTAGTACTCTTCGACACTCCACCCAGTTTCCTCTATGAGATCAGCTAGCGCACCAGGAATCTCCCACTTCAAAAGATCATAGAGGCTCTCACTCTCAGAGAACTCGCAGATACTTATCTCAACAAACTCTTCACACACAGCCTTCCTACATGAAAGAAGTTTTCTAACAGTGTCAATAAATTCTTTTTCCTCATATGTATGCTCCTTCATTGTGAATCACCCTAAAAAAAATCATTAGCGAAAAACAAATAAAAAGGGAATATTCTCTAACAGAAAATGAATATACTTGGTAACTGGAGCATTCATAAGAATACAGGGTATTTCCAATTCCTTAAAAATAGAAGAGAAAACTTCAGTATCATTCAGTAAAAAGAGGCGAAAACATATGAACAGGAAAAAAACCATTGTCAAGGTCAAAGTCGGCGAATTCTACTCCGAGTGGACCCTTGAGCACTGGATACAGAGAATAGAGATCAACGGAGAAGTCATATTCGAAGAGTATGAACCATATTGGAGGGCTAAATATAAGCTGACAAACTCCAGCGATCCTGAAGAGATCAGAAAAGATGTGGAGAGGATACTACGCAGATACTTCGGAATAAGGCCAGAAGATGTTGAACTTCACATCAGCTTCTATTAGAATTTTTCCTTTTTCTGATTCTTTCTGCTCTATGCTGTGTTCTCACACTTCTTTTACTCTGTGTGATAAAATTAGAAGAGTAGTGAATTACAATGAGAACAGAGAAAGAAACAAAAATTGATGTTTTTGCCAAGGAAAAGGGAGTAAAGCTAAGAGTTATAGAGGTCTATGAAGTTCTTCCGCAAAAAATATATTGGGTGTATATAGAGACCTTGGATAGGCTGAGCGATTTTATCAACGATATTAGAGGCTATGAAGTCGGTCTTAATGATGAATGGAGCGGAATAATGATCTTCGCAGAAAAGAAAGGTACAGCTGGTGAAATTGACGAAGAGCGCTATGCCTATGTTTTGTTCAGAGGAAACTGGGCATTCCATTTTCTGTCCTTATGTTCCCGTGGATATGTTCATGGCTTCATAGTAGATAGCGAATACCTTTACAATCACAGAATAGAGAAAGAATGCAAAAAAGTTTTGGAAAAATGGTACGATAGTTCCAAGAAAAACAAAAGTTAATAGCGCAGAATTAAACTATTGGATAGAATACTTGCTGGGATGTAACATGGAAGGAGAGAGTATTTATCTTGTTTCCTTTCATTTTACGCCTATTTGTGACCTTAATTGTCCTTTTTGCTATATAGAAAAGACTGAAAACACAAAAAACAACAAAGTGATTCTTAGCATCGCTGAGGAGATAGGCACAACAGCATTCCAGGTCTCACTTGGTGGTGGCGAGCCACTACACCCCAAAGCTAGGGATACTCTCTTCGATATTCTTGAAGTTCTCCACAAAAAGAGTATTGTAAACATTACTACCAACGGAAAATATGTGCTGGATATGGACGAGCAAGACCTAAAATTTCTCAGAACTCATATAGCGAGTATCTCTGTTTCGTTTGACCTGTTCAAAACGCAGAAAGTAAAAACAGTGGAAACCGTGAATTTCTTGATCAAGAAGGGATTCATCGTATATGTAAACTTCTTAGTGCTAAGAAGCAAAGACAGAGACCTACTCAGCTATTTCCCAGTTCTATTCGACTTCCTTCAGAGTGGTGTATATGGTATCCTCTTCCTATATCCAAAGAAACCAGCAAGTGTGAATCTGCTCCCTTCTTTCTCCGAATATCTGCGTTTCCTCTGGCTCTTTCAGCACTTCCTTGATCCCATAGATAGACAGAGAATGTTCGTTGATAACTTCACCAGACTACTCATAAAATACAGAAAAAATAGGTGGGGAGAACCATGTAGCTATGCACAGACACTCATAAGCATAGACTGGAACGGAAACATCTATGGATGCAGTTTCGACCACAGACCCATAGGCAAATATAGAGAGCTTGGAGACCTACAAAAAACAATAAGAAAGATAAGAAGGAAACAGAAAAAATACCTGAAGTATTCATGTCCCTTCGTATAGCCAAACAAAGCATCTAAGCCTTTCTCGGCTCAGGAACAACTCCTATTTCAGACGCAATTCGTGAAATACTGTAGACCGAGTCAACATAATACAACTCTAATCCCTTCTTTTTTGCCCTCTCTATGATATCATAGTCTGGCCAGTTATGTATTTCTGCCTCTAACTTCTCTTCTTCCAGTTCCCTTATTTCTCCTACTGCAAGAAGATAGGCATAGCTTATTATTGTTGCCACATAGTCTGGATCACCACCTGCTCGTGATACATACACCCTTGCAAACTCTGGTTTCGCCTTGAAAATCCTATAAAGAGCTAGGATAAGCTCTCTTATCTCATAAACATCGAGAGAACTGGTGTCAAACCTCCCTAATATTGGAAAGGAATTACTAAGAGCAAATACAACCTCCGAACAATTAGGATTCAGCACCACCATGCTTCCCACCTATTACCTAAATTTATCATACTTATCTAATTCTTGAAAATCAAAAACCTCACTTTAGAAGAAAAATCACATTAACAGCTACCTTCCACTATTTCTTTCTATTCTTACTCAGGAAGCACTAAGAAAAAAAATGAGGAATAGACGCAAAGGAAACTTCCTTCCTCACATATAGGCTGTAAGGAAAAACATATCCATCATGTGCTCAAAGTGTATAAACTCATCAGAGCTCGCCATATCCATAGTAATCTGTATTCTGAGTCCTACCTGTATCTGATCCGAACTAGTCTGATTCTCCACCATCCTGACGATCTTAGGAACATACATAATGAACGACACAAGCCCACCAAGTCTCCACCCAACATAGTGAAGCTCAGAGAGAACATAGTTCCTCCTAAGTATAGAAAACGAAGCATTCAGCGTCATATTAAGATCGTCTGCATAGACGACCAATGTGAAGTTAACAGATATATTCGCCGTGAATGTCTCATTGAAAGACCACCCAAGGGAAACCTCATATACAAGCACCTCAGCCCTATACTTCTGCTGGAAATTCGGTAACGGCTTTACTTCTATGGCGTTTTCCCCTGTTATGTTTCCGTATCCCCTAAGGAACATGTAGTATTTGATCTTCCTGTTCTCCGAGATCACTATTGGGTCAGAGGAATACTGAGGAGGCATGTACACATCGTAGAACCCGAAGACAGGATTCAAAGGGAAAAACGACTCATTCAAAAGATGCTGGTATCTGCTCTGCAGTTCTTCATACTCATCTTGGAGCGAAGCATAGTCCTGGCTCAATATATAATACTTGTATGCCAGACCCAGAATCACAGCAGACTGAACAGCTATTATTATCAGCAACACCAACGCAGAATACTGCTTACCCAGCTTCACCGTCCTCATAAGGGATCACCCTATCTTATATTCCTTATTTTGTTTCGAAGAAAAAATAGCCAAAAAACCCTAAATGCCTACAGCCAAAACCCAAAGTAGACAGAAGGTTAGAGGGAGCCTCTCTCATATTTCTTGCTCTCATGGAATACCTATGCAGAAAGGAAAAATAATGTTTTATTTGAAACAACAAAACAAAAAACGATTC
>Ga0190313_1000869_pt1 | contig 17064 bp, 14 predicted proteins | sample 4870071011_MG_FD_169989 | JGI IMG/M metagenome (GOLD analysis project Ga0190313, IMG submission 169989) | Hydrothermal vent sediment bacterial communities from Southern Trench, Guaymas Basin, Mexico - 4870-07-10-11_MG | ecosystem: Environmental > Aquatic > Marine > Hydrothermal vents > Sediment ...
TCGTAGGGTGTGGGGGTTGGCGGGGGTTATAGGTCGCCGGGCGGTTTATCTGGCCCCGGTTAAACACCAGGGGCCCTACCTACGGCTCGTGGGCTATTATTTTATTGTAGTTCAACGCCTTAATAATGATTTATTATTTTAACGGCGCTACACCTAGCACAAGTATTAGTAAACTAAATAAGTTGATCGCATGTGACACGTTCTTGTTTTTAAACACTTCATACACTATCCTGCCACCATCGCTTACAAATAATGGTGCTGCGTTTATAACTGCTAATCCAAGGTTTACGAGGTATAACCACGTGATTATGAATGATATAGCTAATGCAGTATCTAATCCAAACATGTTAATTAACTGATCTACTGGTTTATTGGTGAATGCAATACCTAGTCTAGTCACGTTACCTGGCTTGTATATTGTGATTGTTTTAACACGGTTATTGGATAGAATTTTTAACGTTATATTAACCCCGGTTCTATTATTCAAATACTTTGCTAATAAGGATCTTGTTAATGGTTCACCATTTATCTCTAGTATAATATCCCCTTGTTTTAAACCATACTTGTCGGCTAAACTACCTGGTAGGGTGTCAAGTACTACAATGCCATAGGGGGAAACTATGAATGATAATAGGAAAAGAGCAAGTAATGCTAGTAATATGTTCGCGGATGGGCCAGCAGCTAATACTGTAACTTTAGCACGCGTAGAGGCTTTAGATAATTTCTCCTCGTCAAGCTCAGTAAATGCTATTGGTAGTATAAATATAAGTGCAAAACCAATAGATTTAACGTTTAAACCATGTGCTATAGCGGTATACGCGTGCATTAACTCATGTATAGCGGCAGCTACCGCAATAGCTATTACGAAATACACTAGCTGTATACCAGTAATGTTCACACCAGGGATCAATAACTGTGCTGGAACCCCTTTGCTTAAACCCAATCTTATAAATATACTTGTTATCATACTCTGGTAAAACGTTAGAATAGCTAATACGAAAAACGGTATATGTATATAAGATAACTTTCTATACAATGACAGCGGTTTGATCTTTTTAGTTCTCTTATATACTAGTATAAAGCCATAGTATAGTTTAAATCCGCGAGCTTCAAAGAAGCCTCTGTGAAAATGATAAATAACATTAAATAAGCCCCAAATCCCGATGATTATCCACACATATAATAGGATCTCGTACACTATATGCACCACATTTGCTGTCGATACTAACCTATATCTCATAAGATACTTTAATAAATCATTTACCCACTAGATAACACAAGGTATGACGAAATTGGTTAGAGAAAAAATACAACGTAGACCAGAATATAGAGAAGTAATATACGATGAGAACCGCTGGAAGATCCTAGATAAATTACGTAGAGAAGCTATAAGAATCCTTGAAATACTCGGCAAATATGGTATTAAAGGATACGTGCATGGTAGCGTAGCTCGTGGTGATGTATGGGAGGGTAGTGATATAGATGTCATAATACCCTATGTTATACCATCGTACATTGTTGAGTATGCATTGGAAACTAGTGGTTATAACATTTACACTAGATACATTGTTGTAGCTACACCATCGAGCACTCCAAAGGCATACATAGTTTTAGATGAAAAAGAGAAAAAAATAGTTAGTTTTCCACTACATAAGTTAAAACCCAGAGAATATGAGTTCTACAAATTCGGCGGTATGTTAGATTATGATGGTTTAAAGAAGGGTTATAGAGTATCTGGTGTTGATAAAAGGTTAGTTTTAATCGAGCCTACGCCTAAAGGTCATGTTGAATCCCCGGTAATAGGTTATGAGAGCATAGTAGCCTCAAAGCTAGGAATTAGTATTGAGACTGTTCTTGAAAGAGTTAGGGTGTTAAGTAGGAGAGACGAGATCGGGAGAACCGGAGTATTTGTTAAATATGAGTTAATGCCTGGCGAGAGTTTTGAGGAAGCCTTTGATAAACTTGTAAAGAAAAACCCGCTAATTAGAGAATATTTATCTAGAGAGCATTAGGTCTGGGTAAAGGGTATCTTAAAATAGCTATTATTCCCCCGAAACCCTCTACCTCTCTACCTACATCACTATTTGAGGGGACAATGATAATTCTTGCTTTTCTACGATAAGCTTTTTCTAACAACTCGTTTATCTTTCTTCTCATATCCTCATCGTAGCTTCTTATAAGTCCTGATGAAACAACCATTTTCTCTACTGCGTTATTTTTTATAGCGTACTCGATATCGTTAACCCCATAAGCGGTGAGTAACGGTTCCTTAACGAGTAATTGTTTGAATTCCTCAACTATCTCCTGGGCTTTAATGATACTTATTTCCTCGACGGCTTTTTTAACAGAATCTCTACGAAGTATTTCATTAAGCCCATTACAACCACCTATTGAGACCGAGTCTTGATATATCTTATTGAACCCCAATTTCTTTTCTCGTATAAGCTTTACAACATGCTTAGCTAGATCACCGGGACTAGCAACAACAATAACCTTCGCATCATAACGTTCAGCTTCCTCACTAATACGTTTTACAGTTTCCTCTAAATACCTATTTAAATAAGTCGTAAAACCCTTTGGATCATCTTTACCCGGTAAATTAGATGAAAGCTCGTCTAAAACCTTAACCCCCTGTTCCCCCAGCAAAGCTATACATGCCTCATCATAATCTAACACTACAATCAAAACTGGTGATCTAACAGAGCTAGTCTTTGTTAATCTATCTAGTTGATGTTTAAACCACTTATTCTTCCAAATAACAAGCCTAGATCCCGGCGTAATGTTTAACGTATGATACTTGCCTTTTATCCCATATTCTTCGGGGCCCTCGACAACAACACCTCGAATCCTAAGCCGGTCCGTGAATGGCTGGAATTCTAGTTTCTTAACCTTAATTGATAACACCATTGGTATTCTCCTACTACTACCTCCCTCTCCAAATTTCACTTCTCTCGTAGTTTTAGCTGTAACAATATCGCCGGGTTCAATAACATTGTATAAAACCCAGAGATCATCATCGTTTTCCAACATAACCTCTATATAGCCTTTCTTTAAATCCTGATCTAAAATCCTCAACAACGCACACCATTACATTGGAGTATTTAGATATATAGACTAGTTTCCACATAAATACTATTATGGGGTAAAGATTGAAACTAGAGTTTTACTTTTTAGACAACACATATGAAGTAATAGGAAGAGAACCACATATAATTATCTGGGGTATTACACGAGACGGTAAACGTGTATTATTACGTGATAAGAGATTCCGACCATATTTCTATGCAATATTAGATGAAGATTCGAACCCTGATGACGTGATAAAAAGGGTAAAATTAGTATCTGATCCTTCATCCCCAATAATCAATATAGAGGTTGTTGAGAAAAACTATTATGGAGAAAAAGTTAAAGCATTAAAAATAACTACTGTGATCCCAGAATATGTTAGAAAGTATAGAGAAAGGATCGCGAAAATACCTGGCGTTAAAGATGTAGTTGAAGCTGATATAAGGTTTAGTATGAGATACATAATAGATTATGATTTAAAACCTTGTGGTTGGCACATAGCCGAGGTAAAGGAAATACCGAAGAAACCACATTATAGAGTTGACGCGGAATACGAGATTATAGGGGATATAATACCCTTAGAAGATACTACGCCACCGAAAAATCTACGAATTCTGGCTTTCGATATAGAGGTATACAACAAGTCTGGATCACCAAAACCATCTACCGATCCGGTTATAATAATTGGTATTCTTAACGACAAGGGAGAGTTTAAACAATTTATTGCACGTGATAAAGACGATAAACAAGCAATTACCGAGTTTATAGAGTATGTTAAGAAATACGACCCTGATATAATAGTGGGATATAATACAAACGGATTTGACTGGCCATTCCTAATTGAAAGATGCAAATACTTGGGTATAACACTAGATATTACACGTAGGGCTGGTTCACAACCACAGACTAGCACATATGGACATATATCCATACCGGGTAGGATAAATGTAGATCTATATGATTTTGCAGAGGAGATCCCCGAGGTAAAGATCAAGTCGTTAGAAAATGTTGCCGATTATTTAGGTGTTATGAAGAAATCAGAGAGAATACTAATAGATTTTCTAGAAATACCCAAATACTGGGACAATCCCAAGTTACGCGAAAAACTACTTAAATACAACTATGATGATGTAAAGTCAACCTATGGATTAGCCGAAAAATTCCTACCCTTTGCTATGCAGTTATCAAACATAACCGGTTTACCACTAGATCAAGTTGGAGCAGCTAGTGTCGGTTTTAGATTAGAATGGTATTTAATGAAACAAGCATACAAGTATGGCGAGTTAGCACCTAATAGATTTGAAAGACCCGCACAAAGTTATCGTGGCGCTGTCGTGTTAAAACCATTAAAGGGTATACACGAGAACATAGCCGTGCTTGATTTCTCAGCAATGTATCCTAGTATCATGATCAAATACAACGTAGGTCCAGATACTCTTATTAGAACCGAGTCTTGTAATGAAGAAAAACACTATATAGCGCCAGAGGTACGCCATTGTTTTAGAAAAGAACCTCCGGGATTCTTTAAACGTGTACTGGAAACACTTGTCTCGTTAAGAAAGAAAGTTAGAGAGGAGATGAAAAAATATCCACCAACGAGTTACGAGTATCGTGTCTTAAATGAGAGACAAAAAGCATTAAAAGTACTAGCTAACGCTACTTATGGTTATATGGGCTGGGTTCATGCTAGATGGTATTGCCGCGAATGCGCCGAAGCCGTTACAGCATGGGGTAGACAAACAATAACTAAAGCCATAGAGTATGCCCGTAGCCTCGGTTTAAAAGTAATATACGGAGATACTGATTCCTTATTCGTCGAATACGATGAAAATAAGATCAACGAGTTAATCAAGAGAATAAGAGAGGAACTCGGTTTCGATATAAAAATTGATAAAATCTATACGAAAGTGTTCTTTACAGAAGCTAAAAAGAGATATGCTGGTTTACTACAAGATGGAAGAATAGATATTGTTGGTTTTGAGGCAGTAAGAGGGGATTGGGCTGAAATAGCTAAGGAGGTGCAAGAAAAGATTACCGAGATCTTGTTGAAAAAAGCCTCTGTTGATGAAGCAATAAAATATGTACGTGACGTAATAAGCGAGTTAAGAGCTGGAAAGGTTCCAATCGAGAAACTAGTGATATGGAAGACTTTAAGTAAAAGACTAGAAGAATATGCTGCTGAAGCTCCCCATGTAACTGCTGCAAAGAAACTATTACAAGCTGGTATTAAAGTTAGTGTTAATGACAAGATCGGATATGTAATAGTTAAAGGTATAGGTAAGATCTCGAAGAGAGCAGAACCATATATATTCGTGAAAGATCCTAATAAGATCGATACAAGTTATTATATTGATCACCAGATAATACCTGCTGCGTTAAGAATACTTGAGTACTTCGGTGTATCAGAAGCACAGTTGAAGAAGACAGTATCGGGTCCTCAGAAGAGCTTGTTTGACTATTTTGGTAAGAAGTAGTTTTTAGGTTAAATCATTAAACGTTAATATTAAGAGATCTTGAGGTTTATATGTAATTTTGCTCATTTTAGCGCCTACTATGATTTTTACTCTCTTATCAGAAGCTACATCTATTAATCTCTGCGTTATTATGCCGTCAAATAATATAGCATAAACCTCTTCTTTATCAACTGTATTTAGGAATGTAACAAGATCACGAACTGGTATTCTTTTCACTTTTTCCCAGTTTTTATCATATATTATTGCTTCTAAAGTACCATATAAACTCTTAATATCTTCTTTTACTTTTCCTGGTATTGTGATAGTCTCGAGAACTTCAACTGTTTTCTCCACTACTTTTGGTTTCTCCTTTACTAATTCTTTATGGAATTTCTTTTGTATCTCTAGAAGATACTGTGCTTCTTTATCACCACTTTTAGCAAGTTTTTCTAGATACTCCAGAGTGGGTACTGCTTTCTTTAATGATTCCTCGATCTCCTTATGTGTTAAATCCTCGACTTCTTTACCCGGCGGCGCTCTAGCTATGTAGTCGACCTTAATCTCTCTTAATAATTCTTTTAATATTAGATCACCTGCGTGATCACCGTCTAGGAATGCTATGATCTTCTTTTTCTTAGCTAATTCTTTTATTGTATTGGATACTTTCTTTGCACCACCCAATGCAATTACGTTATTATACCCATACTGTAACATATTGATAACATCTGCTCTCCCTTCAACGACTATTACAGTATCACTTTTATCCACGCCAATACCTGCTGGTAAATTGTCAGGACCATATGGAATAGGTTCAGGTACCTTTGTTTTTTCCTGAAGCTGTTTCAATACCTCTTTAATATCTGGTACTTTTTCGCGACTCCATACCATAAGTATTTCTGCGGCACGTTCAATTATGCGTTTTATCTTTTCGAGTCTGACGTCAACTATGTCAACTAGTTTTATCTTAGCGTCATATGGACCTACTCTTTCAACACTTTCTATCATCGCTATCAATAACGCCGTCTCAATTCTATCAAGATTACTGGGTATTATTATCTCTCCTATAGTTTTACCATTCTGTATACGTGTATTAACTATTATTCTACCCACTCTTCCTTTTTCTTGTAACGTCCTAAGATCAAAGTGCTCTCCAAATAGTCCTTCTGTTTGTCCAAATATAGCGCCTATAATATCGTGTTTTTCTACTACGCCATTAACCTCTATTTTAGCTTTTATCAAGTATTTTGCCATAGTTTATCATCTCCTACCTACTAATTATGTGTTGATCATATCTATATCAGTTACGATGTATTAATTTTGTCTTTATCCATATTTATTGATCATCTAGTAATACGTGCTTTTGAAAGCACTTCTAATAACTCATATGCTTCCTTATCCCCAAATATCTTACTCCTAATAGGCTCTAATAGTTTAATTAAAGCCTCGGCTGTAGCGTTTTTTAGGTCGAGCGGATGTAGTTTACCCTCTCTATATATTTTTTCGAGCTCATCATAACTAGTAACTTCTAGTGGGCCCCCATATTTTTCCGGTCTATCTACGTATAGGGTAAAACCAGGTTGTGTAAATAGTAGGTACTTATTTATTTCTAGTATGGGGTTGAACTTTGTTTCACGCGGCGGACAATAGGCTTTTCTTATTTTTACTTTTATCTCTTCGGGCGTATCATGAACGAATATTGCTGTTTCCGGCTTACTTTTACTCATTTTATAATCCGAATACATTTCATCGATTTCGCCAGTAGTTTCCATTCGTTTGCCTGGCCCTTGCAAACCTGTTATTATCGGTGTATGTATTGCTACTGGTTTTTTCCTTTTAAGACTTTCAGCAATATCGCGAGCCAGCATATGTGCCTTTCTCTGATCGGTTCCGCCAAGCACTATATCGAGATCTAAATAGAATATATCGGTAACTTGCATCAACGGATATATTAACTTTGAGAAATCAGTCTCTGCTTCACTACTTTTCCTACCCATGATTGTTAATGCTCTTTTAACACGTGCAAGCGATACTTTCTTAGCCGAGCGGATAAGTATGCTCCAATATTCCTTATCTGAAACTAGATCTTCAGCATCAACAAACTTTATCTTAGAAATGTCGACGCCAAAACCCTCCATAACTTTACGGGTAAATCTAGCCGCTTTCCTGATAAGGTCAAGGTTTCCACCAAGTTTATCGTTGATATAGGCATGCCACGTAGCCTCTAATACGTAGAATTCAATACCGACATCTAATAGATCCTTAATTTTATTCATCCACACAAGCCAGCCGATATGGACTAAACCACTAGGTTCAAAACCAATATATCCTTTAGGCTTATTAGTGGTTTCAAATACGTGTTTTAAATCCTCTACCGTCACGACTTCCTCAGTGTTTCTCACGATCCTAGATACTTTCTCCTCAACATCCACTATATACCACCCTACTTATAACCCCCTTTGGGTGTCCCCCACCCCTAACACTCGTGGTCATCGAAGCCGTTTCCGGCACTTCTACCACGAGCTCTTACAGTGGGGGCGGGGCCTTCCCCGGGGGGCATTATATCCTACTTATACGTGCATATATTAAATTGACTATGATACGGTGTATTTAGGATAACGTTTCTCCTCATCAATGGTATTAAGGAACAACTATAATAAACTAGGATTAAGGGGGGTTTAAGGAAAAACTAGTTTTCTTAAGGGTAAGTAAATGTTTCGCCCGGCTTTAGAATTACTACTTTCGACGCTGTTATTGCCTCAACTAATTCTTTGAATTTACTGGGATCGGCTTTTATCACTGGGAATGTATTATAATGCATCGGTATAACTATTTTTGGTTTAATCATTTGTACTGCCTTTACAGCTTCTTTTATACCCATTGTATAATGTCCCCCTATCGGTAGTAACGCTATATCTGGTGAGTATAGCTCTCCTATTAACTCCATTTCCTTAAATAACCCTGTATCACCGGCATGATAGATTGTTGCATCTTTGCCACCAACAACTACACCTACAGGTACACCTCGATTACTACTGTGGGTAGCTGGTGTAAAAACTATGTCGAGATCACCAATGTTAAGCCTACCACCAATATTTCCGTCAACAGCTTCTACGCCTTGCTCTTTAGCATAAACAGCTATCTCGTATACACTAACAACCTTCGCCTTGGTACTCTTAGCTAATTCTATAGCTTCACCCATATGATCTCCGTGATCATGGGTTACTATAATATAGTCTAACTTAACATTATTATAATCACTTGGCTTAACGGGGCTTAATGGGTTTGTAAGCCAAGGATCTATTAGGATATGCTTCTCTGAACCATCGAGACCAGTTAATACTATATCAAAAGCACTATGTCCTAAATATTTAATTATGGCCATAAAGCCTCACCGGATTTTAAATAAGTGTTATCTCCGATATATACCTATAGCCTTAAATAAAAGGCGATAAAAGTGGAGGATGAAGAGATAAAAAAGTTAAAAGAAGCTGGTCGTATCGCGAAAATCGTGAGAGAAGAAGCAGCTAAAATAGCAAAACCGGGTATGAAGCTATTAGAGCTTGCTGAGCTTATCGAGAAAAGAATAAGGGAATTAGGAGGAGAACCTGCCTTCCCGGTAAATCTCAGTCTTAATGAAGTTGCCGCTCACTATACCCCAGTAGTAGATGATAAGATCACTATACCCGATAACTCTATATTAAAAATCGATATAGGAGTTCATGTTGATGGCTACATAGCAGACACCGCCACAACAGTTACGTTTAATCCGGCTTTAGAGGGTCTCGTTGAAGCTACAAGTAGAGCATTAGAAAAAGCCTTGGAAGTAGTAAGACCGGGTATTAGAGCTAATGAGATCGGTAAAGTTATAGAGGAGACTATAAAGAATATGGGTTATAAAGTTATTAAGAACTTAAGCGGCCACAGTATAGATCGTTACTTGATCCATAGCGGTAGATCGATCCCAAACTATAACGAGATATTTAATAGGTTCAAGTTGAATGATGGAGTATACGCTATAGAGCCTTTTGCAACTAATGGAGCAGGTTTTGTTAAAAATGGACATATAGTGACTATTTATTCGTTAAAAGGGAGAATACCGAGAAACTTACCACTTTCGGCAAAGAAGCTAGTTGAGAAAATATGGAAAGAGAGAAGGACATTACCATTTTGCGAACGTTGGTATAAAGGGTTATTTGGTAGCTTAGAATCTCTACGTAATACTATAAAGATCTTATGCAAGAAAGGGGTATTCATAGAATACCCTATATTAGTTGAACGCGGTTATGGCATGGTTTCACAACATGAGCACACAATAGTTATTTATAAAGGAGAGGTAATTATAACAACGCTTTAGCTTAAGTTGATCGTTTTATGAGATACTCTAATTAAACTGCATTTCTAAAGTATTTAAAAGGGTTAATAACTTTTGATAGATTAGGAAACATCTATGATTTATCAATTGGGGAGATGAGATAAGTGGCTGAGACAGACTGGACCACATTATTTATGCAGATTTTCTGGATTATATTCTTTGTAATGATATTAACTGGAGCTAACCAGAAAATACAAATGAAGTTATGGAGTATTGATATTAGGAATAAATTAAGAGTTATTAAGAGATATATTGACGAGGATCGACATAAGATAGAAAACTATTTAAGGAATTTAGGTGTTGAAACTCCCCAGTTTTTAATCCATAGAATAACTAATTATTTCATAATAGATCCTGTTGATAAAGAGCCTACGGATATTATAAAGAGAATGGATCATCTGATAAGAATAGAGGAAAGAGGAATCCGTAATATTGTAAAAGAATATGTACCTAATATTGGTAATTATGAGAGAAGCTTACTAGAGTCGAGTTTATCAATACTTGGTACATTAAATCAATTATACAAGACTGTTCAGCATTATCTTTTAGTTAGTGAGAAAGAGAATAACTGGATACTTCTCATGCAATTGGAGCTGATCATGCCACAAGTTATGAGAATTGCTGAAATGTATCATGAAGCACTAGATCCTTTCTTAACGGGTAAACCCATAGGAGATAGTATTGGACCATATATTGCATATAGATTGATCGAATCTGGAGAGATCATTTCACGAAAAGTTATAGAAGAAACTAGTATAACTGAGGTTAGATTAGATAATAGAAGAGTTTATGTTATTAAGGCTGAGGGGCCCGGCAGTAATGTTGGGAAACCGGGAAAAGTCTTAGCACAACTTATAGAGGAGTTAAAGGGAAACGTTGACTTAGTAATCACAGTCGATGCTGCATTAAAACTTGAGGGTGAAAAACTAGGCGAGATCGCGGAAGGTGTAGGTGCGGCTATAGGTGATCCCGGTCCAGAGAAAATAGCTATTGAGAGGGCAACAGCAAAGTATAACATACCATTACATGCTGTAGTGGTTAAAATAGGATTAGAAGACGCTATTAATACTATGAAAAAAGAAATATATGAAGCTTGTGAACGCGCATATGAATATATTAGAAAGCTTTTAGTAGAATTAACAAAACCAAATGCGACAATAATAGTAGCTGGTATAGGAAACACTATAGGTGTTTCGGGATGACACTAGATCTAGAGACTATAGTGTTATTGATAACTATATCTGCAGTAACCCTCTTGATAATGACGTTAATGGAACTTAGAAAACAACCTAAAAAACCAGAATATGAAACCATAGAATTACTCGAATGTATACAATGCCGATATAGGTTAGAACGCCCATTTGAACCAGGAGACTTCATATCAATGTATAAGGGTAAATGTCCCAAATGCGGTTCACCATTAAGGATAAAAGCCATATATAATGTTGAGAAAAGTTTTAAACACCCATAAACGATAATGAAAAGAATGGCCCGACCCGGCCATAGTGGCCGGGTAACACCCGGTCCCATATCGAACCCGGAAGTTAAGCCGGCCACGTTGGGGTTGGCCGTGAGGTCCGAGAGGCCTCGCAGCCGCCCCAAGCCGGGATCGGGCCGTAATCTTATTCTTAAACTAAAACCGTATATTTGATGTCTTAATTGTTCATCTAAATAGTAACATTTTATAAACAGACAACGATATTATCCAAATAAGTATATTTGTAGTAAGGACTTGGTGAATAAATTATGGAGATCTATACATTTAATAGTATAGGAAAGCGGATTAGGTTATCACGCATACTAAGTGATGGTCGTGCCGTTATATTTGCATTTGATCACGGCGTAGAGCATGGGCCTGGCGATTTTCCACCAGAACACATTGATCCCAAAGTAATCTTGTCTAAGGTCGTAGAAGCTGGTGTCGATGCTATTATGATGCTACCCGGCATGGCTAGGTTAACATGGGATGTTTGGGGAAATAAGACTAGTCTTGTAGTAAAAGTTACTAGTAAGACTAACTTAAGACCTGAGGAAGAAAAGCTTCTACAGTCAATATTCGGGTATGTTGAGGACGCTGTAGCTTTAGACGCTGACGCTATAGCTGCAACAGTCTACTGGGGTAGCCCATACGAGGATGATATGTTAGAGCTGTGGTTTACCGTTAGATACGCGGCTGAAAACTATGGATTACCTTGTCTACAACTAGCTTATCCACGTGGCCCCACGATACATAATAGATTTGACGTGGAAATAGTACGTTATGGTGCACGAGCAGCTGCCGAGTCTGGAGCTGATCTGATTAAAACATATTATACCGGCGATCTTGAGACTTTTCGAGAAGTAGTTAAAGCCGCTTCCGGAGTACCAGTTTTAATGAGTGGAGGACCTAGGCGTGAAAAGGAAATTGATTTTCTACGTGATGTATGGAACGTTATACAAGCAGGTGGTAAAGGTGTTGTTGTTGGTAGAAATGTTTTTCAGCACCCTAGGCCTCAAGCTATGCTTAAAGCGATAAACGCTATAGTACATGAAGATAAGACTCCCGAGGAAGCGATCAAGTATTTAAAGTAATGTGGAGGTAAATGTATGGAGAAAAAATACGATGTTGCGACAATAGGGCATGCATTAATAGATATTAGGTTCATAGTTAGTAGGTTCGTAGGGCCTGATGAAGAATCTGAAATTATACAACAAACTAGGAGTACTGGTGGCTCAGCAACTAATGTTGCAATCGATGTTGCTAAACTAGGTGGTAGAAGCGCTATTATAGCTAAGGTAGGGCTAGATGGTTTCGGGCGCATGATCATAGATGAGTTAATGCGTGAAAAAGTAGATGTATCTGGTGTCAAAGTATCTATATCCGATACAGGGTTTACAGTTGTAATAATAGATAGTACTGGCAAAACTATAATGTATGGGTATAAAGGAGCCTCTGAAGAACTATTAGATAAGGATATAGACCTCGAACTTATTAGCAGATCAAAGTTTTTACATATAGCAAGCTTAAGACTAGACACATCAATATATGCTGCAAAACATGCTAAGAAAGAAAATGTGATCGTCTCATGGGATCCTGGAAGAAGATTATCTTTGAAAGGTATTGATTATTTCAAAGAATTACTAAAATATACTGATATAGTCATGGTAAATAAGTTGGAAGCACAGAATCTAACTAATATAGAGAATTACCATGAAGCAGCTAAGACGATAGCTAGTTATGGCCCCTCTATAGTGATCGTGAAACGTGGTAATAAAGGAGTATATGCTTACACTAGCGAAGGTGAGTATGAATTACCAGCTTTTAAAGTTAAGAAAGTGGTTGATACAACAGGAGCTGGAGATGCTTTTGCAGCCGGTTTCCTACTGGGGTTAAGCAGAGGATATGGGTTGAAAAAAGCACTTGTATACGGTAATGCTGTGGCCGCGTTAAAGGTTGAGAGATTGGGGAGCCATAACGTCCCAGAACATGATGTTGTGGTTAAGTTTATCTGGGAACAATACTCTCATAACGAGGAATTCTTTTTAGAATATAGAGAAAAGAACCGATAATATTAATACCCCCAAAACCTCCTACCTATATGTATTGTATAACTTTTTTAGACGAAAATGGTGAAGATCAATGGTTAGATTCTGTCCAAGATGTGGCGGTCCTCTAGTACCTAAAGGTGTTGAAGACGACCACTTAATACTTAAATGTACTAGATGCGGCTACGAGGTTAAAGCTGATAAGAAAGCTGCTGATAGTTATCGTTTAAGATTCCAAGTAGAAGCGGATAAGAGAACACCAACATCCAAAGCCGTTGAAGCTAAGAGGATAGGCTTAACACCCGAAGAAAGGGAAATGCTTCAAGAGTATTATGAGATCTTCCTCGAATCTTTCCAGGAAGAGGGGGGAGAGGAGTAAAGTCAGTACCTTACCTTTTCTTCATCGAATTATTTTCCTCTGAGCCGTCACCACTCATCATAGTTCTCATCTAGTATATTATACGATACAAAACCATAATATACGATTATGGTAGACACACTACATCGTCGAAGTAGATAGATAACGTGGGGTGTGGGAACAGTATGGTTAGAATAGCTGTTGTCGACAGAGATTATTGTAAACCTAGTAAGTGTAACCATGAATGTATAAGGTTTTGCCCGATAAATAGAACAAGTAAAGTCAAAAAAGCAATCATGTTAGCAGAAGACGGTAAACACGTAGTTATAGATGAAGAAGTATGTGTTGGATGCGGTATTTGTGTTAAAAAATGTCCTTTCAACGCATTATTCATTGTTAACTTACCAGATGAACTTGAGAAAATGGTTGTACATCGATATGGCGAGAACATGTTTAAACTTTATAACCTCCCAATACCAAAGCTAGGCAACATACTGGGTGTGATAGGGAGGAATGGCTCCGGTAAAACAACTAGTATAAAAATCCTCTCTGGCCTCCTAAAACCTAACCTAGGTAGATATGATAACCCGCCTGAATGGGATGAAGTTATTAGGTTATTTCGTGGCACAGAGCTACAGAATTATTTAAAGAAGATAGCATATGGTGAACTTAAAAGCGTAGTAAAAATACAGTATATTGGTTATGTTAGGAAAGCATTAAAGGGCAGGGTAAAGGATCTTCTACAGAAAGCTGATGAGAGAGGACTATATAGGGATGTTGTCGATAAGCTTAACCTACAAAAAATACTAGGTAGAAAAATATCGGAGCTTAGCGGTGGAGAGCTACAAAAGTTTTTAACAGCCGCTGTAATAGTAAAAGAAGCAGACGCTTACTTCTTTGATGAACCATGTAGTTACTTAGATGTTAGAGAAAGAATACGTGTGGCAGAAGCCATACGTGAATTAATTGATTATAGAAAGAAATACGTTATCATAGTAGAACATGATCTAATGATCCTTGACTACATCAGTGATTATGTCTCGATAATATACGGCGAACCTGGAGTATACGGTATTGTGTCCAAACCATATGGTGTTAGAGCAGGTATCAACCATTACTTAGACGGTTATTTACCTAGTGAAAACGTGAGGATAAGACCAGAGCCTATAAAATTCTATGTAAGAATAACTGATAAGATTACGCCAACAGAAGAGTATCCTATTTTAAAATGGACTAAGATAATTAAAACCTACAAATCATCTGGTTTTAAACTAGTTGTTGAAGAAGGAGAAGCTTATCCGGGAATGGTAGTAGGTATAGTAGGGCCTAATGGAATAGGAAAAACTACTTTCCTAAACATACTGAATAATAAGATCAAAGCCGATGAAGGAGAAGTTCTAATATCGGTGGAAAAAATAAGTGTAAAACCCCAAGAAGTAACTCCTGAGATGTTTAGTGAAGAAACTGTGGCTGCAAATCTACGTCAAGCATCTCCAGATACTATTAACCCCACTACATGGATCTACGCTGAACTAATTAGGAAACTGGGCTTGAATAAAATGTTTGAACGCTATGTAAACGAGCTAAGTGGTGGAGAATTACAAAAACTAGCTGTTGCAATAGCGCTTGCCCGAGAAGCTGATCTGTACTTGTTAGATGAGCCATCAGCTTATCTAGACGTAGAGGAGAGAATAACTATAGCTAGGATCATACGGAGAATTATTGAAGAGAAGAGAAAAACAGCATTCGTTGTAGAGCATGATCTAATGCTTCAAAACTATATCAGTGACAAAATAATGGTATTCACCGGTAAACCAGGAGTAGAGGGTTATGCCTCAAAACTATTAGATAACAGGGAAGGTTTCAACAAATTATTGGCCGAGCTAAACATAACCGTTAGAAAAGACCCACAAAGCGGTAGACCACGAGTAAATAAACCAGGCTCTTATTTAGACCGTATACAGAAGTCTAGCGGTAAATACTATGTTCTAGAATGAAAGAGTTGTTAACTACTTGTTTTAAAAGTTTAAGATGTCTGTATCGTGGGGAATATAAAATTTTTAAAACATTTATTTAAAAATAGCGATAAAGCTACTCATCGGGTTTATAAATCTTTTTCAAACAAACATTTAATACCCTCAGACCCCAGTAGTGAATATATAGTTACATATAAGAGGCGTACTCTCCATGTCTGAAGAGGAAAAGATAACTCTATCCGTTATAAAAGCAGACGTAGGCTCAATGTCTGGCCACGTAATGCCACACCCAGACCAATTAGCAGCAGCAACCAAAATACTAGCAGAAGCAAAACAAAAAGGCACAATCATAGACTTCTACGTAACACACGTAGGAGACGACATACAGCTTATTATGACTCATAGGAAGGGTGTTGATCATCCGGATATTCATGGGTTGGCTTGGGATGCTTTTCAGGCTGCTGCTAAGGTTGCTCGTGAGTTGAAGTTGTATGCTGCTGGTCAGGATTTGTTGAGTGAGGCTTTCTCTGGTAATGTTAGGGGTTTGGGTCCTGGTGTTGCTGAGATTGAGATGGTTGAGCGTAAGGCTGAGGTTGTTATAACGTTTCATGCTGATAAGACGGAACCCGGTGCATTTAACCTACCGTTATTCAGGGTATTTGCTGATCCATTCAATACTGCCGGACTAGTAATTGATCCTAAGATGCATGATGGGTTTATCTTCGAGATCTATGACGTGTTTGAGGGTAAGAGTGTTAAGTTGAAGGCTCCAGAGGAGATGTATGATATCCTAGCATTAATTGGTACACCTGGTCGTTTCGTGATCAGGAGGGTATATAGGAAGAGTGATGGATTACAAGCTGCCGTGGTGAGTGTTGAGAGGTTAAATCTTATAGCTGGCAAATATGTTGGCAAGGATGACCCAGTTGCTATTGTTAGAGCTCAGCATGGATTACCAGCTGTTGGTGAAGTGCTGGAGGCTTTTGCGTTTCCACACCTAGTAGCTGGTTGGATGCGCGGCAGTCATCATGGCCCATTAATGCCTGTTCCACAGAAGTACGCTAGAGTTACTAGGTTTGACGGCCCCCCACGTGTAATGGCTCTTGGATGGAATATAGCTAAGGGTAGACTGATAGGTCCAGTAGACTTATTCGATGACGTCGCGTTTGATGAGACACGTAGATTAGCACAAAATATTGCAGAGTATATTAGGCGCCATGGCCCATTCATGCCACATCGTCTAGGTCCCGAGGAAATGGAGTATACAACACTACCGCAAGTATTGGAGAAATTAAAGGATAGGTTTGTCAAGAC
>Ga0190313_1000870_pt1 | contig 17013 bp, 16 predicted proteins | sample 4870071011_MG_FD_169989 | JGI IMG/M metagenome (GOLD analysis project Ga0190313, IMG submission 169989) | Hydrothermal vent sediment bacterial communities from Southern Trench, Guaymas Basin, Mexico - 4870-07-10-11_MG | ecosystem: Environmental > Aquatic > Marine > Hydrothermal vents > Sediment ...
AGAAGTTATGAAAATTGCTCAAGAAGCTCATGAACGAGTAATAGACCAATACTTTAAGGATACATTTAGAGTCAGAGATGTTAAAGAGTTAATATATGATGGTGCAGATTTCTGTGAAATTAAGATCTGCAACAATAAATTATCAAAATATGTAGATATTAAGCTCGATGAAGACGTAAAAATCAGTGGATTTGATAAACTCATAGACAAAGGTGATTATATCATAAATTTTGATAAATTAAAAAATAAATTAATATTAAAATATAAAAATATAAATATTTATGAAAAATATATTTCACCAAATCTTGATATCGGAGAAATATCTGGTATCGTTTACGATTTAGTTACCACGGCAATACCTCACGTAATGGTCACATATTTAGACGGTTTTTGTACGTCGAGGGCAAGTTTTATCCTTACAGATAGCAAATCTGGATTTCTTAGATTCGCACCAAGCTTAATTAGATACACTTTACTTGAAGCAAGAAGAAAAGGAGAATTTCCCATTGGACTTCCAGATATTCATATGCTTTCAAAGCTTGTAATAGATAAAAGAGAAATTAAAAATAAAAAATTAATGAAATAGCCAATTTTTTAGAAGAAGCTATTGGTGGTGAAGTATACATTGAAACAGAGGGATTGGTATTTCCAGAGATTTTCTTTAAAAGGAGGGATTTAATTATACCCATACTTAGATCCCACTCAGGTGTAAGGGAGCTGGCGCCTCTAATCATATATTTGAGATACGTAATAGAAGAAGGGGATTTTGTAGTAATGGAAGAACCTGAAATACACCTTCATCCATACATGCAAACCGTAGTAACTAGAGCTTTAGCCATGCTAACTAAATATGCTAAAGTTCTCATAACAACCCACAGTCCACTGATTTTAGATGAGCTTGATAACCTGATTAAGTTAAACAAGTTAAACCCTGAAGAGAAGAAAAAGCTCGGTTACGGAGAAGATGAAGGACTAAATCCAGAATCATTGAAAATTTATCGCTTCAAGCTTGATGGGACAGTTGAAGAAGTTAAAGTTACTGAAGAGGGAGTAGAAGAGGAAGAATTCTCATCAGTGATAATGGAACTCTCAAACAGATACGCGGATGTAGAAGAAATTTTATGGAGGAAGACCCATGGCAAATGAAATTGACAAACTTATTAAGACTCTAAAGAGTAAAATCAACGACAATGATTGCGTTAACTTTAAGTTGCACATTGACTGCTGTAGAATAAAAATATCAAGATATTTGCTTAAAATCAGATTTGATAAATGTGCAGATAGATTTTTTGGTAAAAACGGAGGATGTAACTGCATTTTTATCTTTTCAGACAAAGTTTGCATAGTCGAATGCACAACTGGTGAGTTTGGCAGTTTAGATGCTAAGAGAAAACCAAAACAGATAAAGGAGTGCTATGATCTTATTCGATCGTTAGGATATAAGGGCTTAATCGTAGCAGTATTCTACTATGAGCATTTCGGCAAGAAAATTTCAAAAGAGAGAATTGAGCTTGAATTGAAAGATATAAAGAAAAGAGACAGAGGCTTTATAATCAGATTTAAGAAGTGTGGAGAAAGTTTAAGCTGATAAAAATTATTAAAACAGGCTGACAAACTTAGACCGTGCTTCCAGATGTCCAGCTTTTGAAACCAAATGTACCTATAAGACTCAACAGAGTAGGGGTTAAGGGAATAAAGAAGCTTGTTGAAGTTGAGGTAGAGGGGAAGAGTAGACCAATAATACTGATATCCACATTTGACATATTTGTTGACCTACCACCAAACTTGAAAGGAGCAAACTTAAGTAGAAACTTTGAGGCAATTTACATCGTTCTTGAAAGAGCTACTGAAAAGCCTGTAAAGAGTATAGAGAGTCTCTGTACGGAGCTTGCCGAGGAGGTGTTAAAGAGGCATGATTACGCTGAAGTTGCAGAAGTTAGCATGAAGTCCGAGCTTATAGTACGTAAAAGAACACCAGTAACTAAGCTCAGGACAGAGGAGGTTGTAAACATAAGCTGTGATGTAGTCATGAGTAAAGATGGCGATAGAAAGGTTTTTATTGGTGTTGAAGTTAGTGGCGCTACTGCCTGCCCGTGCGGTCAAGAACTCGTTAAGGCTAAGTTGATGGAAAGATTTGGCAATGTGATTGAAAAGATACCACTACCTACTCACAACCAAAGGGGAAAAGCTATGATTAAGATTGAGGTTAAAGGAAAATCACCGAGGATTGAAGACCTTATAAAGATTGCAAAGAGTTCGATGAGTTCTGAGGTTTTCGAACTTTTGAAGAGAGAGGATGAGCTTGAGGTAATCCTCAAGATGCATGAAAATCCTATGTTCGTTGAGGACTGTGTTAGGGCAATGGCTAAGGGAATCGCTGAAAGATTTAAAGATTTTCCTGATGATTCGCTTGTATATATAAAACAGGAAAATGAAGAAAGCATTCACCAACACAACGTCGTCGCTGAACTCTTCGCAACATTAGGGGAGATAAAGAGACAAGTGCTTTAATGAGAATTTAAAACAAGATAATTAAGATTTGTCCAAACCCCCTTCAATCCCAAAGCTGAATACGTCAAAGCTAAATGCAATACATCATGCACTTTAAGTGACAGTATTTCTCATATAGAGGTACGGATAAGGGTTTAATCTACTTCAGTAAAGGATAGAAGGGAGATTGCAAGTACAAAGGTTGGACAAACTTCGACGAGCGTGAAAGGAGTAGGGAGATTGAAGATGTTTCGACATAGATTGAAGAGTTAGCCAAAATCTTTTGATGAGAAATAAAAGTAATATACACAGTTTGTAATTGCACTTGTTCTACTTGTATTCCATTTATAATCCTAGCCTGCTTGAGATTGAGAAAGCTCAAGTAATGATCTTCTTAAGCCTTTCGTAATCCTCAGATTCTGGTGGAGGGAAGTCGTATATTTCAAAATCGTAGTCCAAGAACTTTATTATCTTTCCAATCCTTCCACAGTCTTCACACCTAACCACCATAACTTCAACATTACCCTTAAGCTTGATTTCCTCTCTATCGAGTTTTCCTCTTTCTCTCTTTAACACTACCGCCTTGTGCTTCTTTTTGTCGTCACAAACGGGACATTCAAACTCAATCTCTTCCATGAAATGAATTACATTCTCACAACATAAATTGCTTTCCAATTCTCTCAAAATGTGGATAATCCAGATTGATAAGTCTCTTAACACTCACACTTGTTACATCCTTCCCTTTTCTTTAAGCAAAAAATCCTCAACCTTCTTGATTAGCTTAAAGATGTAATGTCCCTTTTCTTCACAACATCAACTCCTTTAATACTGTGGCAGTAGTAGACAAATCCATACTCGCCATCCAAATTTTCCTTCCTAAAGATGGGACAAGATACAAAAACTTATCCCAATCCTTAAATCTAACATAATCCCTAGGAGCTTTTAAAGATAGAACAAGTCTAAACCCCATAAGCAACACACAGTCGATAAGTCTTAGAGTTCTTTATTAAAAGCTTAATATAATTTAAGCTCATCAAAAATATCTAAAACTTCCTTATAGATTTGATAAATCTACCCTTAGCTCATTCTGAATTGTGTCTCCTTCTCAAGCTGAGATAGATTTACCTAATAACATTCATTTGAAGTAGTTTGAAATAGCAAAGACGAGGATAAGAAAGATACTAGAAATTACTTACGTTTATCATCTTTGATAGGTAGAAGATAAAACTTTAAAGTTTTTGATTGAATTTGGAGTATGATAATAGAGATCATCACAGAATGGCGTTTGAGAGAACTTGAGAAGCATAGAAAGCTTAGAGAGGAAGGGGCAATAGAGGTTACTGATCTAATCAGATGCCCTCTAAAAAGAGAATTTGAGGAGAAGTATCCCGAACTGTATAAAGCCTCAGCCTACACTCCAGCCACTATTTTAGGCTCTCTCGTTCATTTAGGTTTGGAAAACATACTTTCAAGTGAACTTAATGCAGAAGTGGAAGTTAAGGGCGAAAAGGCAATTGGAGAGCATAGGATAGTTGGTAAGATTGACGCTAAGATTGGAAAGGTTGGAATAGAGATAAAAACATCTCGTGCAGATTTTGAAATTCCATATGAGCACCATGTTCTCCAAGCAAGAATTTATAATTGGCTTTTTGATTTAGAAAAGACCATTTTAGTATACATAACACCAGACAGAATAACAGAATACGTTGTTGATGATGAGATCAACGAGGATGAGATCATAAAACTCATAGTGGACAAAACTGCCCCAAGGTATGACTGGGAGTGTAAGTACTGTCACTTTTCGCTTCTCTGCCCAAACAAGAAAAGGAAATAATCAGATTGGCGGCTTCTCATCACATCTCAGCGACCCCTCCAATCATCACGAACGCCGGGACGGGGATTCGAACCCCGGAGCCCCGAAGGGCACGGGCTCTCCAGGCCCGCGCAGTACCACTCTGCAATCCCGGCATAATCAATTGTAACCTTTAGCTTTAAAACGTTTGTCGTAAAAATAGAAAACGTTAAACAACATTAGATTTTAGGTTAGGGCATGGAAATATCATGTTTAGTTATCTCTCACAAGAAAGCTTCCATAAAGGACATTGAGAAAGCTTGGCATGGTAACTGTTGCAATATTATTAACAAAATTTTGTCCAATCCCGATATTGAGGAGTGTGCTCTCCTCTTTACCTGTAATAGGGTTGAAGTTTACGTTGTGGGGAAAAACACGATCGATTTTCTCTACAAATTTGCAGATGAGATGGGTGTTTCAAAAAGAATATACGACGTCTACGTTGGAAAAGATTGTCTTAGACATATTTTAAGAGTTGCATCCGGCTTAGAATCGATGATAGTTGGAGAAGATCAGATTTTGGGACAAGTGAGATTCTTCTACAACGTCTGTAAGGACTGTGGTGGAATTAAAGATGTGTTGGATTTGATCTTCAGAAAAGCCATTCATGTTGGGACAAAAGTTAGAAGGTTTACAAAGATAAATAAAGGTTCTGTTTCGATAGCTTCTGCTGGTGTTGAGCTTTTAGAAAGAGAAGTAGGGTTGAAGGGGAAAAAGGTTCTGCTCATAGGTGCAGGGGAGATGGGTACGAGCGTTGCGAGAAACTTGGCTGGAAAGGTTGATTTGTACATAGCCAACAGGACTTTTGAGAGAGGTGAAAGACTTGCTAAAGAGGTAGGTGCCAAGGCTGTTAGGTTTGAAGAGATCGAGAAGTACGTGAAGATGTGTGACATCGTAATCACAGCAACCTCTGCAACGGATCCAATAATAACGAGAGATATGGTTGAAAGGAGTGGTGTCAAGGTTTTGCTTGACATAGCTCTGCCGAGAAATGTTGAAGAGAGTGTTGCCCAGCTTGAAGATGTTAGACTGTATACAATAGACGACTTGAAGAGGTTAAGTGAAGAAAACCTTAGAAGAAGACTTAAGGAAGTTGAGAAAGCTGAAAAGATAATTGAAGAGGAACTTAGACAACTTGAAGAGAGTTTAAAGGCTTTAAGAGCGAGGAAAGCTATAAGGGCTATGTACAGGAGAGCTGAGGCTGTAAAGAGAGAGGAGGTATTAGAGGCTTACAACAAGTTGAAGGCTAAGTATAAAGTTGATAGTTCAGTTATGGAGATACTTGAAAACTTTGCCAACTCTTTAATAAAGAAGTTTTTGAGCTATCCAACGTTTAAGCTTAAGGAATTTGCTAAGGAAGGTAAGCTTGAGTTACTCAGTATATTTGAATCCGTGTTTGGAGGTGATGGCTACGTTCCCAATTACGAGATTGAGAAGGCTGAGATCGAAGAAGTTGAGAAGACTTGTAAGAGAGACAAGACTGAGCTTGGAAGATCTCATAGTTCCAATATTTGTTGATGAAAACATCTCATCTTCGATTGAGATAAGATCGATGCCTGGCTATTACAGAATTCCTGTTGAAGGTGTAGTTAAAGAGGTTGAAACTTGCCTTGAACTAAATCTCAAATCGTTCATACTCTTTGGAATTCCCTCTTATAAGGATGAAATCGGTTCTTCCGCCTTTGATAGAAACGGTGTTATCCAGAAAGCGATAAGAATGATAAGGAAGGAATTTCCAGATGTTGTAATAGTTACAGACGTATGTTTGTGCGAGTATACAACCCATGGGCATTGTGGAATCGTTAGAGATGGCAAGATCTTAAACGATGAGACACTACCCATACTTGGTAAGATTGCTGTCAGCCATGCTGAAGCCGGAGCAGACATAGTAGCTCCATCTGGAATGATGGATGGAATGGTTAAGGCGATAAGAACAGCTTTGGATGATGCTGGCTATACGGATGTAGCAATCATGAGTTATTCTGCCAAATATGCATCAAGCTTCTACTCACCCTTCAGAGAAGCAGCAGATAGCGGATACAAGTTTGGGGATAGAAGGAGTTATCAGATGGACATACACAACAGCAATGAGGCTTTGAGAGAGATTGAATTGGATTTGAAGGAGGGGGCAGATATTGTCATGGTAAAGCCCGCATTAGCATACTTGGACATTGTTAGGAGAGTTAAAGAGACTTTCAAAGTGCCAACGTGTGCATACAACGTGAGTGGAGAATATGCAATGGTTAAAGCTTCAACTATGCAAGGATGGCTCGATGAAAAGGCGATAGTTTACGAAATTCTAACGTGCATAAAGAGGGCTGGCGCAGATCTAATAATAACCTATCATGCCAAGGACTTTGCAAGGTGGATGATGGAGGGTTTCGAATGGTAGCAGAGAGAGTCAAAGGTATCTCAACATCATTAATCAGAAGAATGTTTGAAATAGTTGAGAGGGCAAAGAAGGAAGGAAAGGATATAATAAACTTGTCGATAGGTGAGCCCGATTTTGATACCCCTTTGGAAGTTGTTGAAAAAGCCTATGAATACATGAGAAAAGGTTACACGCACTACACATCGAATTTTGGCTTAGAAGAGTTGAGAGTTGCAATAGCTGATAGATACGGCGTTGAACCAAAAAATGTGATGGTTACAACAGGAGGTAGTGAAGCACTTCTGAATGCAAGCTTAGCTTTTATAGAGGAAAATAGTGAAGTCGTAATTCCTTCTCCAAACTTTCTCAGCTACTTCACCTACGCTAAGATTTGTAAAGCTAAGATTTTGGAAGTTTTGACACATCCCACATTCGAGCTCGATTTGGATAGGTTAAACGAGGTTATGAGCAGAAATATATCTGTCATATTTCTGAATTATCCAAACAATCCAACAGGAGTTGTTTTAGACGGGAAAATTCTGAAAGGTGTTGTTGAGATAGCTAATGATTATAATGCGATCGTTATAAGTGATGAGATATACGATCAGATTTACTACGATAAAAAACCCGTTAGTTTGGCTGGATATGAAAATGTAATCGTCGTAAATGGCTTCTCAAAGTCTTTAGCTATGACAGGATGGCGTATAGGCTTTGTAATAGCTGATGATACTCTTCTAAACGAGATGTTAAAGGTACACCAAGTCAATGGTGTCTGTGCTCCAGCCTTCGCTCAGAAGGCCGTTGCAGATATCCTGCCAGAAGCGGATAAGATAACGAGGAAGATGGTTGAAGAGTTTAGAAGGAGAAGGGACTTCGTTTACTCGAAGCTAAGTAAAGTTTTCAATGTAGTTAAGCCAGAAGGAGCTTTCTACATATTCCCAAACGTTGAGATGGACTGTGAAGTATTTTGTGAGGAGCTTTTGATGAGAAAGGGTGTATGTGTAACACCCGGAAAGGCTTTCGGAAGTGGAAACGATAGCTACGTTAGAATTTCGTTTGCAAACTCGATGGAAAATTTGAAAAAGGCTATGGAGAGAATAAAAGAGTATGTTTGTGAGAACGCTTGAGAGGGAATATATTAATGAGTATGTGAAACTGTTGTTTCTGTGCTGTAGCGAATTGAAGAACATATTTGGTGATGATTTCATCGGTAGAGAAATTCTTGAAAGTTGTTATGAATCTTTTGACAGCTACGAAGGTATACTGGTTGCAAAAGCCGAAAGAATTTTGGGTTTCGTCGAGCTTAAGATTAGTGAGATAAACAGGAAGTTTCCAATCAAGCCATTTTTGATATTGGGTTTCTCTAAGGGCTTAAAAGCAAGGATGCTTCTCAGCTTCTTCGACAGAAAACCCAAGAAAAATGAAGCTTATATTAGATTCATGGGAGTTCATCCCAAAGCGAATTATGAAGTAGGAGAAATCTTAGTGGATAAAGCGGTAGAATTCGCATCTCTTAAAGGAAAGAAAAAAATTTCAGCTTGGTTACCTGTTGAAAGCGATTTAGTAGATATATGCTTAGAGAAGGGATTTGAAATAAGGAGAATGCTTGAAAGCACCTTCGCTGAAAAATATATGGGTAAAAAGTATTACTACCTGCTTGAAATGAAGTTAAATGACTAAACTTCTAATGCTCTCTGCAACCTTCCTACCCTTCTTGTACCTGTCTTCCTTCGGAATTCTCTTCACGTTTATTTTAACTGCACCTCCATCTTCCGTGTAAGCGTAATAATATTCAGCAGAAATTATCTCAGCAGCGGCAATCTCACCCCTAACACCGATCACACCCATCGCGCCTCTACTTGTTAACCTAAACTCATCTATTGGAACCTTTTTAGCATATCCATCCTTCGTCAGTATGAGAACGTAATCACCCTTTCCAATGGACATCCATACTATCTCGTCACCTTCCCTCAAACTTATCGCTCTCACACCCTTAGCTGTTCTACCATATTCGGGTATCTCATCAGACTTAAATCTAACTATATAGCCCTTCTTCGTGGCTATTATCACATCACCATCGTCATAAAGTCTGACAAATCCTATATTCTCACCGGCAACTATTCCAGCCCTCTTTGCGTTTGCAAACTCCTCTAGTTTCACCCTCTTTATATTTCCATCCTTACTGAGCAGAACTATATCGCCTTTTGCAGGAACACTAGCCTCAGCCTTCTCAGTCGAGATGAACTTTGAGAGAGGAGTTAAATCAAGTGGTACATCTTTGGCATGGATTGAGAAAGCTTTCTCACTTGAGAAGAGTAAAATCTCAGAATCGCTTGTAACTCTAAGCAATATTTTCGGCTTGACTCTTAAAGCTTTACCGATCTCAAACCTCTTTATATATCCATCCTCTGTAATTACAACACCAAATTCCTCAATTCTCTCTTCAAGTGCATCTTCTTCTACTATTTCTGTTCTCCTTCTATCACCAAACTTCCTTTTAATCTCTTCAAGTTCATCGATTATTATCTTATCTATTCTCCTAGGATTTGCCAAAATTTCGGTAAGCTCTTGTATTCTACCCTTTAAATCGTTGTACTCCTTTACTAAACCTTTGTATTCGAGTTTAGTGAGCATCTGTAATCTCAATTGGAGTATCGCGTTAGCTTGAGTCTCACTGATATTCAAGAGATTCATCAAATCCTCTTTAGCCTTACCCGTCGACTCAGCACTTCTTATCAGATTTATAACTTCATCAAGCCTCTTAAGAGCTTTTATAAGTCCTTCAACTATATGTTCTCTCTCTTTAGATTTCTTAAGCTCATGTTGAACTTTTCTCCTTATCACTTCCCTTCTGTGGTTAACGTAATGAGCTATCAATTCCTTAAGGTTAAGTAGTTTGGGTTCATTGTTTACCAAGGCAAGATTTATCACGTTGAAGGTTATTTTAAGGGGCGTGTGCTCGTAGAGTTTCTTGATTGCTGTGTATGGATCTTCCTTAAGCTCAATTACAATCCTTATACCCTCCCTATCAGATTCGTCTCTAACGGTTCTTGCAAGTAGTTTATCCTTCCTTATTAGATCTGCAATTTTCTCAACGAGTTTAGCCTTATTTACCATGTAAGGAATTTCCTTTATTATTATTCTGTCTCCCTCAATCTCAACCTTACCTCTTAAAACAATCTTACCTTTCCCAGTTTTGTAAGCTTCAAGAATTCCATCCTTTCCAACAATAACTCCACCAGTCGGAAAATCTGGACCTCTCACATATCTCATAAGCTCCTCAACACTTATATTCGGATTTTTTATGTAAGCTATGATCCCATCACAAACTTCCTTGAGGTTATGTGGTGGAATGTTGGTAGTCATGCCAACAGCTATACCAGTGCAACCGTTTATCAGCAAATTGGGAATTTTAGCTGGTAAAACAACTGGCTCCTGTCTAGATGCGTCGAAGTTCGGCTGGAAATCGACAGTGTTCACATCTATGTCTTCAAGCATCTTTTCAGCTATTTCTGTGAGTCTACATTCGGTATTGTGATTTATAAATCCGTTGGCGACGAAAGCTTGATCCCTTTCAACTCTAAGGGAGTAAACATCCTTATAACCAGATTCTTTTACCTCTATAACCCTATCAAAGAAGTATCTTGTTTTAAGGAAGTACTCAACCATTTTAAAATCATCTTCATCTAAGATTTCTCTGAGAACGTTTAGATTACTTTCCAAACGGGAGTAGTCGCTAACATTATTTTTCCTAATCCATCTACCATGATATTTCTTTCTCAGGTAATCCGAAAGGTAAGGTATCCTATCGTAATTTAAAGCAGAAAACTTAAACTTCGACAAAGCTGATCTCAGTTTTTCACCTTTGGTGCATAAAAATCCTATTTCATCCGCAAACCTCTTTGCATCTTGTGTGTAAATGATCAATCTATAACTGCTCTTGTCTCGCTTTATCGACGAGACTATTCCAAAGTTCAGCAGAAGTATCTGTAACTGCTTCAAGAGCTTCAAGCTACTTGAATGGTAGCATATACTTATGCCGTCCTTTCTAACATTTACACTTCCATCACCTTCAAATAGGGCTTTTAAGAACCACTTCTGTGACTCCTTGCTGCTCATTAGAATAGCTTTTGGAATTTCCCTGTTTCTCGAACATTTATTCAAACCTAAAAACCCCAAAATCTCGCAGAATTCTTTGTTAAGTACATATACGTCGTATTCAGTTTTACCACTTTTTAACGGTCTCTCATAAACCTTAGGATCAAATCCCACATTTCTTACAGATTCAACAACGATTTTAACGAATTTATCATCTGAGTTTACAAACAAAGCTCTGTAACTTCCCTTCTCTCTATTTATCTCAACATAGCCTTCGCTCAGAAAGGCCCCGAGTATTATAGCCCAATCTTTATTCACCTTTATTTTCTTTCCATTAAACGTGAATTCAAAGTCTCTCCAGTCAAAAGGAACGAATCTGTTTATCGCAACGTAGTCACCTTTCTTGACATTCTTTAACGTTTTCCATCTTAGTCTAGGTCTTCCAAGCTCGTCTCTCTCAAGCACGACTATTGGGTGGTTCAGCGTTCCCTCTATCTCATATCCGAACTTTGTTTTAATCTTCAAAACTCTGTGTCTACCAGAGTGAAATAGCATGTCCGATCTGTTCACCCTTCCATTAATCGATAAAACTGTAAGGTTGATTGGATTATCCGAATTGGGTTTTGCATCTATTATCTCTCCAATTTTAATCAAACCTTTCTCAGTCACGACTAAGCTTTCGGCAGTGACACAGTAACGCATCGCAGCCGGTTCATCTCCGTCTATGCTACCAAAGTTGCCCTGACCGTCTATTAACGGATATCTCATACTGAAATCCTGTGCCATTCTCACAAGAGCTTCATAAACTGGAGCGTCACCGTGTGGATGATAGTGACCTAAAACATGACCTACAACTCTCGCACACTTCACGTGAGGTTTATTGTGCGTCAATCCCATCTCATACATAGCAAACAAAATTCTTCTCTGAACGGGTTTTAAGCCGTCTCTAACATCTGGTAAAGCTCTACCTATAATGACACTCATCGCATAATCGATATAAGCGTCCTTAAGTTCTTCAGCTACATCCCTAATGAGCACATCGGTCATACACGCTAATTTTAATTCTAGAAATTTAGAAATTACTATTCGATGTGTTGCTTAAAGGTGAAAGCATGGACAGATCGCTATTAAATTTCGATCTGAAAAAGCATGTACTTATTCAGACAATCCCAATTATAGCGTATCTAATTTTACTACTCATTTTGTGGGATGATATTCCAGAGTGTTTTGCAATTCACTTCAATTTCGAAGGATTACCTGATAACTATGTAAACAAAGTCGTAGGTACCATAGGAATTCCGTTAACAATCATGTTAACGGTTTTAATATTGACGAACATATCTTACAAATATCCATTGTGGAGATCACAAATTTCGACTCTCATTCAATATCTCTTAGCTCTAACTTTTAGCCTTACTCTCCTGTTTAATGTTGGAATGGTTTCCAGGATGGTTGTGTTATTCTGTGCTATAACAGGCACAATTGCGATAATTTTCAAAGTATTTCTCAAAGCGCTAAAAATCAAATAATCACACCTGCAAATATCCCATCCTTCTCTCTCGTAATCTTAATCTTTACGAACTCCCCAATTTCTCTATCAGTGAAAACTGAAACCAGTCTATTCTTAACAACACATAACTTCTCACATTTCATCCTTCCCGGTAAGACTATCTGAGCTTTGTAAACCTCACCCTTCTTAATCGGTTGAGGTATGCGCGGTCTCTTTTCTATCCTAAAATCCTCCGGACTCAAAACTAATTTTATACCATACTCCTTCTCAAGTTCTCTAAGTTTCTCGTAGAACTCCTTAAAAGTCATAACTCTAACTTTGGGCTTTCTACCGTGCTTGTGCGGTATATACTTCTGAATACCCAACGGTGGAAACTTCTTGCCAGCTCCTATTTCTAAAGCAAACTCGATTATCTTTGGAATCTCACTATCGTTGTAGCCGGGAAGCCAGACTGGAGCAATGTGGAGATCTATCTTGCTGTTCGCTATGTATTCCGCTATGCTCAAAACTCTCTTTAAAGGATACCTTACTCCGTAAAGCTTGTCAGCTGTTTCCTGACTTAAAGCACTTATTGACAGGTTTATTCTATCCATGTAACCCTCAAGTCTGTCTATTCTCTCCTCACTCAACAGAACACCATTTGTTTGCATCGAAACTATCCCCACTTCCTTAATCTTCTTCAATCTCTCAACGAGTTCCTCAAAGTATGGGTAAAGCGTAGGCTCACCTTGCCCATCTATATGTGCTTCAACTCCCTCTCCTTTAAACTTGGCAACCTTCTCAAATTCCTCAACGATGTAATCAATATCGACGATATAATCGACAAGTCTCGTCTTACTAAATCTACCCTCATCAACGCTACAGAAGATGCAGTTGAGGTTACAACCCGTAATTGGCCTTACCTGAATTAAATTAGTTCCCCTATCAATTAATCCAAAGGCGTTGTAGCCTAAGAGGGGAATACCACTTTCCTTGGTTATGTAATAAAGGGGGCGTTTTGTGATGTGATGAACTATCTTCTTTTCCTCTGCAAAAGATATTATGTACTCTTTAGAGTACCTCCTACTGAGCCTCTCATATGTTCCTTTCGGAATCCTAACCTCTATTAAGTTCCTTATAAGGAATACTTTCTCCTCTCTCTCCTCAAATTCCCTTAACATACTTTAGCAATTCTTTAGCTCCTTTCTTACTGATTTTAACCTTATCCCCTTCAACAACAATATATCCTTTCTCCTTAAGTCTCTCAACTTCCTGTCTAACAACAACTTCAGGAACTCTTATGTTCTTAGCTATCATCCTCAACTCACTCTCACCATTCTTCCTCAAAAATTCAAGGATTCTTATCTCATGCATAACTCAAAGTTTACTTGATAAATAAAAACATTGACGGACAAGCCTTAATACCGAACAGATGTGCTTTGAAAGATGAAGGTAATGGGTATTAACAGTGTCGTTGAAGCTTTAAAGTCTGGTAGTGTAAACAAAATCTTCGTGCTTAAGGATTCAACCAATCCAAGAATAAAAGAGATCGTAGCGTTGGCTAAGAAAAAGAAGGTTCCAGTAGTTTACACACCTCACCTTCCAAAGGATGCGAGAGGTGTGATGGCCGAGATTTCACCTATAAAGTACAAGGATGTTGATTACATCATCGAGAAGTGTATTAGAGAGGGGTCGTTTATTCTATTCTTAGATTCGGTTGAAGATCCTCAAAACATGGGAGCTGTATTGAGATCGGCTGAGTTCTTTGGATGTGCTGGTGTTGTTATACCGAAGAGAAGGTGTGTACAAGTTAATGAGACAGTAGCAAAAGTCTCTGCTGGAGCGGTATTTCACTTAGATATAGCAAGGGTCGAAAACATCGCAAATACACTTAAAAAACTGAAGAAATTTGGAATAACCATTGTTGGAGCAGATTTGGATGGAGAACCTTTAAAAAATGTTGATTTGTCTCCACCACTTGCCATAGTCGTCGGTGGTGAGGATAAGGGTATTTCAAAGCCAGTTAAAAAGCAGTGCGACTTCATTGCAAGAATAGAGGGTTACGGTAAGATAAACAGTTTGAATCTCTCAGTTGCTGGGGCTATAGTCATGTACGAGTTCAGGAGGAGGTTGTATGAAGGGTGAAATTCTAGCTTTAATTTCCGCTCTGCTTTGGGGTATTGCACCTCTTTTGGATAAGTACGTGATAAGTACTGGAGTCTCACCTTATTTAGCTAACGTAATAAGGGTGGCCGGAGCCTTGTCATTTCTTCTGATTGTCACGTTAGTTGTTAAGGACTTCTCAGTGACGAAGCTTACACTGAAAAACGTAACTTATCTGATAATTGCTGGAATAATTGCTAGTGGTGTAGCAATGATAGTATATTTCCAAGCCCTCAAACTTTCTCAAGCTTCAAGAGTAGTACCGATAACCTCAATCTATCCACTGTTTACAGTGATCTTCTCTGCATTACTCTTAGGTGAAAATATAAATCCAAAGGTTGTTGTTGGAGCTGTTTTGATAGTTATAGGGCTGTCTTTGGTATGTGGAGAGTGAAGGGTAAGGTGTAAGTTATGATTGAACTATCCGCTGAACAGATAATTCAGTGTGTCCAGCAGTATCAGACTCTATCGGAATCCTATCTTTTATCATAATCTATGATAATCGGTTGATCACGATTTATTCATCAGAGACATCTCCTTACAAAATTTCATCGTGAGCGGTGGATAGTCATTCTTTGCAGGGAATATATCGAATTCGAGAGAAAATTAGTTGAAGACGACAAAGAAGTTATCAAGGATCTTCTTTCTTTCGTTAGTGGTACAGTTGTGTATCCTTTGCTCGGATTGTTAGTCATCCTTGCATTACTAAATTTGGTTGTAATAATGGAACATGCTTTCAATTTTAAGATTTTAAGTCCCCTATCTTCCTCTTTGATAACTATTGCTGGGTTTCTCATAATACCTCTATTTGCTTGTGATATACTTTACCATAAAATCAACCGGAAAGTATCAAAGATTAACAATATAGATGATTTGAAGAACACACTAAGCACTTCACAAAAGTACTATTCACATATGCTCGGTACCATAGTATGGGTTAGCATGGGTTTTTGCGATATCATTGGCTTGGAGCATAATAGCTATTGAAGGTTACGAGGATATAATAAGCTATTGATCCCGTTGTTCTCTTTTTAGCGATAATTATTTGTTGAAGAATAGTTTTAAACACTCGCTGGATACTTAAGTTTAAGCTCATGACAGAAACTGCTAAAAAGTTGTCATTAATTGACTGATATAGAGACGTTTTCAGGAGAAATCTTGGAAATAAAGCAGAATTTCATACAATTAAAGCGTAATTCCTCTATCATATCAGTTCCATGAGATGAAATTAAAGCCATAGAAATCCAAGAACAAACTTAATTAAGCTCTTAAGCTTTGAGAGTACTTTACAGGTATGGACTTAGAAGGCTATGCGAGAAAACTGCTCAAAAAATTCAATGAGGATAAGGTTAAGGAAATGCTAATCGAAAGAATAATCGAAATAAAGGACTTCGACAGGAAGAAAGCTGAGAGATGGGCCAATGCCGTAATTTTGGAAGTTAAGAATGCCTATTCTAAAACCTTACCAATTCTCAGTTACTACAAGACGGGAGTCAAAATGGGTGAATTCGGTGTTGGATCTCGTGGAATTGGAGACTTCTATGTTCACAGAAAGATAGGGGAAATGATATCAAAATCAGTTAAGGCTGAATTGTCTTCAGCAGATTTGGACGACGCAGGAGTCGTCAAATTTGGTGACTTCTACGTTTCAATATCTGTAGATGGAATACACTCACGTTTAAGCGAGTTTCCTTTCATAGCAGGTTTTCACGTCACAAGAGCATGCATGAGAGATGTTTACGTTATGGGAGCTAAGCCAATCGCTGTTTTTTCAGACATACACATTGCAGATGACGGCGATGTGGCTAAGATATTCGATCATATAGCTGGAATCCTAACGATATGTGAACTTATGAATGTTCCACTTGTGAGTGGATCAACGCTCAGAATTGGAGGTGACATGGTGATAGGAGAAAGAATGACAGGTGCAGTCGGCTGTATTGGAGTTTCAAAGTACATAACACCAAGGAAGAACGTTAAAGAGGGAGATGTCATCCTCCTTACGGAGGGTGCTGGAGGTGGAACAATCGCAACGACAGCCATCTATTACGGAATGCATGAAGTCGTTGAGGAAACTATAAACATAGATTTCCTTAGGGCTTGTGAAGCAATTCTTGAGAGTGGACTAGTTAAAAGAATTCATTCGATGAGTGACGTAACAAACGGTGGTATAAGAGGTGATGCTGAAGAGATATCGTACATTTCGAAGAAAGCCTTGGTTTTCGATTATGAGAGATGTAGGAGTATTGTCAACCCAAAGGTTTTGAAAATGCTTGATGAGCTTGAAATAGATTTCATGGGTGTTTCAATCGACTCACTCATGGTTTTTTGCGATGAAGAAACTGCTAATGAAGTTAAAAGGGTTGTTAAATCGGTTGGAGTAAGAATTGAGGAGGTTGGCTGGGTTGAAAGAGGTGAAGGTGCTTACTTGATAGAAAACGGTGTTAAAAGACCTTTAAAGCCAAAATTCAGAGAATCTGCCTATACACCGATTAAGAAAGTTGTTGGTGAGAACAAACCTAAGAATTTCGATGAAATGATGAGAAAGAT
>Ga0190313_1000871_pt1 | contig 17007 bp, 16 predicted proteins | sample 4870071011_MG_FD_169989 | JGI IMG/M metagenome (GOLD analysis project Ga0190313, IMG submission 169989) | Hydrothermal vent sediment bacterial communities from Southern Trench, Guaymas Basin, Mexico - 4870-07-10-11_MG | ecosystem: Environmental > Aquatic > Marine > Hydrothermal vents > Sediment ...
TGCGTTGCGGGATGTGGCCCGTGGCGTGCGGGCTGAAGCCCCGATGAGCTGGGTGCCTAGGCGGAGTGTCTCCGCCGATGGGTGCCCGTGGGAGGGGATGACATGTGCGATGAGGGGTAGGTATTCCTCGTCAAGTATAGCTAAATTTGGGAATACCTACCCAAAGTGAAACGCTAAGATTCGTACTAAGGAACATCATATCTCTACAAGAGCGACTCCTTGACTATTCAGATGAACCAGTAAGCGCTGTAGAGAGATGCTTCGTGAATGTCTTATCAGTAGTGAGGCATCCTAAGATGGATAAACTATGGATCGCCCTTGTATCGGATGGTTCTGAGAAGTTCGAAATCATTACGAATTCTCCTGAATTAAAAACGGGAGACATTCTCTTATTAGCGTTTTTGCCCCCTAAAGAGTTTGGAGGAATAACTAGTGAAGGAATGTTTCTCGGCCCAGATGGAATTAGGAGGGGAAAGCCCGAAGATATAGGGAAAAGCCCAGAATTACATCCAGAGGAAAAGAGGAAGATTCTAGCAGAGATATTTCATTATCTGAAACAACATTAGGTTCCTCTAATGGGTATTTTAATGAACTCTCAATTGAGATAAAAGTAATACGGAAATTCATGAGTTTAATCGATTTATACCAGTATTGCCTAGAATTTCTAGTCAGTACTCATCTCTCTATCTTTTTTGAAAGAATCTTATCAAATCTAATATGGGATCTAAGATACCTGGCATTATCTTAATTTTCATTAGTTTTGCAGAGAATCTGGGTTTTTTAGATAAAAGCAGTAAGCATATTGCATTTCTTGAAGACTTACCTATCGTATCAGAGAGAAGTTTCTGAATCCTAGCTTTTATTGATGCTGGCTCAGATTTTAATGCTTCATCAAGAAGCCATGAAGCTATATCTATGATGATTGCCCTCTCCTCTAAGAAGGTTTTTATGAGATTTACCGAATATTCTCTGTAAGGCAACTTATTTGTGATGATATTAAGTATTACGTGATTTTCCTTAAGCATATCATTAATGTACTCCCTGAAACCAGCCATTCTCAATAATGGTGATGCATAATCAATTATTAACGGGAAATCCTCTAGCGATTTCTGAAGAATATTTTGGATAAGTATTGGAATTGTAAAATCTAAGAGAGAATCATAAGCATCCGTTAGAATGACAACGGGTCTGCCAGTTTCAAATTCAACTGATTCTTCAACAAAAAGTTCACGAAGGTTCTCAATCGAGAACGCCTTTTCGATCTTCTCTCTCCACTCCTTGTAATATTCCTTCATTTCCTCAGCTCTTCTCTTTTTAGCAACCTGAATGAACTTCCATGCGTACTTTAGACCCTTAGTAATGGCTGTGGTGGGACTTACAAGAATAGCTAATGTGGACAAGACATCAGCTGCTATTTCAGCTTTATCCGCCGATAATATCTCGGTTTTTAATTCCTCCGTCATGCTTGGAGGTCCGAGTTTTTCAATAAGCAATTTGCTGAGACTATTTAGATTACCCATTTTTAGTTCTTCAGGATCAACCGTTCTCACCACCGGACTTGCATCCTCTATAATTTTGGCCACGGTTTCTGCATTACTTGTAACCCATTTAAGCTCTATTTTTGCCCTTGCAATTGCTTGAAGAGAATCGAGATTCCTTGGATTCGATCCAAAATAGTACAGACTAAGTCCTTTTCTGTTGCAGAAATCAATAATAGATCGGATCTCCTCATCATTCACGTGAGGACGAGCAATGTTAAGGATAAGAATTGGTTTTTTCCCATGCTCGCTAAGAGCATTTTGAATAGCAAGGTTCATTATAATGGGGCAGAAATGATTACCATTAATATCAATAGGTGTCAAGTCATCGTAACTTATCAAAGCGGATTTTTTCCAGTTCTCATACTCATTAGCTAGGAAAGCTTCGAAAAGCTTAGTAAAGGTACGGACAACTTTTTCTATCTTCATAATAATTCCCGGCATGAAAATTATTGGTTCTCATACACATAAATACTAGGGATAATAATTCCTAAGCAATCGTAATTAATTATGATTAAGGAGCAATTTATTTTAAAAAGATCATCTATCCACTTATTTTGATGAATAGTTTTTCTCTGAGGTGTCTTTAATAGGTGTTGATTTTAGAAAGTTTGAAGAAATGAGTGTAACCGAGAACGCTGTTGCCATGATGTGGTTTAATAAGTATTCCGGATTCGTTTTTAAAACACCTAAATTTGAGATCGTTGTGGATCCAGCAATGGTTGGAGACGAGATATTAGCACTAAATCCAGATGTGATATTTATCTCCCATGAGCATTTTGATCACTTTGACAAAGATATTGTGAGGAAGCTTTATAAGGATAGAGCAGTAATCATCGCTCCAGCCCATATCATCTCTGAGCTCCGGGGAGTTATAGATGAAAAGTTTCTTAGACGTGTAAGCGCGGGAGACGTTGTTGAGATAAACGGGTTAAAGATTATTGCCCAAAGAGCGGATCATCCATCACCCGAACCATTAACTCTCCTATTACAGACAGAAAATGACATCATCATTTATCACGCCATAGATTCGAGAACATTTAATGAGATGGCGGAAATCGGGCAGAAGTATAAGATAGATATAGCGATTCTGCCAATTGGAATAGCGCCTGGGACTTCTCCGAAAGAAGCTGTCAGAGCAGCAAAAATGCTTAAACCGAGAATAGCGATTCCTCATCACGCCGAAAAAGGTTTTGAGAAGTTTGAACAATTGGTTAAAAAAGAGAAACTAGACATTGAAGTTAAAATCATTAAGATAGGAGAACCGTACGTCTATGCTAAAGGCTAAATTGGGAAAAACTTTTTCATTTTTTCTTTTTATGTTTGCAGAGAGTTTTCTAATATCGAATTATTGATGAAATTTTCTCCTCACCCCATACGCATATCGCTTGATGCCGCGCTAAAAAACACTATTCGATAAGTTTTCTTTTAGAATTGCTATAAGATAATTACAATGGATTAATTGGAGGATAACGAGTTCTCTTAGCATGTTAATTTCCATCTCCGAGATCACTCCGCGTTGGAGGATAATTGAACTTTGAGCCATAACAGTAATGGGAATAATATCCAACCTAGCATGAGTTCTATTCTTAGATCGTTTAAAATCGTCCATCCAATGAATTCCTCACTAGTCAGTACATAACATTCTATAGCATCCGCAATCAGTATTAATGTGTAAAGGCCAGCAAACACTGTGGTCATAATTAATCCAACTAGAATAAACGATAATCCCCTGTAATCTCCCCTATAAAGCTCCTTAATACCGTGAGCGAAAATTAATCCGATTGTTATTGAGACGAACCCACCCATGGGATCTCCCGGTAAGATTAATAGAGGAATAAATGAGACATATGTGTTCGCAATCTCTATCACACCAATTAAAATATAAGTGATGCTTAGTATCGCTGAAATGAATCCAAGATAACGAAGATGTTTTTTCATCATGTGTATCACCATATTAAACTACCGATGAATGTTATGAAGAACGCTAACACGTAAGCTAAAATTAATTCATAGGTTACAGTGAAAATAGTCCACTTCCATGAACCCGTTTCGGTTTTAATCACCGCTAATGTCGCCATACAAGGAACATATACAAGTACAAAGGCCATTAATGCGTATGCTTGGAAAGGAGTTAACATTCCTGCTAACACAGTTTCATAATTATCACCCATAAGTATGGCAAATGCGTCAATCATTATCTCCTTAGCGAGGAATCCGAAGATCAATGCTACCGCTATTTGCCAATTATAACCCAGTGGAAGGAACACGGGTTCAAATAGTTTACCGAGCTGAGCTAACCAACTTTCTGAACCCCCAAACTCTGCTTCGGGAGGCATGTATGCTAGGAACCATAGGACTATGCTTACAGAGAATATGATCCATCCAGCTTTCTTCAAGAATTTTGACCCTCTATTCCATACGTGGATAGAGATCGTTTTCCATGAGGGCATTCTATAAGGCGGAAGCTCCATAACGAATGGGAAAACTTTTCCTCTGAAAAACAATTTTCTAAGCATTAAAGCTATCATTATAGCTAGTAAGAAACCCAATAAATACATAGACAGAACCGCTACCGATGCATACCTTCCAAAGAAAATTGCTGCTAACATTATGAAAATAGGTAGTCTCGCGCTACAGGGTATGAGAGGATTAATCAGTATTGTTACTAAGCGATCCTCCTCGGATTCAATTGTTCTAGTGCTCATGATTGCAGGAACGTTACAGCCCATACCTAGAATGAGGGGGATAACAGATTTTCCATGCAAACCCATCTTTTTCATAACACGATCCATATTGAAAGCTGCCCTAGCCATATATCCGACATCTTCTAGGAATGCCATCGCTAAGAATAGGAAAAAGATATTCGGCACAAAAACGAGAATGGAGCCGAATCCTGTGAGGATGCCATCTGCGATGAGAGAGGCTAGCATCGGGTTTGAGCTGTCTAAGGTTGCGTGGACATATTCTGCTGCCTGTGAGAAAGCAATATCTATTAAATCAACTAATGGTTGAGCAACGTTAAAGGTGAAAAGGAACATAGCCCATAAAATCGATATAAATATTGGCAATCCAAGAATCCTATGAGTGACAACCCTATCTATGAGATCAGATACATCTATCTCCGGCTTAGCTCCCACACTGATAACTTTTTCAACGATTTTTCCGATCAGTTGATATCTAGCCTCAGCTATAACTATTTCAACGTCTTCACCATAGATGCTCCGTATTTTCTCGGCTAACTCTTCAGCTCTAGCAATAATTAAGGCCCCATCCTTATATTCGCTGATTTTTCTCTTTATATCCTCGTCTCCAGTTAACAATTTTAAAGCGATCCACCTAGATGGGAGCTTGGAATCAATGTCTGCAATAATACTGCTTAGTTCCTGTATAGCTTCCTCCACTTCCTTAGGATACTTTATCTTAAAAGGCTTAAAGATAACATCTCCGTTTACCGCATTCACAACTACGTCACATAATTTATCAATTCCTTTTTCCCGGATAGCAATCGTTGGTACTACGGGTACACCTAACAATTCTGAAAGCTTTTCATGATTAATTCTAATGCCTTTTGATGCCGCTATATCAATCATATTTAAGCTAATGATTACTTTCACACCCATTTCTAAAAGATCTAGCGTTAAATACAAGTTCCGCTCTAGATTAGAAGCATCAATAATATCTATAACGTAATCGGGCTTCTCCAATAAGATATAATCCCTCGCTATCTTCTCATCAATTGATGCAGCACCTAAACCATATGAGCCAGGAAGATCCACAAATCTAATTTTAATACCACGCCAAATCCTCTCCCCCTCTTTCTTCTCAACAGTTACACCAGGCCAATTACCGATATATTGCTTAGCACCAGTCAAAGCATTAAATAATGTTGATTTACCTACGTTCGGATTACCTATTACCGCAACCCTTACCTTACGCATAATAATCACCTAAACTTTTTTAACAAGAACGTATTGAGCTTCGCTTCTCCTTAGTGATAAATTAAAACCTCTAACACGGAATTCTAGGGGATCACCAAAAATAGCTGGTCTGATCATTTCCACTCTAACGCCTCGCGTCAAACCCATACTGAGGATCTTGGATCTAATACTTGAGGGGATGTCCTTCTCGTAACCAATGATTTCTCCCACTTCTCCCTTATCTAATTCACTAAGCCTAACGATTTCATTACCCACAAGAATCCCTCCTAATGATTATTTTCATACCCATCCCAAAACCAAAAGCATATCTAGTATTATTTACTTGGATAACAATGCCACCATATCCCTTACTAAGTACCCTTACTTTAACGCCAGGGTGAATACCCATACCCAATATTTTGTTCATAAACCTAGCTCCAGCGTTAATAGATACCACCGTACCCTCCTCTCCCACATTTAAAAACGATAGTGGCAAAAGTTCATTCCCCATCTCTACGGAGTAATAATTCACATCACGTAGTTCTCTAACGGAACTCTTCGATCTCCGCCTGAAACGCTTTCGCATCTAAGAATCCTCATCATCAATCTAATAATATTAGGCTCATCTAATTTATATAGATTAATCTAATTATTTAAGTTTAACCTAATTATTTAAGTTTGATCTAAAATAACAAGAATGCCTTGAAAACGAGATCTCTTAATACGATTCAAATGGTTGATGAGGTAAATTCACTGATGTGTTATTAAAATTTCCCAAGGCTAATAACTGAGAAGAAGAGAAACTGATTATTCTATTAATATTCTTCTTATGGCATCATATGTTTCTTCAGAAATAACGTGTTCAATTCTGCAAGCATCTCTTCGTGCTGTTTCCTCCTTCACCTTTAAAATATCCTTAAGAAATAGATATATTATTTCCCATCTCTTATATAATTGGGATGCTAATTCTTTGCCTTTATCAGTTAATTCCACATAATTTCTTTTACTATAATTAATAAGTCCAAGATCACTAAGTTTCTTTAAAGCGCTCGTAACGGATGACATTCTAACATGCATAAATAATGCAATATCCCTTACCCTAACAACTCTCTTTTTCTTCATAACCTGTATTATATAAATTACCTTTAAGTAATCTTCCAGAGCCTTGGTTAGCCCTATTTGACTTTCCGTCAACAATGCTATCACTTAATTTAGAATATTACAAATATATTTGTAATAATCTTTGTCTTATAAATTTTACGTGCAAGTAAGGAGGATCTGATGTAGACTTCGTCTCTCTCACCACATGGTAAACTCTGTTAGATTCATTTAGACTCATGGTCAAATATAGTAATACAGTTAGAATATGATGACGGCGTCTTCAATGCTACTAAAAGGATTCCTCGAGTTAGCTAAAGGGCTACTAAGAGAGCGCGAAGAAGACACCAAAATGTTAAAAGTACCTCAACGTCAGAAGCCATGCTAAAGCCTACGACATAGCCATATGGTCAGAAATCCTCGACATTCCCCTGTCTATAAAAAGTTTTAACTATGCATGTTAACATGTGGTTGTCATAATCGTGATTAGGAATGATTAATTTTATCTTCCTAATCTTTGCTCGTGCAATACATAAACTTCATACTTCACCATTCTTTCCCAATCATTTATGAACCAGAACCTCCCATAGATCTTTTTGCCGGATAGTACGAGTGGGAGCCAATACTTATCATCCTCCCACATTTTATCGTATGGGATCTCATTTATATGGAACCAAATTGGTTCGGCTTCATCGGTTTCTCTTGGTTCTCCTTCAAAGTCTTTAGATATAAATACATGCACAAACCCGTATAATTCATTATTATTATGAAACTCAAGCACGCCCATCCACTCCATAGCCTTTGGCTGCACACCTATTTCCTCGATGCACTCCCTTATAGCTGCTTCCTCGATTTCCTCTCCTTTCTCCACCTTACCACCCACTCCATTGTATAAGCCAGCACCAAGCCCTCTTTTCTTATATATCAACAATACCTTACCATTCCTTAAGAGGTAAACAAGTGTCTCTAAGCTCACCAAAATAATCACCATGACACTTTTAATCCAATGATAAAACGTCTTAAAATTTTTAACGCAATCGCAGTCATGGTCATTTAATTACTTAGGAAGTTTTAGCTCTATCAAGTGACATTTTCTAGGCACACATTTTAATATGAGATATCGGTGACTTCATGCAGATATATATAAGGATAATGCTTCCTTATACATTCAATAAATATTATCAATATCCATCCCATTATCCTTGAAAAGACTTTTCTTAAGCGTGATGAGATGTGAAGTATGATGCTATAATTATTGGTGGTGGGCCAGCAGGTAGTGTTACAGCTTTAACTGCTAGGCGTTATTATCCAGATAAGAAGATTCTCTTGATTAGAAAGACACGAAATTCAATAATTCCTTGTGCTATTCCATACATCTTCGGGACACTAAAGAGTGTTGATAGGATAAAGATTTCTGATGAGCAATTAGTAAAGAATGAAATTGAAATTCTAATCGATGAAGTAATTGGGATAGATAGGGAAAAGCGAAGAGTGAAAACCTCTAGTGGTAAAATTCTTGAATACGATAAACTCGTATTAGCGACTGGTGCCAAGCCTATTACACCACCAATAAAGGGCGTTAACCTCAAGGGGGTTTACTTCATCTATAAAGATCCTGACTATCTAGAGGAGTTGCTTGAGGCTGCTGAGAAAGCAGATAGAATAGTAGTTATCGGAGGGGGATTTGTAGGGGTTGAAATCGCTGACGATTTAAATAGGGCTGGAAAGGACGTCTATGTGATAGAGATTCTCCCGCATCTACTTTACTTAAATTTTGATGAAGAGTTCTGTGAATTAGTGGAGAATAAACTCAGGGAGATTGGTGTAAAATTCTATGTGAATACTAGGGTAAACAAAATTGTAGGGCAGGGAAAGGTCGAAAAGGTAATCTTATCCACGGGTGAGGAAATAAGAACGGATTTGGTGATATTAGCCACGGGAACAGCTCCTAATGTAGATTTAGCTCAAAAAAGCGGTATTGAGATAGGGAAATCGGGTTGCATAAGGGTTGATGAATACTTAAGAACAAGTGATAAAAACATATTCGCTGTTGGGGACTGTGCAGAGAAGAAATTCTTATTCACGGGAGAACCCATCAAAATGATGCTTGCGTCAATAGCTACGGCAGAAGCCAGAATAGCTGGTGCGAATCTTTTTGAGCTTAAAGTTGTGAATCAAGTAAGGGGGACAATTGGGGTCTTCTCAACAAATATTAGGGGTTTAGTTCTTGGAACAGCTGGGCTAATAGAGAGAAAAGCAAGAGAAAAAGGATTTGATATTGTTACTGGATATGCTGAGGGAATGGATAGGCACCCTGCTACATTACCAGGAGCTAGCCTAGTTATGGCCAAGTGTATTGTTGCTAAAAGAGGAGAAGTTATCTTAGGTTGGGAAATCGCTGGAGGATTATCGGCTGCGGAAATGATTAATATTGGTGGCATTATTATTGAGAGTGGAACAACAGCATCCAAATTAGTAAATATGCAGATAGGAACCCACCCACTATCGACCCCCTCGCCTCCCTCCTATCCAATTATTAACGCGGTTATTGATGCATTATCGAAACTATAACTCCCATTTTTTCTCTTCCTTAATTCCCTATGATAAAAGATTTTATCCTTCTAAGTATGTAGAGGGACATCAACATTTAGGCTCAAATTTTATAATCTCCCCCTTAACTATTAATTGTGATACTTCTACCTTAGATTAGGAAAGGAGGAGAACTACCTTGAGTACTTCCTTCCTTAGCGAATTTCCTAAGAATTACATTAGCAGGATACTTGACCTATTTACTGGTTACAAGGAGGAACTAAAAACCTTTGATGAGGTTTTCGATGAGTTCTTAGCTTTGGGCAAGAAGAAGATAGTAGCTATTATGGGCCCACCTGGTGTTGGGAAGACATGGTTTGTGCATTTTGTGACCGAGACCAGAATAAAACCAATGGGGATTTTGTATGTTTATGTTAACCTGAAGAACTGCTCATCATGGGTTACTGCACTTCATAAAATTCAAAGAAAAATCTCTGAGAAATATGGTTTTAACACACCAAACTTTATTGGATTATGGAATGAGATAAGAAGAAGAGTGTTAGAAAATGCTCTGGATTGTCCTCTGAGCAAAGAACCCATGTTCCCAGAACTCTACTTACTAGCATCTTTTCCAAAGAGTTATTATGTTCTCAGAAAAAATGTTGGGAGCTTTCAGATAGATTTGAGAGAAGAACTTAAAGAGCCAGAGATATTCAAACTAGTATACTTGCTCCCATTAGCTATTGCTCAAGACATTAACGAAGAATTAAAGGAAAGAGAAACAACACTAGTACTCATTATTGATTCCATTGAGAATTTAGATGACCCCACACCTCTTTCTTGGTTATTATACGCTCTGAATAATAGTCTTATTATCGTTACCTCAACTGATAATAATAAGTTAGATAAGTTATGCGAGCCCCTAAAGGGCTCTAGTGTTAGAAAAATCTCTCTAGAAGGATTTACAAAGAATGAATTAGTGGAGTATATAAGGAAGAGAGGCGTTGAGACTTTAGAGGGCTTGGAGGAAATATTTAAGTCTGATAGAGTAAATCCCTTACTTATCGCTAATATACTGGATCTATGGGAGCTACTAGATCTTAAAAATGTGGGCATTAACTCGCATGAAGAAATTCGAAAGTTGTTACGGGACAAATTATCTGATGAACCAAGCAATATTCTACTAATAATCGACTTATTAAGAGTCTTTGATATTAACGTGTTAGTAAACGTGGCGGAGCTTAATAATAAAGAAGAATTGTTGCCAAAGATTCTCCTCAGCAGCTTTATTGAAATCCATGATCCATTTTATAGTCAAGTGATGTTTAGAAAAGAATTATGGAACATTTTTTCTGAAGAAAAAATAAGCACTATCATTGAAAAAGTTGTTGCAAAAGTCGAGAATCTCTATCAAAAAACAAATGATATAAAACATTTAGCCCATCTAATAAGCCTTGTAAGCCGAATGAATGAAGAGGAGGGAGCAAATCTCCTCTTCAAAAATTTCGAAAGTATGATATTAGATGGTAATCTTATAGATGCGCTCGAGTTACTAGAAGATGTTTCGTATCTCGGTATATTTAGCTCCCAAAATAGTATGGCTGGATTAAGACTTTTAAAAGCTCAACTACTCGATGAGATGCTCGATCTAAATATTGTTAATATAGATGACATAATAAATTCACCCTATGTAAGACCTCTATATCTTCTAAGAGCCCTGAACATCCTTGCCACAAAATCGCTCAGAGAGAAGAAAATTGATACTGGTCAAAAATTCTTAAGAAGAGTCATCGAGTATGCTAGTATTAAGGATCCAAAAATTATTAGAGAATCTCTTAAAGCTTGTAGATTAATGATGAGGTATAATGATGAGAAATGGCTGGAAGCACTAGAAATAGCTAATACTCTATATGCTCAAGGAATGGAGCTCGCAGAAAACGATGAGGATAAAGAAAAAATAATAAGAGAGCATATGTTGCTGCTCCTAAATGCTGTTCAGAGGTTCCTAATTGATGGCAAGAGGGATAAAGCGAGAGAACTATTAAAGGAAATTAAAGAGCATTACTTAGCATTGAAGAAAGTGGTCCTCATCGATGCCATGTGTTATTTATCTACTCAAGCGCTACTAGTTAATATTATAAATAATAATGATGAAATTATAGGGTTATCTAATAATGCTCTCGCGTACAGCCTTGGTGATGAAAGAGATTTAGACACTACTATAATGTTCAGAAAAGCTTTAATAGCAGCACATGTTGGGGAGAGACTTTATTCTAATAATATGTTTGATGACTCTATTAAGTATCTGGATAGAGCCGGAGTGTTGTATAGAGAGATAATTAATCGTTCTGGTTGGTACTATCTTGGTGTTTTAAACAGTTTAGGGAAAGTATTTAGGTTATTAGGGGCATGCTACATTAAGCTTGGGAGGATAAAGGATTCGATCTCAGCTTTGACGACGAGTATGGAGTTTTATAGATTATATCTTGATTATTCCAAATTCAGGGCTGTGGACAAGTTGGATGATATTATAGATTCCTTAGAGCTACTGAGTGAGGCATATTATATTCTAGGAAAGGAGAAGAGCGTTTATTCTCTCCTAGACGATAGCTACAAACTCCTCCAAAAGATACGTAACTCTATAGGAGATGATCCAAGAGTTCTGAGGGGATATGCGAGAGTATTCCTGAGGGATGCTTATTTAAGAACTCTAAAGAATGACTATGATGGAGCTCTCGATAAGCTAGAGGAAGCCCTAAAACTTGTTGAGGAATTGCGGGGGGAGGGAGAGTTATTCCTTAAAGCACGGATACATTCTCTTATGGGCGAGGTGTTTCTGAGAATTGGTGATTACGATAATTTACAGAGTAAATTACGGGAGGCAGTAGATCTTTCAGAAAAATCCGCAGATAGAGAGACATTTCTTAAGAGTAGCGTATTGCTTGGGGAAGCTCATATTAGATTAGATCAATTAGATGAAGCTCGCTACTGGTACAGTAAAGCGCTTGAAGCACAGAGTAATTCAAACGGGATCTTCTTCTGGAAGAAATGTGCTGAGATAGGTATTGCTAATGTACTTCTAGAAGAGAAGAGATCTGAGGAAGCCATACAGATCATTGAGAGAGTTCTAGAAGAGCTTAAAAAGAGCGAGGAATATTTCCGAGACTACTTTGTCGGCAGGGGGTATGTCATACATGGGAAATCTCTTAGTAATTTAAAGGAATTCGAAAAGGCGAAAGAGGTTTTCTGGAGAGGAATTAGTTTCTTAAGGACAAGGGTAGAGGAGAGTACTGATCCATTATTATTGACGGTTTATGCTCAACTCTTTTATAACTTAGGGAAGATTCACCTGAAACAGCGTGAATTAGATGTAGCCTACGGAAATTTCCGTACAGCCCTTGATTATGCGTTAAAGGCATTCTATTTTGGGAAATCCAGAGATAGTTATGTACTAGGCTTAATAACTATGACTAGAACTAATATTGCTCGATCATTATATAAGCTAGGAAGAAAGGAGGAGGCGGCTAAAATTATCAGAGAAGCCGTTCAGAGTGGCGAGGAATTAGTTAATATCATGCCAATAAGAAAGTATAAGATCTACTATTCTAGAGCGCTACAGGAAGCTTGCATTATGAATATGCTTGTTGATAAGGAATTAACGAAGGAGTATTATAAGAGATACCGAGTAGTGATGAGAGAGCTATTAGATGAAGTAGAGTGGCAAGATCTACAGCTAGTTAACTTCTATGTAAATATTGCCGAGGAAATGAAGAAACATTTACTCAATGAGCTCGCTACCGAACTACTCGAAGACTTCCAGATAATTGCTACAAAGTTAAAAGAACTTATGCTGAGAGATACCGATACGGAATTCTCTCCTCTTCTGAAAACGTTCTCGAGAACAATAATACTTAAATCGGATACTCTATGGAAGAAGGCCAGATTCAGCGACGCATATGCTAATGTAGAGGAGGCTCTCATGATATTAAAGAGTTTGGAGGAGAAATATTCTGAAGATCCAGAAAAACTCCTCGCAATATCGTTAGCCAGGTTCGATCTCCTTACAATGAAGGCTATTATGAGATATTTTGGGGAAGGAGACGTCGATACTATGCGTTCCTGCATAGAAGAGTGTTATAATATCATAGAATCAGTCAAGAGTAGAATAGATGAAAGAACACATACGAGAATGCTCTGTGATGCAACAATATTAGAGGCAAGACTTTATGCTTTCCTGCACAATTACGAGGCTACAAAGGAGAAGATAAATGAAGTACTTGAGAGAATAAAAATCCTTGCTAAGGTAGGAGATAGGGCTCGGATACAGAAATATAAGAAAATACTAAGGAAGATTATTCGATATGTGCTAAGTGATAGAAAAATCGAGCCTTCTCTCAAAGGGGAATATAGAGACCTTCTTAATAGGGTAAACACCCTTCCCTAAGCACTAATTAATCCCCGACAACCACCCGCACCCTCTTTATCACATTCTTATCCAACTCTAGGACAAAGCAATCATATGATCCGTCAATGGAACTAACTATTAACCACGGAACAGGCCAAAGCTTCATACCCTCTATATCCCTATTCGAAGGCACTGGTGGTGCAGGATGCGAATGATATAGAGCCACTATATCAAGTCCTTCTTTCTCCCCCAGAACTATTGCCTTATAAAGATCTTCAGGATAGATCTCAAAGAGAACGGGGGAATTCTTGATATTCCTAGCTTTCCAAAGTTTCTTAACGATAACTCTACCTTCCCTATCAGCAATCCCTAAAAGAACGCCGCAAATCTCTATCCTACTCTCTTTAGCTCTTTTAACAATTTCTTCTAAAAAAGACTTAGGAATAATAAGAACATTATATTTATTCATTCTCAACAACCATGGCGTTAACTTCTCATTATAACTAGATTATATCTCTAATGCATGCATCAAATTTTATATCACTTCCCACTTTAGGCTATTGACATACTTCCAGAAGAATTCCTGAATATCCACTACTTATAATTTTTCCGTCTCTATGAGAATTACTCAAATATCCTTACGAACTATTCAACATTTTTTCTTAAGATTAGATCTTTTCTTTAAAGGGATTCTCCATAAAAGCTATGCAAGAATAATTCTATATAATCCTTGTGGATGAAGCATTTTTGCTACGCTATATTTAAATAATCATTTTCTAATTTTGTTGTTTGAATCTCACGGCGTAGGGGCTTGTAATGAGTAAATTGCGAATCACATTGAAGATCATTGTATATTTGTTAAGCATCACGTTATCAATATTTAGCGCACTAATAGGTTACGACGCATATAATCTAGCTAGTCAAGGCATAATCGTTGGGGAATCATCTACAGTACAGGGGACTGAGTACGTTAATATCTCAGTACCCATCACCATTAGAGTGCCAGGCTATTTCTTTGATCTTTCAAGAATAAATATCACAATAGTAATTATTGATGAGAAGAACCATCAATATGCGAGAGATTGTGAATTGATACCATATATACCATTAGGTGGTGAAAAGAATATAACTATCGAACTCTCGTTGCCGATAACCGTGGCTCAGCAGTGGGTTAATGGGAGTATTACTCTTTATTCAAAGTTCATAATTCGCTTTTGGTTCAGTAAATATAACTACGATTTCTTGGGCTTTGGAATAGCTGGTAGATCAGAACTTCAGAGGGAATGATTATGGGTCGTATTAGGACATTAATTAGTGTATTATCCACTTTCGTCTCCCTAGTCATTCTACCAATAATGTCGGTAAGAACCGTTTATAATATGGGCATAATCGTTCCAAAATTTGACGAGTTAACAATTATTATCTTAGGATGCTCAATTACCGTATTGACATTAATTGATGGACTAACGCCTGGAAAAGCAGGAGCACTATTCTCGTTAATTAAATACTCTGCATCCGCGTACTACTCTTACAAGATACTTAACATGTTCTCTTGGTTCATATATCAGTCTCAGCAGGGCTACGCAGAGCTTTATGTTGATTGGGGTCTCTGGCTAATATTAGTAATCTCAATAACGTTATTGAGTGGATTATTATCCGCTATGAGTAAAGCAGTTGAAAAACCAAAGAAAGAGGGAGAACCTAAGAAAAGTTAATCGAGGATATTCTTCATCCCCATCATAACTCCTAACTAAAATTCGTAATTCATCATTCTCCTTATTTTTATGACGGGATTCTGATAGACAGATTGGTCGATTAATAATATTCGCTGTTGATCCAATAACGGACTTCCTGAACCCAATGCTGGGTAAAGTGGGAGAGTCCCCCTCAGGAATAAGTACTAGTTGGTCATGATCTGGTACAACACTCAAGATTTTAATGAACATAAGTTCAAGATATCATTGTTAAATAATTGAGGAATCAAAAGAAGAGGCATAAATTTGGAAGAGTACATTGCTGAGATAATTGTTGACCATGTGTCCCAAAATCCAGAGGATAAAGTGGAATTGTACCTTAAGCTATGTGAAAAATATCTAAAAGATGCTGAGGATATGCTGCGGAAAGGAGACTCGATACAAGCTTCAGAGAAAATGTGGGGAGCTGCTGCTACCTGTGTAAAAGCAGTAGCGCTAAAATTGAAGGGTTTAAGGCTTACTAGCCATGGTGAATTGTGGGAATTTATAAATGAGTTATCTAAAGTAATGGGGGATGAAGAGATTCGAAAACTTTGGAGGACTGCCGTAAGCATGCATATAAATTTCTATGAGAAATGGGCCCCATTAGAAGATGTTAGACATGCCCTTAAGGACATAAAGACTTTAATAAATAAGTTAAGGAGATTTGCTAACCTATAATAAAAAGAAAAAGAGATTCCTCATTCTATATAGAAGCGTGCGTACCCTCGTGGATGACCTCTTTGGCATACTCTATCAATCTTTAAGATTTGAGTAATGAAATTTATGTGATCTATAACACTGTTATTGATTCGAGGATTTTGAATAGAGATAATGCCTAAGTCTCGCACGAAATATTTAAAAGCAAAATAGATTAAGATAAGGGGTAAATAGCGAAAAGAAACAATAAGATATTGGTAGATAAGGGAAATCCCCATAATGAATTAAAACTTCTAAGGCGCATCTTATTGCTCCAGCGTTTTAGATGATTGTATGATGGTCAGATTAGGTGAAGAGTAATTGATTATCTAATTTTTGATTGAGACTTCTTAGGGAGGGTTTTTCTATGGTAATGGTAGAAGTGCCCGAGTATGAAATATCTGGGAAGGTTGAGATTTCTTCTAAAGAGACTGCTTTAATAATCGTTGATATGCAGAATGATTTTGCTCATCCAGATGGGAAACTATTTGTGCCATCTGCAAGGAATATAATCCCAAAAATAAAGGAGTTATTGGATAGAGCTCGTGCGGCTGGCGTGAAAGTAATTTATACTCAAGACTGGCATATGAAGGATGACCCAGAATTCAAGATATGGGGAGAGCATGCTGTGGCTAATACCTGGGGTGCTGAGATTGTTGAGGAATTGAAGCCTCTTGAGAGTGATATACTGATTAAGAAATTGAGATACGATGCTTTCTTTGGCACGCCCTTAGATCATATTCTAAGAATATATGGTATTAGAAATCTTGTCATCACTGGTACTGTAGCTAATATATGTGTCCTCCATACTGCTGGCTCTGCTGCCCTACTAGGTTATAAGGTGATTGTTCCGATTGATGCAATAGCCGCTCTTAATGATTTTGATTATCATGCTAGTCTCAGACAAATCAGTTTCCTCTATAGGGGAATTTTAACAAAGGTAGAAAATATACTATTTAAATGATTTTATATACGTCATATTTTTTACAATCCTTTTACACTCCGAGAATCTTTATGCAAGCAGATATGGTTGATTATAGCAAATATTTTATTAACCGAGTGATTTTACCACTGATAAGCTTCAT
>Ga0190313_1000873_pt1 | contig 16980 bp, 13 predicted proteins | sample 4870071011_MG_FD_169989 | JGI IMG/M metagenome (GOLD analysis project Ga0190313, IMG submission 169989) | Hydrothermal vent sediment bacterial communities from Southern Trench, Guaymas Basin, Mexico - 4870-07-10-11_MG | ecosystem: Environmental > Aquatic > Marine > Hydrothermal vents > Sediment ...
TTTGTGGTGACTTGCACGGCTTATAACAAGAAATATTTGTCGGAGGTCGCTAGGGGAATAAATACTCCTATTCATGTAAACTATCACGGCATTGATCTTGACTTCTTTACTTTTGGTCATTCTCAACCTGACGCAAATGATCCTGAAGGTTACAGGATTCTGTCCGTGGGCCGATTGATAGAGAAGAAGGGTTATGACGATTTGCTAAGGGCTCTCAAAATTTTAAAAGCTAGAAAGATACCGTTCACGTTCATTCACATTGGTGATGGAGAACAAAGGAGTAAAGTTCTTGACTGTGCAGGCAGCCTCGGACTTGGCGACAATGTAAGGTTTCTTGGCACACTGACTCAGGAAGAAGTCTTGAATTATTATAGAAATTGCCATTGTTTTGCATTGGCCTGTAAGATTGCCCGAAATGGCGATAGAGACGGCCTGCCGAACGTAATACTCGAAGCCATGGCCGTGGGTATTCCTGTTGTGTCAACCAATGTGTCAGCCATACCGGAAGCAGTAGAAGATGGCGTTACTGGGTTACTCGTGCCGCCGGGATCACCTGGAGCAATGGCAGGTGCTATTGAAAGAACCCTGAAAAATCCGGAGGAGGCTGCAATTCGCGCAAAGAACGCTCGTTTGCTTGTGGAAAGAAAGTTCGATCAGAAATTCTGGCACGAAAAATTGTTCCACCTTTTCAATACGTACATAAAGTTCGATGGCAAGGCATGAAAGTTGCCTGCTATTTTCCCAACAAGCCTACGATTTTTGTGACTCCATCGGGGGATAGAACCATATCTCAATACCTTGTGGCTGCTATCGAAAAGCGGGGACACCGCTGGGAAGAAATGTCTTTGTTCAGATCCCGCTGGTTCTGGTTAAACATCAAACAATCGGCTATGTTGATGCCGTGTGCTTTTTGGGCACTTTCGAGGTCGCTTATTTTCCAGCCTGATCTGTGGCTAACTTACCACAGCTATTACAAATCTCCAGATCCTTTCGGTTGGTTGATCTGCAAATACGTGCTACGCAAACCCTATGTGCTGTTCCAGTCTATGTACAGTACGAAAAGGCGAAGGGATTTGAGAACCAGGCCGGGGTATTATTTAAATTTTATGGCGCTACGTTCTGCCGACTTGGTATTTTCGAACAATCTTATGGATCTGGAAGATCTCAAGCGCATAGTTCCCGAAGAACGGCTTATCTATACCCCACCGGGCATATTCCCGGAAGAATTTATTCGAGATGACAGCAGCAGAGTGGCTATCAGGAAACGATACGGTATAGGGCGGAGAATTCCCGTTCTGCTCACCGTTTGCAGGTTCCGGATGGGCGTAAAGTGGTTGAGCCTGAAATTTCTGTTTAAAGCGTTGTCTTTGCTGGTCGGCAGGTCATGGGTGCTAATAATTGTGGGATCTGGTCCAATGAAAGATCAGGCAAAGGAATTGGCATACAGGTTTCTAGGAGAAAAGGCGGTGTTTGTGGGCGAGGTTCCTCGTGGTGAGCTTTACCGCTACTATTCAGCAGCGGATGTGTTCGTATTTCCCGGGATTGGTGAATCCTTGGGCATGGTGTATCTGGAAGCGCAGGCATGTGAGCTACCCGTGGTCGCTCTTGATGGACCTGGAGTAAGACAGGTAGTGAAACATGGGCACGGGGGGATCCTGGTAGAGAATCACGACAGGATGGCTTATGCAGATGCTGTTTCGTCTTTGTTGGATGATGCAAATCTTCGATCGGAAATGGGAGCCAAGGGTAGAAAATTCATCGAAACAGAACGGAACGCTCGGGTTGTATACGACAATGTGGTAAGAGAGATGGAACGGTTGGTTTGTGCAAGCGGAAGGTGGTAGATGATATGGTAGCTTTATCTAACTCATGTGTTATTGAAACAATCGAAGAAGCAATGAAACTACACAAACGTTACAGTACCGAATTGCTTTCATTTCTGGGCGACCTTCTGGTTAGGGGTTACGAGGCCACGAAAGTTAGCAGAAGCACCATGCACAGTCTTGGCATAGATGAAATATGCAAGCGTTGCGACATTGAAGAAGGCGGAAGTTGTTGTGCTAAAGGACTTGAGAATTATTATGACTCGGTCCTTCTTCTTGCAAACCTTATCGTTGGGGTCAAGCTTCCGGTAAAGCGCTACGCTGAAAATGGATGCTTCTTTCTGGGGCCGGATGGTTGTGTTCTTACCTTTCGGCACACTATATGTGTCAATTACCTGTGCAGAGCCATTTACGAGAAAATCGGTCATGAGAATGTTGTCAGAGTTCAAAAAACATGCGGTGAGGAAATGCACCTTACCTTCCTGATTTGCGAAAGGATTCGCGAATTTTTGCAGCACACTGGAGGCAACGGTGCAGAAATCTAGGTTGTCCGAGGATTTGTGGGAAACGGTTTCAGTGCTAGCTCGGTATTTTGACGGAATGAAGTGCGGCCACGTTGGCAGCGATGGCTATAGAAAAACCAGTGACATGAGGGTGTTACTTGATGTGGTTCGTGATCTTTTGAATTGCGGTGTTATTGACCCTGACAAAACGGTGTTTCTGGACCTGGGCAGTGGTGACGGCAGGGTGTGTATGCTAATGTCATATTTTTGCAAATGGTCTATAGGGATTGAGCTGGAAGACTTTATTTATGAGGAATATTTCCAGAGAAGGCGAGAAGTTGATTTGCTTCTCTCGCAAGGGCTTCTTCCCTTGGGAAATAATTTATGCATTTTAAACGGAGACGCCCTTAACGATGATACGCACCGCCAGGTCGAGAACATAACAGGAATATCCCTTCGGGATGTTGACATTTTTTACACTTACATAACCCTGCATGACGTCTATGCCGACATGCTTCAAAAAAAAGCAAATCCTGGGAGTTTTTATATGGTTTATGGTTTCAGTGCAATTCTTCCGAGATACGATGGTTTTACTCTCCTAAATCCTGATGTGGGTGGCCACAGGCTTGTTGCGTTGTACCGACTCAACAGCAAGGTCAAACTATGAGAGTGCTTCAGTACTGCCAGCATGTGCTAGGTATTGGCCATTTTGTCAGGAGCTTAGAGATAGCGAGGGCACTTCATCCCCACATGGTGGTATTTGTAGAAGGTGGAAACCCCGTTCAGGGTGTTAGCTATCCCAACAATGTGGAAATTATTAGATTACCGCCTCTTGAAATGGATACAGAATTTCGGGGCTTCACGGTGCGGGACGATGAATTACCGGCTATTCAAGAACACAGAAAGAAGGCCCTACTTGATATTTGCCGTAGTTTTCGGCCTGATGTTTTTCTGATTGAGTTGTTTCCTTTCGGAAGAAAGAAATTTCGTTTTGAACTGATACCAGCCATCGAATTTTTCCGCGCCACCAGCCCTGATACTCTCATCGTTTGTAGCATGCGGGATATACTTGTGGAGAAAGAAAACCAGCAAAAATATGAGGCCAGGGTTTTAGAAGTTTTAAATAAATATTTCGATCTCTTACTCGTTCATTCCGATCCCAGACTCATAAAGCTTGATGATACCTTCTCGAGGGTTAAGGACATCGCTGTTCCCCTTGAGTACACTGGGTTTGTGGTGAGAAAACCGGGTGGGGTGAAGGGGAGACGAAAAACCAGGCGTGCCGTGGGAAGGAATCTTGTCAGAATTGTTGCCAGCAACGGTGGTGGGAGGGTAGGTGGCGAAGTTCTGGAGATGGTAGTTCGTGCTATGGATAGGCTGGGTAAGGGCTATCATCTGGATCTTTTCCCTGGGCCTTTTATGGAAAGGGAAGAAAAAAAGAAGCTGCTGGAGCTTGCCAAAAACAGACCAACCGTCAGTATTCACAAATTTTCCAAAAATTTCGTGGATGAGCTCAGGAATGCGGACATTTCAATAAGCATGGCCGGTTACAATACAATGATGGATCTTGTTGCGTCTGGAACACCAGGGCTGGTGCTTCCATTTGGCCAGAACCGTGAGCAGATGTTGAGAGCGCAGAAGTTTGCCGAAAGGGGAGTTGTCAGGATTTTAAAGAGTTTGGATCCTGACACGATTGCAACAGAAATTCAAAATATGGTTAACAATCCACCCGTGCGGGATAAGGATGCCGATTTTAAAATGAACGGAGCAGAGAAGACAAAGCAAATTCTCGAAAAGTACGTGCAGGCGGTAAAAAGGCATGAGGCAAGCAGAGAATGATGAAGTCCGAAAGCAGATAGTTCTTCCGTGGAAGCAGGTTTTTGTCATTTCATGGATTTTCGTAAAAGCCAGATGGTCTCGTTGCTTGATAACCACTTTGTCGTTAGTGCTAGCCATTGCTTTTTTTTCCTATACTCAAATGACCTTTGACATCCTGAACAGCCTATGGCCCATGGCGGACGAAAAATTGAGGCGTGCCATCTTGATGGCCGGCTACGAAGCAATGGAGCGCGGAGACGGAAGGGTTATCTTTGGTGTAGCGCCGAAAGATATATGGCTTCTTTCCCTTGCGCTACTGGTATGTCTCGTTGGTATAACCAATGCTCAACTTATGGCAGTAACAGAAAGGTTCAGGGAAATAGGCACCATGAAGTGCCTTGGTGCCTTGGATAACTTCATCGTGAGGATTTTCTTCTTTGAAACCCTTTATCAGGGTGTTGTGGGAAGTATTGTAGGCGGGTTGCTTGGCATTTTACTTGCCTTCCTGTCCCTTGTGTTTAAGTTTGGCTTCGTCATAATTCAGGCCTTTCCGATTATGGCAGTTTTTAAAAATCTTGGAATTTCGCTGTCGTTAGCTCTTTTGTTGTCGTTTGTCGGTGTGGCGTACCCATGTCAAGTTGCTTCCAGAATGGAAGCCGCAGAAGCGCTGAGGTATGAACTATGAAGGAAGAAGAGAGAAAGGATATCAGAGATGAGGCACCAGGCAAGAAATGTGCTTCTTGTGGAGCTTTGCTTACTGGTGAGGAAGCAATACCTTGCGGTGCGGTGGTTTTGTGCAGAGATTGTTTTGAAATAGTGGAATCGTCCAGGGATACTCATTGAGACGAAAGTGCCATGACGAAATCCGTACACTACGTGGTCAGACTCAGGGATGTAAAAAAGACTTTCGTAACGGGAAAGACTCGCGTTGAAGCACTGAAAGGAATTTCCCTCGAAATTGCTGCTGGGGAATACATTTCCATAATGGGGCCTTCTGGATCTGGTAAAACTACCCTTTTCAATATGATCGGAGCTCTCGATAGACCCACAGAAGGAAGAGTCTTTATTGACGAGGTTGATGTCATGCAGCTCGATGCATACGAACTTGCCTGGCTGAGATGCCACAAGATCGGCTACATTTTCCAGACCTTTAATTTAATTCAGGCTATGACTGCCATAGAAAATGTGACTTTGCCCATGATATTTGCGGGCATGTATCGAGATGAGTACATGGAAAGAGGGATGGCCTTGCTGGAGTTGGTCGGTTTAAAGGATCGTGCTTTTCACAGACCGGCAGAGCTCTCTGGGGGGCAACAGCAAAGGGTTGCGATAGCAAGGGCACTGGCAAATGACCCTGCAATAATCCTTGCCGACGAGCCAACAGGGAACCTCGATTTAAAAACCGGTGAAGAAATAATTTCGCTGCTGAAGATGCTATCGAAGGAACGAGGGGTAACGGTTATCTCGGCAACACACGATATAAAAATGATAAACGTTTCCGACCGTGTGGTGTGGATACGGGACGGGCTGATTGAACGCCTTGAGTCAAGAGAAAAGCTAAAAGTGTCGGTGGGCGGAGTTGTTTAAGTTACAGCAGTTATTCGTTTTTTTTCCATTTCGATGCAAGACAATTCTTGCAGAGGTTCTCTACGGAGTCCTGTATCTTTTTTTTCTATCTACATCGTATTGTCTTTCTGCACAGCCGAGCCTGGCTGTCGGGAAACCGATTGATGTTTTGAATCCTGGAGATCTTCAGCAAGTTGTAGGACTTTCCAATAGATCGGCAGGGTCTGTAGGAGCGGAAAGATTTGCGGATTATATTCTGAAAGAATTTAGAAGGATTGGGCTTGATGCTACCGGCGTTCAGAATTTCTTTTTGCCTCTTCCTGATGTTGATAGAGCCGTTCTTGAAATAGATAATCATCATTTTCCTTTGCACATCTGGATGCCGAACCTAGCCTATCTTTCAAACACGCCTGCCGAAGGGTTGTCCGGACGCTGTCTTTATTTGAAAAGAGGAACCTGGGAAGACTTTGAACAGGCCGGCAAGATAGACGGAAGCATTGTGTTTTTGGATCTCGATTCTGGAGATGCTTGGCTTTATGCAGCGATGTTTGGAGCCAGAGCGGTGGTATATTTTGGTTTTTCTGGAGCACCTGCAGGCGAGTACAGGCGCAAATACTCATCGGCTCCTCTGGCTTTCCCCCGTTATTGGTTGCCTCCTGCCTATTCAGCACAGGTTAGACAGTTGATAACCAAGGGAAAAATCCTGATGGGGAACATTAAATCACGGGCGACGTGGAAGAATGCCGTGTTGCGGAACGTTTACGGTATTCTGTCCGGTTCCGATCCCAAGCTAAGAGAAGAACTAATTATTATCGAAGCTCGATATGATGCTAGGTCACTTGTTCCTGGAATAGCGCCCGGTGTTGACGAAGCTACGGCTGTTTTGACGATGCTCAATATTGCCAGATATCTGTCACATAATAGGCCCAAGAGGTCTGTGATGTTTCTTGCTACGTCTGGTAGCGGTTATGGGGCAGCGGGCATGAGGGAATTCGTCTGGGCGGTAACGTCGTCTTCAAAGAACCTTCGGAGGGAAAGACGATACCTGCGACACCAGATACAACGTACCAAAAGGGTAATGCGGTTGCTAAAAGCGATAGAAGAAAAACGGCAAGGCGCTGTTGCCAATATGCATTTAGGGCTGGAAATCTGCGACGGCTTTTTACCGGACAATCAGTGTAACACCGTACTCTGGCCAGAAATTGTGACAAAAGCTAAGAATATGGCTGATGATCTGATTTTGAGGCAATTTCACGGTCGGGCTACCCAGAAAGATGCGGATCTGATTCGGAAGTACCGAATCATAACGTGGAAACACGGTTTTTCCGAACTGAACGCTGAGGAATGGAATCTAATTACACCGTTTTTCAAAGAGCTCGTTGTGGAAAAAAGAAAGTATCTCAGAGAACTTTGCCTCCGAGAGCAGGTGCTCAGATCGGCAATTAAAACAAGGTCTGATGTTAGGATGTACGATATTGTTCTAGTTGTTCCTTTGAATATTTCCACCTATTCGCCTTATTTACGGCTTCAAGGCTGGGGTGCGACGTTTCCTTTTCGTGCAGCAGTCACACAATTTAATCGCGTAGGCCGTTTTGTGCGGCTTGCATTGCAGACGGCGGCAAAAGTTTCCAGATTATACGGTATGGAAAATCTGTTTCTTTCGTCGAGGTCGAGGAATGTCGGTGTGGCGAGAAGTACAACTCCGAGTGCATCCCCGGTAATGGAATGTCCCTGTTGCGATGTGGCATCGATCGGTGGCATGCCCGCCGTGCATCTGAATTCTTGGATTTCTGTTCCACCGTTATGGGGAACGCCGGACGATGTATGGGAACGATGGAACATTTTAAACTTTGTTAGAATCAATAAATTTCTTGTACCGTTTTTCCTGCTTCTTGCAAACCACTCAACCTTGACCACGTCATGTAGACCGGGAATAGCAGGTCTTGCTAATGTTGAGGGTAAGGCCATGTTCATACGCCAGGGGGAGTTATTTCCTGACAGGCCCGCTCCGGGTACTCTAGTTACAGCACAACAAGGAAGGATGTTTTTCCGTGCTCTTTCGTTTATGGACGGGCGTTTTTTTCTACATGGCGTGGCAAACAAGAAAGTTTCCTATCAAAAGCTAATTCTTGAACCTTACGGGATTGATCCGACTACTGGCAGGATACGTTGGGCAACGGACAAGAGAGAAACCGGTAAACCGGCCTACAGGATAAAGATCAAAGGTACGACCGCTCATACGACCCTCATAATGTTCCCTTGTGAACAAACGGACGTCATTGGCGTTTTTCATCCGAGAAAGCTGTCTTTTGTAACAAAGGTTAAGCTGATAGATGCCAGAACCGGTTCGATTCCCACAAAGTACTGGTACAGCCGTGTGGATGGAAGGGACACTGTTATTATATCTGTGTTTCTGGAACCCGGTACTCATTTCAAGCTTATCTTGGCAGATTCTCTCCTTACCCGCGATGTTCTCTTGTTGAACAGTTCCACTGGCAATCCCGAGGGCAAGGGGTTTCTGATAGGTCATCCAGCCATGTTGCGCTTGGGACCGCTGCAGGCCGCCGAGGATACCCTGTACCTTGTAAGAACCAGAATAACCGCTTTCAAAAGAACCGACATAAGGAACAGCTTTATCGAATCACTTTACAACAGTGCTCAAAAAGGCATTGATGAAGCAAAGCGAGCATTGGCTGAAAGAAGATTTGCTGCTTTCTGGACGAATACCACTCAGACCTGGGCTATTTTGAACCAAGTATATCACGACATAGAGTCAACTCAGAAAGATGTCCTTTTGGGCGTTGTTTTCTTCATAGTGCTTTTTGTTCCTTTTGCTTATTGCCTTGAACGTTATATCTTTTGTTTCACAAGTATTTACAAGCAAATCGTAGCCTTTTTTGCCATACTGTTTATAACAATAGCGATCATTCGTGTCGTTCATCCTGCGTTCCGGCTTACCTACAGCCCAACCATGGTGATTATTGCTTTTTTCATCGTTGGATTGTCCATCTTGGTGGGCTGGATAATTTTGGGGCGTTTTGAACAGGAAATGGAAACCTTACAGAGGGCATCCATTTACGGCCTAAAGGTTTTACCAGCTGCCGATAACAAAGCATTGGTTAGCATAGTGGGGCATGTGAAAACGTCTCAGGCTTTGGGGGCTGCCCTTGCCATTGGGGTATCAAATCTTCACCGTAGGATACTTCGCACAGCACTGACGTGTCTTACCCTGATGATACTGACCTTTACCATTATGTCCTTTACTAGTGTCAAAAGTTTTCAAAGGGTATTAGAGGTTCAAACCGGAAAAAATCCGCTCTACCAAGGGCTTCTTATTCATCATCCCCTGTGGTTTTCGCTGACGGATTTTGCTTTAAGGCAGATGCAGGCTATTCAGAAAGCTTGTGGAAAACATGTTTTCGTAAGGGCATGGATGGATAGGGTTGATCCATACAAAAAAGAACTTGCCGTACTTGCAGGTGAAAACGGTGCTATTGTTGGCCTTGAGGGCATTATGGGCATGAGCTCAAACGCTCCGGGAAGGATAAAACAAACCCTTCTGTGGGGTCGATGGTTGAAGGATGGTTGTTATAATGAGATTGTAATTTCCTCTGAAGTTGCTCGAGCTCTAAACATAAACCTGAATGATCTGCTCACTACTCACCATTCACTTTTTAATGCGCCGCCGGTGGTTTCCTTGTTTGGAATGCCGTTCGTGGTAGTTGGGGTCTTTGATGCTGAAAAATTTGGGGCATTAAGGGACCTGGATGGTCAGGCTCTAACACCGGCTTATCTGGAAATGCATCCCGAAGAAGAACTCACGGAAGTGGAAGTGGAAGCAATAGAATCGGGCGAAGAAATCTTGCCCATCTCTGAAAGATTTTACCACGCTTCAGCCGAAAAAACGGTAATAATACCGGTTGAGACCTGCATGGCCCTAGGAGGACATATAAAAGCGATACACCTTCTGGGTGAAGTCAAAAAGGATTTTGGAACGTGGTTTGCCTATCCTTTTTTCATCGGAAAAGGTGGGGAAATCTTTTTTCATAGTGCCATTACGGCTGTGAAATACCAAGGTATGACCAACCTGATAGTCCCGTTGCTCATAGTTGTCCTCATATGCCTTAACACGCTCATTGGACAAGTACATGAAAGAAAAAGGGAAATAGCCGTTTACACCAGTGTTGGCCTTGCTCCTCATCACGTAGGAATGCTTTTTATAATGGAGGCGCTATCATTTGCCGTTTTATCCTGCGTCACTGGCTATCTGCTTGCCCAGTTCACTGCCAAATACCTGACCACCTTTTCTTTCTTCAAGACCCTTACCTTTAACTATTCTTCTCTGTCCAGCGTAATGAGTATGATCCTGGTTTTTGGCGTTGTGCTGGTGGCATCCATTTATCCGGCGCGGGTTGCTGCCGACATCTCTATGCCTGACGTGGAAAGAACGTGGACTTTGCCTAGGCCGAACGGAGATCTTTTGATTGTGGAATTACCCTTCCTCTTCCCAATAGAGGATAGAGCAGCAGTTCTCATGTTCCTTGCAGACTACATAAATATGCATCAAGATGTTGCTCATGGGGTTTTTATGTCAGACGGTGTTTCGACGGGGTGGGCTGATTGGGCGGAAGTCCAGGCGGAACCGTACCGGATAAGCCGATTTCCCCAGTGTTTTCTGCTGCAGACTAGCGTATGGCTTGCTCCATTTGACTTTGGGATTAAACAGCGTGTTCAAATGTACTGTTGTTCCAGTCTGGAAGAACCTGAATATGTAAACATAACGATTAGGATTATCCGATTATCCGGTGAAGCTGGATCGTGGCACAAGGCAAATGAGAATTTCATAAGAGAAATTCGCAAGCAGTTGTTGAGGTGGCATACTCTTGGTCCGGCGTTAAAACAGGCTATAAGAGAGGGAATTTCTTCCTGACGGTGAAAGCCATAAGAGCAAGCATTATCTTTTTGGGAGCGGTTATTACCGCTATGATTGCGTGGGCTACGCCGTGGAATAACATCCTCTGGCAGAATTCCCCGCTTGGTGGCGGACATTTCCCGCTCGTGTCCTTTTTGCTGCTTGTCCTGGCTACTGTGTTATGGAACCCCCTGATGGGCAGGCTTTTCAGATCTTTTCGGCTTCTGCCCGGTGAAATCCTGTTATTGTGGACCGTTTCGGCCATAGCATCCACACTATCTTACACAGGTTTCGCTCGAACCTTTCTGGCCAATATAACCACTCCTGGCCGTATGCTTGCAGAGGGAACGCTATCGGCAAAGGAATGGCTTTTTACTTTGCCGGTCGCCTTGTTTCCTCGCGATCCCGTTCTTATAAAATCTGTCCTCTACGGCAACGAAGGCTGTATCGGCAGAACCGTATTTGAGGTTCTTGGGATTATTCCCTGGAACAAGTGGATTGTGCCCATAGCTCTTTGGTTGCTTTTCTTTGGTTGCGTGTGCCTTGCAATCTTTGGAATAGTAGGATTGTTTTCCCATCAGTGGATTGAGAATGAACGGATGAATTTTCCTCTTCTCCAAGTTCCAATTCTTTTTGCGGAACAATCAATTAAAGGCACGCTGGGCACCCATCTGAGAAGCCCATATTTCATCATTGGCCTTCTTATCCCGGTTTTGCTCCACACCCTGAACGGCCTCAGTACCTACTATCCTCATGTGCCAAACATTCCCACACTGTTACTGGCTCAGCCTTACGTGCCCAAGGGGGGTATACTGAAGGGTTTTTACAAAGCAAAGATTTATTTGTATCCAGCCTTCATAGGTTTTGCCTATCTGACGGTTAGACAGGTTTCGTTCAGTTTGTGGTTCTTTTTTATTCTTGGTGGATTATTGCCCGGGGTTTTGAGTGTTGCCGGTTTGAGAATTCCTGAGGTTGCACTTGGGACGACCTTCGGACCTGTTTTATCCAGGGTTGAGGAAATGCAGGCTGTGGGAGCTTACGGGATATTTTTTCTGTTTTTAGTGTGGCTTGCCAGGGAGCACTTGGTTATTGCCTTGAAAAGTGTTGGCATCTTCTTCCAGCGGCAGGATCGGTTTAAAGATTTTTCGGGCCTGACATCCCCGTCGGTGTCACTGTTTCTGCTCTTGGTCGGTTTTATCGGGGCTGTTGCGTGGTGCGTTTATTTCAAAATGCCCCTGTATTCTACCGTACCATTTCTTCTGCTCTGTTTCATTATTCAGCTCGTTTCGGCCAGGCTGGTATGTCAGGCAGGACTTCCATACTACACCCTAACGGTAGCACCTTCTGACGGTTTTTTGACCTTTTTGCCATCTAGCTTGTTATCCCCGCTTATGGTTTATCTTGGGGCAGTTTTGCAGAAGCTTGCCTTTGTTGACTATCGCGAATCCCTGATACCCACGCTTTTTCATGCATATGCATTGGGAGAAAACTCCGGAGCAAGAAAGAGGTTTTTAATTGGCATTGTGATTGCTCTGGTGGTGACTCTCCTCTTCTCTACGATGTCCATGTTGGTGCTTTATTACAAGTATGGAATATTATCTCTGCCGGATACCTGGGCTTTAGAAACGGTAACAAGAGTGCATGAACAGGCGCTTCAGCTTATACAGCATCCAGAAGCACCTAAAAAGTGGAGTATCCTATTTGCCACCGCAGGGGCAGTGGTAATGACATTGATTATTTTGGGGTATTGTCGCTTTTTGTGGTGGCCCTTGCACCCTGTAGGTTACCTGCTTGCTTACAGTTCGGCTATGAAGATTCTGTGGTTTTCTTTTTTCGTCGGTTGGTTGTGTAATACGGTGGTGTTGAGGTATGGTGGAGTTAGAATGTATCGGACAGTAAGGTGGTTTTTCATCGGGCTTATTGTTGGTGATACGGTGATGGCCGTGTTCTGGTTGATAGTTGGGCTTTTTTCTCCTGTATCCTATCATGTTTTCCCGCTTTGAGGAGGTTGCGGGGACGGACGGTGAAGGAAGACAGGGAACTAAAAGAATACCGGGAACTACTTCCACCTCCGGATCACTTTGAAGAAGGTTTCGGCTGGAAGTCCGTGGTCGGTGCCTTTTTTGTGGGTTTTATTATGATGCCGGGTTCCATGTACCTGAATCTGGTTATAGGTACAGGTGTTGGTCCCGCGGCGCGCTGGGTAACAGTAATTCTTTTTGCGGAGGTTGCAAAACGTGCCTACACTCGCCTCAGCCAACAGGAAGTCTTCGTTCTTTATTACATGGCCGGTGCCGCTCTCGCATCTCCATTTTCCGGCCTCCTGTGGAATCAATACCTGGTCCAGTCGGAAGCCGCTCGCATTCTAGGATTGACGCATCTTATACCTTCATGGGTAGCTCCTCCGCTTTCGTCAGAGTCTTACCTAGAACGCACTTTTTTTCACAGAGACTGGCTGGTTCCGATTCTGTTGATGGTGGGTTTTGAACTCATTCAGGCTGTGGATCACTTTGGCCTTGGATACGCTCTCTATCGTCTTACTTCCGATGTTGAAATGCTGCCATTTCCGATGGCTCCTGTTGGAGCGCTTGGTACAATGGCTCTCGCCGAATCGGCGAACCGTCAAGAAAGCGGATGGCGTTGGAGGGTTTTTTCAATTGGGGGTGTCATTGGGATTGTTTTTGGGGCATTGTACGTTTTGATTCCTTCTGTTTCGGGTGTAGTGCTGTCTGAGCCGATTCGGATTTTACCGATTCCATGGATCGAATTGACCCATTATACGGAAGACATGCTGCCCGCGGTGGCAACGGGTATACAGTTGGATCTGGGGTTATTATTCCTCGGGATGGTGCTCCCCTTCTGGGCTGTCATGGGCGGGTTTGTGGGTTTTCTCATTACGCTCATCATAAATCCTATCCTGTACCGAAAGGGTATTCTTTATCACTGGCACAAGGGCATGGAAACGGTTGATACGGTTTTTGCCAATAACTTCGACTTTTACATGAGTTTTGGAATTGGTCTGGGTTTGGCCATAGCCGTTGCGGGGATTATACATGTTATGGCCATGCTGAGAAGCAGAGATGCGAAGCCATTTAGAAAGCGGATAAAGAAACTTTTCACACCTCCACCCGGTCGTGGTGATTTTAATATATGGATCGCCATCGGGATATACGTGGCTTCAACAACCACCTACATTATTTTGTGCAACTATCTGGTACCAGGCTTTCCGGTTATTTTCTTGGTAGCTTACGGTTTTATCTACACGCCGGTAATATCTTATATCTCGGCTCGGATGGAAGGCGTGGCGGGCCAGTTTGTGAGCCTTCCCATGGTGCGTGAGGCCAGTTTTATCCTGGCATCGAGGTATTTCGGTTATCACGGCATAGGGATATGGTATGCTCCGATTCCGATCCACAATTACGGCAAGGCCACGGTCAAATTCAGAGAAATCGAACTGACAGGAACAAGTTTCAAAAGCATAATCAAGGCGGAAATATTTGTTTTTCCTGTGGTTATGATATCGAGCTTGCTTTTTTCCCAATATCTATGGCAGCTTGCCCCAATTCCGTCGAATCAGTATCCCTACGCGCAGGAGTTGTGGCATCTTCATGCTTTAAATACTCTGTTACTTCAGAGTGCTACTTTGGAGGGTAATTCTCCTTTCTTTCAAGCCTTTAAAATTTCCTATGTTCTTTGGGGGCTTGGACTAGGGCTTGTGACTTACTGGACCCTTGCTACAATGAACCTACCAATAATGCTAATTTACGGAGTGACCCGGGGCTTAGGTCAGACCACACCTCACGGAGTATTTCTCGAGGTGGTCGGTGCTTTACTGGCCAAGTATTACTTTGTTAGAAAGTACGGGGTGAAATGGAGGCTGTACGCTCCGGTTTTGCTGGCTGGATTTTCCTGCGGGATGGGCATAATGGGTATGCTGGGTATGGGCTTTACGCTGATAATGCGCTCTCTGGGCAGATTGAGTTACTAAAGCTGCCGATTCAGTTTAAAACATCGGCTGCGAAGGTTAATTGGCATGCGTTTGTTTCTCTCAGAACGTTGTCAACCCAGTGAATGTCCTGATAGTTTTTTGCCCTAGCTTTGTACTGGGGTTTCCACTTTGTAACAGAGATTAACAAAAGAATTGCAATTCTGAGAGTAGTTGTGTATATGTTATTATAGATGGCGTTAGGTCGCCTTCTCCTAACCCCTCCTGGCCCTGTTCGGCTATCCCCCTCCGGCCGAACAGGGTTGTTAATAGTTGCTTGATTTTTGATTTTATTTGCTTATTCATGTGCACATGAGCAGGCTATACCGCATAGGAGATGCAGCATGGATATTAGGGGTGTATTTGTCCAAAGTTTGAGGAGATAAGATTTGTGGATTGTGGGAAATCGGAGGGACAGAGCTCTGACGGTGTCAGACAACATGAGCCGTTACGTCTGACTCCACAGCTCATTGAAATGGATACTCATCTGAGCAGAAATAGGAAGCTGCGAGTAGGCAAAAGGTAACGGTTCTGAGAGCGAGTAAAACCGAGTTCCTCCGGTATCAGGGGCCCGGCAATCGTATTACTTCTCAACGAAATCGATCAAGTATGTAGAATTCACGGGCGTACTGGAGTAGGAATAAATGACTATTGGGACTTCATTGTACAGTTCGTCTAACTCAGGGAGGAGTCGGTTAACGATGGTGATGACGTCGGAATCCTGAAAAAGGGACCAAAAGTTTATGGTATTTTCATATCTTGCGTATTGAATGTTTAGAAAAGCTCCTGTCTCCAGTCGTCCTACAACTTCAGTTGAGAGCACTTTGTTTGGCAAACCCAAAGAGTTTAATTCTACGATGCGCGCCGTCACATCATGGTCAGCTTCGATAACGAATTCGCCGCATACAGGTGTGCCGTGGCGCTTTCCAGGGCAATATTGAATGTAAAGGGGTTTATTGGCTGTTCCTGGGTTAGGTTGAATGGCCACTCCCCAGCTAACACTTTTTGCTGTTGACGTGACTTTGCAAAGGAATGCTCTTAGGTCGGTGCGATAGTCATTTGCTAAGCATTCTAAGTAATTACCGTCCACGGTCGGTGTACCACTTTCAACGGTCCACATGTCGGAAGAGAGCAAATTGCCAGAAAAATCATCGTAAACAACCTCGACTTCTCCCAGGTCGTAAATCTCGAGGCCCACACAACCAGTTTCACCGTTCTCGGAGATTACCTCGACGCTATACATGCCAGGATCCAAATCGCGCAGTATAACCGATTCCTTATCATTCAACGGAGCTAGTCCTGTCTCGATTATATCATCCTTTTGGGGGGACAATATCCAGTCGGAGTTTGAATCTACGATGTTCCATTGCTCGTCGTGCAGGAAAACTGCCGGATTTTGGATGGCATTTTTGACTGTGGAAGCTGCTGAAGGTCCCATAGCCCTTATGAGAACCTTGTGTCTCTGGTAGGGTAAAATAAAGCCACTTACAAATCGCGGGTTTTCTTGACTAACACAAGCCGTTGTAAACATTGATATGACCCGCATTGACCATGCTGCCGACGATGCCAGCATACATAGAGACAAGAAAATCACCATAAAATACGTTCGCCTGATCATAGTTTTTTCCTTTTATGGCTAATCCATGTTCGTATCTCTGGGCGATCGCCCCTCTGAAAATGGGAGCGATCGCTAGAACAGAATAAGCTCAAATTCTGCCTTCTTGAACAAGACGTGCGAAATGTTCAAAAGACCGGTCGTAGGTTCTTTCTGCATCAGGAGGGAAACAGCAACCAGGCAGCTGTCTGCTTTTCAAATGATATGCAATACATTCACAACAGATACCCTTTTTTTCACACGGCTCATAGGTGCATGGACAGTTTTCCAGGTTTTTCTCCTTCTTACATTCCATGGTTCTCCTCTCTTCTAATGATGCTCTTCCTTTAGCTTATCACCCTTTGCCAAAACCCAGCTCAAAATGAACAGAAGAATTACTTCCCAAATAATAACACCTGTCCATCGCTCGACAAAATGCCATGCTAGCCCTCCGCCTATAATAGCAGGCACACCGAACAGAATAATCATTCCGAATCGCCACGCCCATTCACTCATAGATTGTTTCTCCTTTTAAGACTGTAATCTCAAGCATCACAGCTTTGCAAATTGCATATCACACTGTACTGCATCATATCATAAGCTGTTCTTAAATATACTCATAATAATTAGGTTTGCAACAAGTGGTTGAAGCTGTGTTAGCAACACATTAATTGTCCGGTTTTTGTAGCACATAGATTGTCCGATTTTGGGTTGTAGCGATGGCAGATGTGGAGGTGTTTTTTATGTGCCATCGTACTACTCCTTACTGACGTTGCTTA